>Ga0302303_10002445_pt1 | contig 11231 bp, 9 predicted proteins | sample III_Palsa_E2_1_FD_194542 | JGI IMG/M metagenome (GOLD analysis project Ga0302303, IMG submission 194542) | Peat permafrost microbial communities from Stordalen Mire near Abisko, Sweden - III_Palsa_E2_1 | ecosystem: Environmental > Terrestrial > Soil > Palsa > Peat permafrost | place: Sweden... | reverse complement strand
GGTTAAAAAGGGTATCGAGGTAACATTATTTGCCACCGGCGATTCAATTACCGCAGGTAAACTGGATGCCGTTTGCGAGCAGGGTTATGAAGAATTACGCGGGCAGGATGCCAAGGTATTAGAGTGTCTGCACATCAGCAACCTGATGGAAAAAGCAGGTGAGTTTGATATCATCCACAACAATTTTGATTTTTTGCCGCTTACCTATTCGGGCTTGATAAAAACACCCGTGATAACTACCATACATGGCTTTTCATCAGAAAAAATTATCCCGGTTTATAAAAAGTATAACGATAAGGGCTATTATGTATCCATCAGCAATGCCGACCGCAGTCCGGAGTTAAATTATCTGGCTACAGTTTACAATGGGTTAAATGTGGATGAATTTGAGTTTGTAGATGATCCAGATGACTACCTGCTGTATTTCGGGCGTATACATCACGATAAAGGCACCGCCGAAGCCATTGAGATAGCAAAAAAAAGTAAGCGGAAACTACTGATAGCCGGTATAATACAGGATGAAGGTTATTTTAGAGAAAAGATTGAGCCGCAACTGAACGACCAAATACAATACATTGGCCATGCAGGACCTGATAAACGAAAAGCTTTATTAGGCAAAGCCAACGTCCTGCTGCACCCCATAAATTTTAATGAGCCTTTTGGCATGAGCGTAGCCGAAGCAATGCTTTGCGGCACGCCGGTTATCGCTTTCAATAAAGGATCGATGCCGGAGTTGATACAAAATGAAAAAACAGGGTTTTTAGTAAATGATATTGATAGTGCCGTAGCAGCGGTATCGCAAATCAAAAATATTAAACGGCGTGATTGCTATAATTGGGCAAGCTCGCAATTTTCGAGCGAGAAAATGGTGGAGGATTATTTGGGTTTGTATAAACGTATATTAAGTTAAACTAAGCCGTTAACCCTATATTTTGCTGTAAGCCTGAAGCTTTTTCCGCTACCGCTTTTTCAATCTCTTCTTTTGAATTAGCCTCGGGCTGATTAGCATAATTAATTAGCGGCCTTAGTTTTGGTTCCGGGGCGTTGCCGGCATAATCGTCTTCAGCAATTTCGAGGTGGTTTTGTTCTGTTTCGGGTTCACGGGCATAGCTATAGCCAAGCCTTTTGTTTTCTTCTTCAATAAACGTAAACAAATCGCCCAGGCAGATATAAACCGATTGTAAAAACTTATAATTAGTTGAAGTAAGGCATTTGCCGGTATCGTCGGAGCCTTTGCCCGGCTCGCAAAAATTGAGCTTTTTTATAATACCGTTAACCAGTTCCACCTCAAATTTACCTTCGTTGTGCCAGGTTAAACTGTTTTTTATCTCTCTGTAATGATCCATTGCTTTAGTAATTTATTATCATATAAAACTGTTAGGTAACAGGCACATTATTAATCTAATACGTGCTATATAATATAATACAATGCCTATGCCAAAAAATTATAATGTATAAAACTTTAGGTTGTGGGGATGTATTTAGCCGTTTATTAAAAAACAGGCTGAATTATATCGCCGTTTATGTCTAAAATCGACCGATTAGTTAAAAATCAGTACAGGAGATAATGAAATGTGTATACTTATTAAGATAATGGAGTTTAAACCAACTCCGCTTCTGCTTTTTCAGTCAGCGTTTCATCTTCTTTCATTTTGATGATGAGCTCATTCAAATCAACCTCGGCAAACGCGGTTGATGAATCCGATACGCCGTAAGGGATAATCAGTTTGCCATTATGTACAATGGAACCGCAGGAATATAAAACATTTGGTACATAACCTTCGCGCTCATCGCTGTTAGGGATAAGCAATGGTTCGCTCAGTCGGCCAATTTCTATCGCCGGGTCGTCAAGCTTAAGCAGGCTGGCACCAAGTACATAGCGTCGCATAGGGCCAACACCATGGGTTATCATTACCCAGCCGTGCTCGGTTTCAATGGGCGAACCGCAATTGCCTATCTGTATAAATTCCCAGTTAAACTTAGGCTGCTGCAACAGTTCGGGTTTTTCCCAGATGTTTATTTTATCTGAGTACATGATGTAATTGTTACAGCCATCAATACGCGAAATCATTACATACTTGCCGTTAATTTTACGGGGGAACAGCGCCAGGTTTTTATTTTGAGCGCCTGCGCCATACAAAGGCATTATTTTAAAATTATAAAAATCATCGGTTTGCAATAGCTTGGGCATAATCAGCGCGCCATCATAAGCGGTATAAGTGGCATAATATTCAGAGCTGCCATCCTCATTTTTAAACTGTACAAAACGGGCATCCTCAATCCCTTTGCGCTCGTATTCGGATATTGGGAATATCACACGGTCGGATATATCGGTATCCAGCGAAAAAACTATTTCGTAGTACGAGTCTGCCAGCCACAATATCTTATCATATTCCAGCTTCTTCATATCACTTTCCTGCAATTTTTGCGAATCGAGGATTACGCTGCGCAGGTTGGAATATTCAAAATGATGGTCGAGTTTTGATTCAACTTCTTTAAGTACATCAATATTTATTTGGGTGATGACGGCTTTATCAAAAAACAGTTTCTTATTATATACCGCATTGCGCACAATTTCGGCCTCATCAATATAACTGCCTGCGGGCAAAACGGTAATGTTATTATTTTTATCCAGCAATGCCCGGCGGAAGGTTATGGATGAGATATGCCCCTCGCCTACTGCCCTAAAGCTGATAATCATACGTTTTTCGCCTTCGTTCAGCTCGCTTTGGTCGGGGTCTTCAATTATAGAAGGATTAAAAAACGCGGCCGACTCAATTGAATATTCATGCGTAAAATAGGACCCCAGGAGCAGTTTACGGTATACGGTTAAGTTATCGTAATCAATACTCAACTCGGCCAATAATGGCTTTAATTTACTGCAATGGCGGTTTAATACACGTGTTATATTGCGGTGCCGCCTCGAATATTCCTGCAACAGCGGCGAAATGATACTAAAAGCCGCTTCCTCACTTATCCCCATTACCCGTTGAATTACCTCCTTGGCACGGTCGTTCCCGTTAAAAAAGAACCTTGCTATAACACGTTTTGGATCGGGATTAATTCGTACGGGTTTGCGCTCAACAGATAACCTCATATAAAAATTAGCTTTAATTTATTAACAGCAGTTTGCAAAAATTGATTGAGCAATTTTACAAAACCTTTTATTTAATTTACGCCTGATTAAATATATAATTTATATACGTAACGCAGCTATTGTAAGTTTATATATTTTAACCAAACGGTTTATGAATATTTTGATTGTTGAAGACGAAAAAAGTTTAGCGCTTGAGATAAATGAATTTTTAAGCGGCGAAGGTTTTACTGTTGAACATGCGCGTACCAAAAGCACCGCCGAAGAAAAAATACTGGTTAATAACTACGATTTTATATTGCTTGATTTGGGCTTACCCGATGGCGACGGCTTTGAATTGTTAACCACCTTTAAAAAACTTAAAGACCGCGATGATGCCGTAATTATACTAACCGCGCGCAGCGAGGTTAACGATAGGGTGCTTGGCCTTGAGCATGGCGCCGATGATTACCTGGCAAAACCATTCTCGCTGAATGAACTGCTGGCCCGCATACATGCAATAACCCGCCGCAAGCATAAGCTGGAGAGTAACGAAATAAAAATAAAGGGCTTTAAAATAAACATCCAAAATCGCACCATATATTTTAACGATGAACGCATAAACCTGACCAATAAGGAGTTTGAGATATTTAACTACCTGGTATTAAATAAAAACAGGGTAATATCGCGCACCAATTTAACCGAGCACGTGTGGGGCGATATACTGGAGGTAAATTCCGACTCGAACTTTGTGGATGTGCATGTAAAGAACCTGCGCAAAAAACTATCGCAATTTGCCCCTATTGATTGGTTTGAAACTGTTAGAAGTATAGGGTATAGGATAAATATTTAAATTGTTCATTAGTTCACTGGTTCATTAGTTCATTGGTGGTTATCGGGCAACAGATTAGCTAATTAATTTAATGAACTATTTACAAATGAACTAATGAACCAGTGAACTAATGAACTAAAAAGATGAAACTACAGGTTAAACTGGCTTTTTATAATGCGTTAACTAAACTGGCTATTATATTATTCACCGGTGCGCTTATTTTATTTACGCTGGAAAGAATATCCTATAATCATACAGTAAACAGGCTACACGCCGAAAAAAATGAATTATTAAACCATTTATCAAAACAGGAAATATCCGAAATACTAACCCAGCAGCAAAATATTATCGACTATAATATTTTGCGCGAGGAGTACATTAAAATAAAACCCATAGCGTATAAACCATCCATACAATATTACGATAATAATGACGAGAACACTTTAAGCACCGAGCCCCGTACCATTGGCCGCAGAAAGGAAACCTACCTTATTTTAACCTCAACATTTAACTTTGATAGCCACAGCTACCAGTTAGAAATAGGCGAAACGATAAATGCTATTGAAGAATTTAAAAGTACCATAAAAGGCTTCACAATGGCTATGCTGTTTATTGCCGTATCGCTTTCGCTGTTAATAGATTTAACTTTTACCCGCTATTTGCTGCGCCCTTTTTACCTCATCATCGAAAAAAAGCTGATTAAGGTAAACGACCCCATGAACTTTGATTATGAGAAGGTTAAAACCACAACCCAGGATTTTAAATTGCTTGATGACAGTATAAGCACCCTGATGCAAAAAATCACCAATTTGTTTATACTGGAAAAGCAATTCATCGCCAACGTATCGCACGAATTGCTTACACCTATTTCCATTATCAGCTCGCGGTTGGAAAATGTGTTGCAGCAGGAGTTATCCGAAGAAAGCGAGAACAAAATATTCGCTTCGTTAAAAACCTTAAACCGCCTAAAATCAATTATTAACAGCCTGCTGCTGATATCGCAAATTGAGAACAACCAGTTTAATAAAGGCGACCGCATAAAAATAAACGAAATGGTTAAAGAGGTTTATGACGAACTACAGGACCGCATGGGCGATAAAGAGGTAACGCTGATTAATAAAACCCGCAGCAGTTACACCATGCAGGCAAACCGATCATTAATTTATACTTTGCTGTTTAATATTATTAATAATGCCATTAAATATAACCACCAAAAGGGCAGTATTACTATTGCAGATACCATGCGCGATGATAGTTATACTCTAAAAATTACGGATACCGGCATGGGCATGGACGAAAAAGAAATCGAAAAGGCGTTTAACCGTTTTGAAAAACTGGATACTGATGAAAAAGAAAGCTACGGGCTGGGGCTCGCAATTGTGAAAAGTATTGCAGTATTTCACAACATAAGCGTGCAAATACAATCCGCTAAAAATGAAGGCACCACCTTTAAACTAATTTTTAACAGGTAATTACAACTTCACTAAATCTTCACTTTTGTTGTATTACTTTGTTGACAAGTTTTAGTTTTGAAGTTACCCCTATTTTAGAGGCTGTTCCCGAAAAGGACCAGCCTTTTTTGTTTTGATGGCTATACCATCTTATTCCGCTTAACCAGGTAGTTTTTTAATATGTTGCTATACCCTTCGTGAATATTGGCATCAATTAAATCGATATTATACTGGGCGCATTTTAGTTTAAGCTGTTGGCGGTAATTTGCCGATGAGGCATGGTAAGCCTCGCGTATTTTGCCGGGGTGCACTTTTATCTGTTCGCCGCTTTCCATATCAATAAAATGGTGCGGGCGGTTATCAAAGTTAAAATCCAGCTCCTTTTGCTTATCATTTACATTAAAGATAACAACCTCGTGCTTGTTAAACTTCAGGCGCTGTATAGCGGCAAAAAGGGCGTTCATTTTCTCATCATTCAAATTATTTTCGAGCATATCGCTAAAAATAATAATCATACTGCGCTGATGAACTTCCTGGGCTATGTGGTGCAGTACGCCGGTGATATCGGTTTGGGTATTTAGTTTGGGGTTTGCGTAGGCTTTTTCCAGTTCGGCAAATAAATAAAACAGGTGCGTACCGGTTGATTTTGCCGCGCTTATCCAGTCAATTTTATCCGAAAACAGGCAGAGGCCAAAAGCATCGCGCTGCTTTTTAAACAGGTACATGAGCGCTGCGGCGGCATAAACGGAAAATTGTAGTTTATTAATCCCCTTATCAGGGTAATTCATACTGGATGAGGTATCCAGCAGCAGGTAACAGCGCAGATTAGTTTCTTCTTCAAACTGCTTTACAAACAGTTTATCGGTACGTGCCAATAGTTTCCAGTCGATATTTTTAACCGATTCGCCATTATTGTACAGGCGGTGTTCGGCAAACTCCACCGAAAAGCCATGGAAGGGGCTTTGGTGCAGGCCGGTAATAAACCCTTCGACTACCTGGCGCGCCAAGAGCTCGAGGTTGGCCAGTTGGCGTATTTGCTGATCGTCACTTAATTTCGGCATAGGGTAAATATAAAAAAAGCGTTACGGTTAGGTAACGCTTTTTTATTATTATTTATGCGGATTTAAATTATAACTGTGCAGATAATTTACCGGCAAGTATTGATTTTGGTACAGCGCCAATTTGTTTATCAACAATTTCGCCGTTTTTAAAGTACAATAAGGCAGGTATGTTACGGATACCAAATTTCATTGATATGCCGGGGTTGTTATCAACATTTACTTTGCCAACAATCGCTTTGCCTTCGTATTCTTTTGCTATTTCTTCTACCACAGGGCCAACCATGCGGCAAGGACCACACCATTCGGCCCAAAAGTCAATTAGTACCGGTTTATCTGATTTAAGTACAAGCTCCTCAAAGTTTGCATCTGTGATTTCTAAAGCCATGATATTTTTTTTAAATTTTTGTTATACAAATATATACTATTCAAATTGCTTGCCACAATCACTTTTACTGACATTGTGACAATGTGACAAATGGCTGATTTTGGGGAGATGAGGTTACTTGGATGTGATAAAAACTTCGTGCCCTTTGTGCCCTACTTTGCGAACCCTGTGGTTAATTTTTTACCACAGAGGACACAGAGATTGAGGACGCAGAGGACACAGAGAAAATAATTTTTGAGATGTTAACTACCCATGCACCACAATCATTTGGCGACTATACTGTTGCATAATCTCATCGGCTGTGCGGTAATCGGCGAGGCCTATCTCTTGTATATAGTTACAATTACAGGGGTGCCCCGGAGCTATATAAACAGGCATGTCAAACCCTAACGATTGGTAATAAGGGGTAATAAAAGCTTGAACAGGTAAACTGTTGGCGGTATTTATAATATCGGCGGTGAGCCTTTTTAAGGGCTTAAGCAGTAATTTTATATCGCAAAGTTTAATATCATCGGTCAAAGGCACCCAGCGGTTTATATCATCAATACTGATGAGCAGCGCGTTTTCTTTTATGCCTATAAGTGTACCTATGGTTTCTTCATCGTAGTTTAAACGGCCGGTAATTACTACATCCTGCCCTATGTACCTGCTAAAAATAATTAACTTTTCTGCTGCTTTCATCTTATTCAATTTACTAATATTATTAGCAAATATAGCGAAAGGGTTGAGAAAGTCAAGGATTATTGCAAACAAAAAAAGCCTCATAAGAGGCTTTATATTTTAAAAGAAGATTGCAAAAAACTATGCTACCGCTTCCATTTCCACATCGGGTTTGGAAACATCGGTTAAGGCAACTTTGCCGCGTTCTTTTCTTAATATGCGGTTAAATAATGATATCTCCCTGTCAAACAAAAAGCGGAAGAACAATATCGTCCATGATTTATGCGAATACAACGTATCGTAATAATCTGGGGCAGTTTTCTTTATCTGCGGCAGCTTGTTCCATGGTATTGATGGGAAATCGTGGTGCTCATTGTGGAAGCCTACGTTAAAGGCAACGGTATTTAACGGGCCGTAATAGCTGTAGGTTTCCTGCTCAACGCTGTGGGTTAGGTAATGTTCCTGTATCCAGCGGGCGCCCAGCGGGTGCAGGCCAACCGAGAAAGAAAAGCTCAATAATAAAAATGCGATGGCGTGCCAGCCTAACAACAACCATATAGCCGTAGTAAATACAATTTGCACTGTTGCGTTAGCCACAATCCACCAGTCAAAAGTCTGTATCTCTCTTAGCCTTGACAAACGACCCAGTTGAAATACAGGGAAAAACAACAGCCACATAGCCTTGCCCAAAAATGAATTGCTTATCAATTTGGCTTCCCAGCGGTTTGGTAAATCGGCATCCAGCTCGTGTACGCCCTGGAAAGAGTGGTGTTTAATATGGTAGCGCTCGAATGAAATAGCGCTCGGGAAAATTTGCGGCATATTGGCAAAAATACCTGCCCAGCGATTTGCCGAGCGGCCTTTAAAAAGCAACTGATGGGCACATTCGTGTATCATTACAAATAAGGCATGATCGGCAAAGGCACCTAACAAATATGCTGCCCCAAAAACATACCACCACGACTTATCATGTACAAACCAAGCTAAAACCACCTGGAATGATACAAGGCCAATAATGGCAAATATGGTGTAGGGGTTTTTACCAATCAGGTTACGCATGTGCGGAAACTGTTTTAAAATTTGCTTCGTCCTGATGCGGTGTGGTTCCGAAACCTGTGAATAAACGAAATCGGTTTTACTTATCATAAAGTGTTTTTCAATACCAGGACGGGGTAAAACCTGATTTATATTTTAATATGTTTAACTATAACGAATACTTCCAATAATAAATATAAAATCTGGGAAAATCAGGGTTTATTTTTTTATTGTAGCTTATAAACTAAAATCCTGAATGTATTTGGCAGCGGTTTACGTGTACCCGCCACGCCATCGGCCACGCTTAAATATATTTTATGTGTTTTGGTATCAAGCGCCATGGTACGGGCACGGTTTTGTGTTTTAAGGGTTTGTATTACGCCGTAACTATCCGGGGTAAGCTGCTGTATAATAGTAACTGTACCATCGCCACATGAGCAAAATAGCAGGTGCATGTCAGGGTCGAAGGCAACAGCATCCACGCCTGCGCCAATGGGCAGGGTTGTAATTACCTTGCCGGTATATGCGTTTACTACGCTAACACCTTTATTGCCACGGCAACCGCTAAATACACGGCCGTTTTTAATATCCATGGCTAAGCCGGTGGGGCCTTCGCCGGGTTTTAAGGGATAATTGGCTATCACTTTAAACGAGCGTACATCAATTACATTAAGGCTGTTTTTATCTTCCAGGTTATTAAATATATGGCCGCGGCCATCGGCTACGGCAAATTCGGGGCCTCCGCCTAAATCGACAGTGCCCACTTGTTTTAAGGAATTGGGATCGACAACCGATGAGTTGTTGCTCTCGCCATTAAAGCTAAAAACACGGTCGGAATAAGGATCGTAAATAATACAATCCGGCCCCTGCGCGGCAACGGGTATGGTAGCAACTGTTGCCAGTGTTTTTAAATCGAATGCAACCACGGCGTTCGCTTTGCCATCGCTAATGAAACCCAGGTTTGCCTTGTTATCAATAGCTATACCGTGTATGCCCTGCAAATTTGGCACTACGCCAACCGGCTGCTCGGTATCCAGGTCGATAACATTTACCGCGTTGCCATGCGAAACATACAGGCGGTGGTTTACCTTATCTATCGAAAGATAATCCCAGCCCGCATCGCCGGGCAAACTAATACTTTTATCAAACACATAGCTTTGCGCCTTTGAAACAAAAGGCACAGTTGCTGCAAACAACAGCATGGCGATAAAGGAAATTCTTCTCATAATCTTATCAAATTTCTGTTTTAATTCTGTATCAATTTTGTAGTTAAGCTTTTGTATGGAGATGCAAATCATGGTGAGGATTAACGTCGCCTTTACGGTACAATATCTTCAGCATGCTCGGCAATACAATCAGCAGCAAAGGCAGTGCCGCTAAAAAGCCGCCTATAACGGCTATGGCCAGCGGCTGGTGCAGCTGGGCGCCGGCACCAATACCCAATGCCAGCGGCATTAAAGCGATAATAGCCCCAAAAGCAGTCATTAATTTAGGGCGAAGGCGGGTGGATATGGAATAAACAATGGCATCGTTCACATTGGTTTCTATGGCGCTTTGCTTAAACTGGAGGAAGGTAAAAATAGCGTTCTCGCCAATAATACCTACTATCATTACCAAACCTGTATAGCTGCCTACGTTTAATGGTGTATTGGTTATCAGCAACGCCAGCAAGCTGCCCGCAACGCCTAAAATGCCTATAATCAATATCAGCAATGCTATCCTGAACTGCTTGAACAGGAACAATATCACCCCAAAAACTAATAAACTTGCGGTTATTAAAATGTACAATAGTTCTTTAAACGATTGTTGCTGCTGGGCGTAATCGCCGCCGTATTCTACGTGATAACCTTGCGGCAGTGGTACTTTTTGCTGAATAGCTGCTTGTATGGCAGGTATTACCGAGCCTAAATCACTGCCGTCTATCCGCGCGGTTATTACGCCCATCGACTGCAAATTTTCGCGGTTTATTTCGGCTTCGCCGGGATTAATGCTTACCGTTGCCAGTTGGCTTATGGGTATCATTTGCCCCTTGGATAAAAATATATTTAAGTTTTTTACTTCGGATATGCTTAGCGAGCGGTTACCGGGGTAAACCATGCGAATAGGCGAAAGCTGGTTTTGCTCTATCATATTGCCCACTATGTTACCTTCCAAAGCGGTTTGTGCCTGCGATTGCAGCTCGAGCGGGGTAACGTTGTATTGCGCCAGCTGGTCGTAATTTGGGTTGATGGAAACCGACGGACCGGCAATAACTATCCCGTCAAAAACATCGGCAGTACCTTTTACGGTGCTGATGGCGGCAGCGATTTGTTTGGATAAGGTTTGCAGTTTCTGCTGGTCGTCGCCAAATACTTTTACCTCTATGGGTTGCGCCGATTCCATTAAATCGCCCAGCATATCGGTTATCACCTGCCCGAAATCAATTTGCAATTCGGGTTGGGTTGAGGCTATTTTTTTGCGCAAATCGCTAATTACCTGTTCAGTTGTTTTGGTGCGATTTTTTTTAAGCTGAATGAGATAATCGCCGGTATTGGGTTCGGTAATAAAAAAACCCATTTGTGTGCCCGTGCGGCGCGAATAGGCTTCAACTTCAGGTTCTTTGATGATAATTTTTTCTACCTCGCGCAAAATTCGGTCGGTTTCTTCGAGCGATGTGCCGGGCGGCGAAACATAATCCAGTACGATACTGCCCTCATCCATATCGGGTAAAAAGCCGGTTTTTAACAGCGGCGGC
>Ga0302303_10002444_pt1 | contig 11233 bp, 8 predicted proteins | sample III_Palsa_E2_1_FD_194542 | JGI IMG/M metagenome (GOLD analysis project Ga0302303, IMG submission 194542) | Peat permafrost microbial communities from Stordalen Mire near Abisko, Sweden - III_Palsa_E2_1 | ecosystem: Environmental > Terrestrial > Soil > Palsa > Peat permafrost | place: Sweden... | reverse complement strand
AAAGAATGGGTTTACCGCGTAATTTTTTTGTCCGTTTCCAAATTTTACTAAAGTCATTTTTATATCCTCCTAAAAGTTTTGTTTTATTATCTTCGTAATTGTTTGTTCAACACTTGTACCAATGCCCAAAAAAGGCTAATTACAGGACATTATGACTGATTACAATACAAACGAACAGACTTTTTGACATCTTTATGGCTGAAAACTTAAAAAACTACAAATATAGAACCCTCATCCCTATCCGTTTTTCGGATATGGATGCTTACGGGCACGTTAATAACGCGATATACCTCACCTATTTTGAAATTGCGCGATCAAACTACTGGAAGGATATTATTCAATGGAGTTGGGGCGAAAACGGCATTATTTTAGGCCGCTCGGAAATCAATTACCTAAAACCCATTACCCTTAACGATGAAATTGCCTGCTATGTGCGCACTACCCGCATTGGCAACAGCAGCTTTGATGTAATGCACGTGCTGGTTAAAATAACCGATGCCGGCGAAGAAATTTGCACTACGGGCAAAACGGTATGTATTAGCTATGATTATCATGCTAATAAATCCGTGTCCATCCCATCTAAGGAACGGCACCGTATGATAGATTATGATGAACCGGGGCTGATATTGAATACGAATTAAAGGAATTTTATTTCAAAACGATTTTATTTGCGGCATGCTTAGCAATTCCGCGTCCAGCTTGCGGATGTGTTTGCGATGGCCGGTTACAATAACGGCGGCTTCTAAACAACCGCTGTGCATGCTTATTTTTACCACGTTTACTTTGAGGTGATGCTGTTTGATGGTTCCTTCTAAGGAGATCAGTTTTTCATAATCGGTATCGGTAAAAACGAAGGAAAACAGCTTATCGTGATGCAGTTTATCCATATAATTTTCGAGATAATGGAACAGGGTTAGTACCGTTATAGTAATTACCGCCGAAAATATGGCGAGCAGGTAATCTCCCGCGCCAGCCGCCATGCCCAAAGCTGCGGAAACCCATATCACTGCCGCTGTGGTGAGGCCGCTTACGGCTATATTATCCTTAAAAATAACACCGGCACCAATAAAACCTATGCCGGTTATCACATTAATATTTACCCCTAAACCCGCCTGCTGAGCTATCAGGGTAAATATGGCCGAACCCAGGCTTATTAAAATAATGGTACGAAACCCGGCGGTTTTATTTTTGTACTGGCGCTCAATACCCAAAATACCGCCGCACAAAATAGCGACGGCTATTTTTATCAGATCGTCATTGTGTAAATGAAAGTCGAGAGGCATGGATTTAATTAGTGATTGAGTGAATTGTAAATTTCATTAAAATATTTTACCGGGGTTCAAGATATTATTTTTATCGAATACTTTTTTAATTCCGCGCCATAATTCAAAATGAATATTGCTGTATTTAAGGGGCATAAATTCCTTTTGCACCAGGCCGATGCCATGCTCGCCAGATATGGTACCGCCTAAAGCTACCGTTAGCTCAAAAATTTCACGGATGCCCTCATTTAATTTATCGTTCCAATCCTCATTGCTCATGGCACCCTGGATGATATTGAGGTGTAAATTGCCATCGCCGGCATGGCCAAAGCATACGGAATCGAAACCATACCTGGCCCCTATTTCTTTAATGCCTTTAACCAATTGAGGCAGGGTTGCGCGCGGAACTACCATATCTTCTTTTTTGTAAACAGAATTGAGTTTAACCGATTCGCCAATGGTACGGCGGATGCGCCACAATTCTGCTTTTTTGGCGGCGCTATCAGCAAAAAGTACTTCGTTACAGTTAAAAGCTTCTAAAACCTGGTTTATTTTTTCGCAATCGGCGAAGATCACCTCGTCATTATTCCCATCAACTTCTATCAGTAAAAAGGCTTCATCGGTATCTTTCAGGTCGAAGGCAATTCCGTTATAAGCCTTTACCCACTCTATACATTTACGTTCCATAAACTCAACAGCAGAGGGAACTATACCCGCCCGAAATATGGCCGATACCGCCGCGCAGGCGCCTTCGTTGGATGGGAACGCAGCCATCAGGAGCGCATCATTACCTGGGCGGGGAATGAGCTTGGTTACAATTTTGGTAACGATACCTAATGTCCCTTCGGAGCCGATCATCAATTGGGTAAGGTTATAGCCTGACGCATATTTGAGCGTGTTTGCGCCCGTCCAGATAATATCGCCGGAGGGCAAAACTACTTCGAGGTTTAAAATATATTCCCTGATGGTTCCGTATTTTACCACCCGTGGGCCGCCGGAGCCATGCGCTACATTGCCGCCGATAAAACAACTCCCCTTGCTGGCAGGATCAACCGGGTAAAGCAAACCTTTTGCGGCAACAGCGTTCATAAACTCTTCGGTAATTACGCCCGGTTCAACGGTGGCCTGCAGGTTTTGCTCATCAATATTCAATATTTGGTTAAAGCGCTCCATAGATAGGAGCAAACCACCCATAACGGGCAATGCGCCGCCAGCCAAACCTGTACCCGCCCCTCGCGGCGTTACCGGGATCAGGTGTTCATTACAAAGCTTTAATAATTGGGAAATCTCATGAGCCGTATGGGGTTTTACTACTACTTCGGGATAATAGCTTAAATCCTCGGTTTCATCGTGGCTGTATTTTTCCAGGTCGGCACGGTCGGTTATAACAGCTTGTTCGCCAACAATGTCTATAATGGCTTTAAGAATAGGCGCTGTTATTTTATTGTAAACCATTTAGTTTTAATTATTGAATTATTGATTTAGTGAATTATTGATTTTGGAGAGCAACCTAATCAATCACTAATTCAATAATTCACTAAATCAATAATTATCAATCACCACGCTCGAATGGCCCACTTTGCCTTTCATTGGCGGGTTCAATTTTTTAACGGCCACTTTTATTTGTTTAACATAGGGATACTTTTGCTGTATCCTGTCGAATATGGATTGAGCCACTGTTTCTATTAGCTTGCGGGTATTGCTCATCTCTTCACAAGCAATAATATACAGGCGCTCGTAATTGATGGTATGGGCTATTTCATCTTCGGTTAGCTTCGCATCGGGCACAAAACCTACAGCTATATCTACCATAAACCGGCTGCCCAACAGCTGTTCTTCGGGGTAAAAGCCATGATAAGCGAAAAATTCGGCGTCTTTTAAATTTATTTCAACCATAAATCAAATGTATCAAAATATTGAAAGAATGATGATTTATTGAATTATCGAATTATTGAATTATTGAGTGAATTTAAATTCAATAATTCACGCAATCAATAATTCAATAATTAAATTAATAGCTTTGCGGCACCAAATATAATGCTATGCCAAAGACTGATCTTTATGAATCGCCGGATTATTACCAGTTGGATGAATTGCTTACCGATGAGCATAAGCTCATCCGTTCAACCGTGCGCGATTGGGTAAAAAAAGAACTTACCCCCATAATTGAAGACTATGCCCAGCGGGCCGAATTCCCGAAGCAGTTAATACCCGGCTTAGGCGAAATTGGCGCATTCGGCCCAACTATCCCTGTTGAATATGGCGGCGCCGGATTGGATTATATGGCCTATGGCATTATTATGCAGGAGATTGAGCGTGGCGATTCGGGCATACGCTCCACCTCATCGGTACAGGGTTCCTTAGTAATGTATCCCATTTATGCTTACGGCTCCGAAGAGCAGCGGATGAAATACCTGCCCAAACTGGCTACTGGCGAAATGATAGGTTGTTTTGGATTGACGGAACCGGATCACGGATCAAACCCGGGCGGTATGACCACCAATTTTAAGGATGCCGGCGATCATTACCTGCTCAACGGCGCAAAAATGTGGATCTCCAACTCCCCTTTTGCTGATATAGCTGTGGTTTGGGCCAAGGATGAAAGCGGAAAAATAAAAGGATTGATAGTGGAGCGTGGTATGGAAGGCTTTACAACGCCCGAAACCCATGGCAAATGGTCGTTAAGGGCATCGGCCACCGGCGAACTTGTGTTTGATAATGTTAAGGTGCCCAAGGAAAATCTTTTGCCTAACGCATCGGGGCTGAAAGGGCCCTTAGGATGCCTTAACCAGGCCCGCTACGGCATTGCCTGGGGCGCGCTAGGCGCTGCTATGGATTGTTACGATACGGCGCTTAGATACGCTAAACAGCGCCACCAGTTTGGCAAACCGATAGCCGCGTTTCAGTTACAACAAAAAAAACTGGCCGAAATGATAACCGAAATAACCAAAGGGCAATTACTGGTATGGCGATTGGCTACATTAAAAAATGAGAACAGGGCCACTGCCGCGCAAATATCAATGGCCAAGCGTAACAGCGTTGAAATTGCCATTAATATAGCCCGCGAAGCCCGGCAAATACTCGGCGGGATGGGCATTACGGGGGAATATCCTATTATGCGGCACATGATGAACCTGGAGTCGGTAATTACGTATGAGGGTACGCATGATATTCATTTACTCATTACCGGTATGGATATAACAGGCGAAGAAGCATTTAAGTAAGATATATTCCTGTTTGGAGTTTAATTTTATTAAGAATAATTACATTTGACTATTACTATTAGTTAAATAGTTAAATGCCCCCTGATAATTATCATATTAAACTGACTAAGCTCCACTGGAAAAGCACGTTGCGGCTTTCCCTGTTAATGGGTTTTTTATTATTTTTTTCAGCCTGCAATAAAAAACAAACAGCAACTTCCGATAATTATTCCGACGCTTTTAAAACGGTTTACAACAACACCAATAAGTTTTACGATGCAAAAAAAAACGATGCGGGCACCCATTATCTCGATTCGGCCTTTAAAAAAATAAGCGATCCCTGGCCTAACGATCTGTTCAGGTTTTATGCGCTTAACTTTATTTATCACCATAAATTACCGCACCATATAAAACAGGAGCTTGCCTACGCCGACAGCATGCTGGCTGCCGCGCAAAAAACCACCGATCAAAAACAGTACGTTGCTAATTATGCCGAGGCCTATTTTGCCAAAGGCGACGCGTATTTTGATGCCAAACAATACAGCAACGCCTACCGCTGTTTTTATGAAGGTTATTTTTTGGGCAGAAACCACCTGGATAACGCGCTGATTGCCGAATACACTTACCGCATGGGCATGATCATGTTCAGGCAATCGCATTTTAAGCTGGCTGCCAATTATTTTAAGGATAGCTACCGGCAAAGCCTGGCTTATCACGATGATTTCAGGGCCTTTTACCAGCGGCAGGAATTACTTGACGATATTGGCGAAAGCTACGATGCTAACGGCAACATTGACAGCGCCACAGTGTATTATACCAAGGCGCTGGCCTATATCAATCAAAACACCAATCGTTTCAAATCGCTGGCTAACATGCTTGATGTGGCCCGTGCCGTTGTATATGGCAACCAGGGTAAAATATTGCTGGATAAAGGGCAATATGAGCAGGCAAAAGCGCTATTGAAGGAAAGCATCTTCATTAATTTAAAAAAATTCAATGATAATTATAATGCCGAATTGGTTGAAATAAACCTGGGGCAGCTTTACCTGGATACACATGATGACCGATCATTTATAGCCTTGATGAATGATATGCACGATCAGTTAGCGATTGTAAAAAACGAAAGCGCCGAAACCGACTGGAACAGGCTAATGAGCGATTATTATACCCGCAAGGCAGATTTTGCCAACGGGATTGTATATTATAAAAATTACAGTTCGTTAAAAGATTCGTTAAATCAGCTGGCTAACTCGTTAAAGGAAACCGATGTTACCCAACAACTGGCCAACTATGATAAGCAGTACCAGATTGAGACGCTGAAAGATGATAATAATATACAATTGGTATACCTGTACGTTGCTGTTATATGTGTTTCAATGGCGGTTACCATTATATTCCTGGTATACAGGAACTGGGGAAGATCAAAACGCGATGTATCGGCGGTAAGCGCCTTGAACAGGCAGATAATTTTGCAAAAAACAAATCTTGAAAAAACGCTGAATGAGCTTAAACAGAGCAGCCAGGAAAAAGACAGGATATTACGCACCGTTGTACACGACCTCCGGAACCCCATAGGTGGCATAGTATCATTAACAAACTCCATGCTGGAGGATGAATATACCGATGATCAAAAACAATTGATCAGCCTGGTGAACGGCACCTCCTTTAACTCGCTGGAGCTGATCAATGAAATTTTGGAGGCTACCAATTCATCAATCGGTAAGCTGAACAAAGAATTGGTAGAAATTAATTCGCTGGTTAATAACAGCGTGGAAATATTGAGCTTTAAAGCCGCCGAAAAAGATCAGAAGATAATAATTGAACTGCTCAAAAAACCTCAAAAAATACTCATCAGCCGCGAGAGGATATGGCGGGTGATCGGTAACCTTATCAGCAACGCTATCAAATTCAGCCCGAATGGAACAACTATACTGGTAAAGGTTACCAAAGATGAATATGCTGTAAAAATATCAGTCGCCGATCAGGGCATAGGTATACCTGATGATATAAAAGACCATATATTTAACATATTTACCGATGCCAAAAGAGCAGGCACCGCCGGCGAAAAATCATTTGGGCTGGGGCTTTCCATCTGCCAGCAGATAATTGAGAACCACATGGGTAAAATATGGTTTGAAAGCGACATGAAAAAAGGTACTACCTTTCATATCAGCCTGCCTGCCGCATAGTTAACAGCAAACTACAACCTGTATTTTCGGTTTGATTGAAATATTCTTAAAATATCTTAAAAAAGAGTGCCCGAATTTGAAGAATTTGTATTAGTTTGATCGGAAATTATAAGCCCTCAATTAAGAACTATAGCTAATGCTTTTTTTAATAAACAGCAAGGGTATGCGGCAATGGTATAAATTAATTTTTATACAAATTATTGTTGTGTGCCTGTTAGTTATAATTACATCGTGCAACAGCAAGCAGGCTGCTGATACCCTGCCGGCAACGGATTATAATAAGGTTTTAGATTCGGCAAACCGCACCTTTGATGCCGGCTATCCGCAAAAAGCTATCCGGTACCTTGATTCGTTAAGCCCTAAGTACAAGGACCTCGATGTGCTGCAGCAATTTTACTATTATGTATACAACTATAACCTTTATTATCATAAGCAAAATAATAACGATAAGGCCATGCTATATGCCGATAGCATACTTAACCTGTTTAATACGCCGGAGAAAAAACTAAAGTATAATGCCCAATACGGGCAGGCTCATTTTTTTAAAGGTGATATCCTTTTCGCCGAAAATAAATTTGAAGATGCCTATCAATATTACTACAAAGGTAAGCTGATAGCCAATAACAGCCTGGATGATTGCACCCTTAGCGATTATACCTACCGCATGGGCATGATCATGTATAAACAGGAACATTACCGGATAGCGGCAAGCTATTTTAAAAGCAGTTCAAAAGAAACCAATACCTGCGAGTGGACCTTCAGATCATTTTACCGCAGGCAGGAATTACTGAACAACACCGGCCTATGTTACAGCAAAATAAATGAGGACGACAGCGCCATGGTTTACTATAAAAAGGCGCTTACTTATATTGACAGTACCGGCAGGCAATTTAAAATAAGAGAGGCACTGCTTGATGTAGCAAAGGGTGTTGTTTATGGCAACCTGGCAAATATTTATATTAAACGGAACAATTACGGCCTGGCAGAGGGCCTGCTTAAAAAGAGCATCAACATAAATTTGCAAAAAGGAAATGATAACCACGATGCCCAGCTATCGGAACTAAAGCTTGCCCATTTGTACGATCAGCAAAACAAGGCCGATTCGCTCATATACCTTTTGCAGGTTGTAAACAAACAGTTTGACAGCATTAAGAACCAGGATGCCGAAGCAGACTGGAATTTGCTAATGGCGAATTATTATACAAACAAAAACCTGCCAAAATTAGCTTTTGCCTACCTGGTTAAAAGCGACGTGATAAAAGACTCGATAGAAAGCAGGGACAGGAAACTTAAAGAGGTTGATGTTACCGAACAAATGGACAGGCTTACAAAAAACCATGAGTTTGAAAACCTGAAGAAACACAACCTGCTGCAAAACCTGTATTTAAAGCTGGCTTTTGTTTTTAGCCTGATGCTGCTGCTCATTATTTTCCTGATCTTTTTAAACTCGCAAAAATCCAAAAAGAATATACAAGTATTGGGTTATTTAAATAACAAGATAAACGATCAGAACCATCACCTGGAAGATGCTTTAACTGAACTTAACCTTAGCAGCCAGGAAAAGGACAGAATACTGCGTACAGTTGCGCATGACCTCCGCAATCCGCTGGGTGGTGTAGCATCATTAACCAGTTTAATGGCCGAAGAAAGTGAGTACACTGATGACCAAAAACAACTCATCACGCTGATAAAGGAAACATCAAATAACTCGCTGGAACTGATAAACGAGATTTTAGAGGCTACCGATAATACCTTAATAAAAATAAATAAGCAAAAGGAACTGGTTGAGATCAACTCGCTGGTAGGCCATTGCGTTGAACTATTGCGTTTTAACGCGGCCGAAAAGAACCAGCAGATCATAGCCGATATACTAAGCACCCCGGTAGAATTATTTATATGCCGCGAAAAGATATGGCGGGTAATTAGCAATCTTATTAGTAATGCCATAAAATTCAGCGCCAAAAACGCGCTTATCCTGGTAACGCTTACTGATGATGGGATTCAAGTAACAATAGCCGTTAAGGATAATGGCATTGGCATACCTGAAGAAATGAAAAGCAAGGTTTTTAATATGTTTACCGATGCCAAAAGGCCTGGCACCGCCGGTGAAAAATCATTTGGGTTGGGATTGTCCATCTGCCAGCAGATTATTGAAAACCATGGCGGAAAAATATGGTTCGAGAGCGATGTTAAAACCGGCACTACTTTTTATGTAAGCCTTCCAAGGGCTTAATCAGCATAAACGCGCTTAAATTACTGCGCCTTAACAACCAAAAGCTTTAAACTCCTTAAAAAAATAACACCTGAATATCCGAAATTTAGTTTAGTTTAAACTATTATTTAAAACGTATATACTAAAAATTAATGCCCTCCATAATGTTTCTTTATATAAACAGGTTCAATTCAAGTATTTATATTAAGGCGGGCCTGCTGAATACGATTATTTTCTCACTCATTTTTATTGTCTTCGGTTGCGGAAAGGCAGCGAACCAAACCACTCAAACTGACGATTACAGTAACATAGTTGATACAGCAAACCGCATTTTAGATGCGAAACAAGCTCAAAAGGCAGTAAACTATCTTGATTCGGCTACCGCGAAGTATAAAAACCTGGATCTGCTGCAGCGCTTTTATTATTATAATTTTAACTGTACTTTTTATTATCATAAGCAAAATAATAAAGAAAAAGCCATGCTGTATGCCGATAGCATGCTTAACCTGTTTGATACACCCGAAAAAAAACTAAAATACACGGCCAAGTATGGGCAGGCTTATTTTTTAAAAGGCGATATTCTTTTTGATGAGAATAAATATGACGAGGCCTATCAATATTATTACCAGGGTAAAATAATTGCCAGCAATAGCCTCGACGACTGTATTTTGAGCGATTACAGCTACAGGATGGGTATGATAATGTATAAGCAGGAGCATTATAAGGTAGCAGCGGGTTATTTTAAAACCAGCACTGCGCAAGCCAATACCTGCGACCTGAATATCACCTCGTTTTACCGCAGGCAGGAACTGCTGAACAACACCGGGTTAAGTTATAGCAAAATAGGCATGACGGATAGCGCCTTATTGTTTTATGCCAAGGCTCTGGATTACATTAACAGCTCAAGTACACAATTCAGGGAAAAGGATTTAATTGATGCCGCCCGCGGAGTGGTTTATGGTAATGAAGCTAACATATACATTAAAGATAGTAACATTAAGCTGGCAGAAAACCTGCTAAAAAAGAGCATCAGCATCAATTTAAGAAAAGGATATGATAATAATGACGCCCAACTATCCGAGTTAAAACTGGCGCATTTGTATAGCCAGGAAAATAAATCCGATTCACTTGCAGCACTGCTGCAAACTGTTCGCATGCAGTTTGATACCATTAAAAACCTTGATGCCGAGGCCGATTGGAACCAGCTGATGGCAAACTATTATGTTACAAAAGGGCAGCCGCAACTTGCCTACAATTACCTGGCAAGGTATGATAGTATAAAGGATTCGATAAACAGCAGGGAGAAACAGCTTAAAGAGGCAGATATTACGGAACAAATGAGCAGGCTGTCAAAAAACTATGAGTTGGAAGGCCTGAGGAAAAACAACCAGCTACAATATATCTATTTAAAAATAGCGATTGTTTTTGGGTTGATGCTGCTGCTTATTATTTTCCTGATCTACCGGAACTGGGAAAAATCAAAAAAGAACATTAAAGCCTTAGGTAATTTAAACAACCAGGTAAACGACCGCAATAATCACCTGGAAACCGCGCTTAATGAACTTAACCAAAGCAGCCGGGAAAAGGACAGGATATTACGTACTGTTGCGCACGACCTCAGGAACCCGCTGGGTGGTATTGCCGCGTTAACGGGGCTAATGGCCGAAGAAATTGAATACACTGCCGAGCAAAAAGAACATATTAACCTGATAAGGGAAACATCAAACAATTCGCTGGAACTGATAAATGAGATTTTAGAAGCTACCGATAATACCCTAATAAAGATAAATAAAGAAAAAGAGCCGGTTGAAATAAACACATTGGTAAATCACAGTGTTGAACTGCTACGGTTTAAAGCGGCAGAAAAACAACAGCACATTCAACTGGAAATGATTGGCACCCAGGTTGAATTATTTATAAGCCGGGAGAAGATATGGCGCGTTATCAGCAACCTGATAAGTAACGCTATAAAGTTTAGTGCCAATAATACGAATATATTGGTAAAGCTTAGTAATTACAGCAACCACGTAACAATAACCGTTAAGGATAATGGCATTGGCATACCTGAAGAAATGAAAAGTAAGGTTTTTAATATGTTTACCGATGCCAAAAGGCCTGGCACCGCCGGTGAAAAATCCTTCGGACTGGGACTATCCATCTGCCAGCAGATCATTGAAAACCATGGCGGGAAAATATGGTTCGAGAGCGATATTAAAACAGGCACTACTTTTTATGTAAGGCTTAATAAAAGATTATAGAGCCAATAACCAGGACATAGAAAAACTACTTGCTGGCATAATTCCTGGTTCTTGACTCTTTCCCAACTTATTTTATAAAATTGCCAAACCAATGGCCTGATGATTTGAT
>Ga0302303_10002441_pt1 | contig 11240 bp, 8 predicted proteins | sample III_Palsa_E2_1_FD_194542 | JGI IMG/M metagenome (GOLD analysis project Ga0302303, IMG submission 194542) | Peat permafrost microbial communities from Stordalen Mire near Abisko, Sweden - III_Palsa_E2_1 | ecosystem: Environmental > Terrestrial > Soil > Palsa > Peat permafrost | place: Sweden... | reverse complement strand
GAGCTCTCATGGCTGGCCAGAAAATTCGCCGCATCGCTGACGTCGATCGCCGTCGCCCGCGCCTGCCGCCAGAACCGGAACTTCTGCAGCCGCTGCTGGTCGCGGATCAGGTTCAGCGCAATGCTCGTCAGCCACGTGTTTACCGAGCAATCCCCACGAAAGCTTCCGCGCCCGTTGTAAGCCTTCAGGAAGCAATCCTGCGTAATGGATTCAGCCAGATCGGGGTCGCCGATGGAGAAAGTTACGAACCGCAGCAGCCTCGGGCGGTAGGTCCGCACCAGCGCGTCGATATCGTCCAGCTCCGTGCTGTTCCGTTCGCCGGCCTGCACATTCGTCATGGTTACATCTAGCGCTAGTTGCATATTGTAGGAGACGGGTTGGCGTCAGCTACAGATTACAGAGAACTTTGGACCGGACTCAAGATATCAGGCCAAATTTGGTCACTTTAAGACGCTTCTGCTGCCTCGCGCTGTAGCTCCTCCGAGGTCTTCCGGACCATATACTCGTCCATCAGAACGGCTACCAGCGCCGCCGTCGGTACGGCCACCAGCGCGCCTACCACTCCGGCCAGCGCAAGGCCTGCCATCAGCGCAATCAGTACCGAAAGCCCCATCAGGTTCACACTCGTCTTCATGATGCGCGGGGTCAGAAATCCATTCTCAAGCTGCACATAAATCGCGTAGAAAATCAGCACTCCGGCCATTTTCGACCACGAATCCAGCGCCGCAACTCCTGCCGCCATCAGAATCGTAATCACCCCGCCGGCCACCGGGATGATGTTGAACAAGCCCATCAGCACACCCAGCAGGAAGAAGTACCGCACATGCAGGATCGCGAAAACGATGGTGCTCGTTACGCCCAGGATCAGCATCAGCAAACCCTGTCCCAGCAGCCATTTGCTCATGCGGTGCTCGGCGACGATCAGCGTTTTCGCCAGCCGCTCGCGATTCGAGTCCGGGAAAAACGACAGAAAGTAGTAGTACGCGAACTCCCCTTCGAGCATGAAATAGATGCACAGGATGAACGCGGTCAACAGGTCAAGAATTCTCGACAGCCACAGCGGAAACGAAGCCAGCAGGTAACTCGCAAAGCTGGAAATCATCGTTTCGGACTTCTCCGCCAGCGAATCCACACCGAACTTATCGGCCATTGGCAGCTTTTTCAGCCGGGTGACCAGGCTTGGTATTCTCTGCGGCAGCTCGGCTGCAAAATGCTGCACATCGCGGATTACCGGCGGCAGCCCGACGACCAGAAAGGCCGTCAACGCAAAGAAAACCGTCGCCAGCAAGGCAATGATCGCCACCAGCCGCGACGGGCTCCATCCCCGTATTTTGATGTTCATGATGTGCTGTACGACCGGCATCAGCACCACGGCGAACAATGCGCTCACATACACAATCTCAAGTACACCGCGCAGCTTCCATGCCAATGCCAGCGCCAGCATTACCCCAAACGCAAACAGGATATTCCCGCGCGCAGCGTCTCGCTTCTGGTCGGTCTGGGTCGCAGTTGCAGGCTTGAGCGCCAGGGTAGTCTCCTTTGTATCTTGCACAGTCTGATGCACATATTGTGCATCACGCCAGCCACTGCCATTGTCTTTATGTTGTCACTCCGAGCATCGTTTCAGCCCCGGCCCGCATTCAGCCTCTCCAAAACGACCCGCACACTTTCTGTTGCCGAATCTCCTTCGGTTTCGATCGTATGCGCCGCCAGCCGCTCATAATGCGGCCGGCGAGTGCTGAACCGCGCCGCCGCGACCGCCAGATCTGCCAGGACCGGACGTTCTGTCGCTCCCGGCTGCTTCCGGCAACGCTCCACCAACACTTCAAACGGTGCCGCCAGGTACACCACCGCCGTCCGAGGCGTCTGCTCCAGCAGCAGCCGATTGCCAAGCTCCTCCGGTGCGCCGCCGCCCAGCGCAATCACCACCCGGCGCTGCCCCAGCAAGGAAGCCAGTGCACCAGCTTCCGCCTGTCGAAACCGCTGTTCTCCACTCTCAGCGAAAATCTGCGGCACGCTTCGTCCCTCACGGCGCTCAATCTCGTGGTCGAGATCGAAAAACTTCCATCCCAACTCCTCGGCAAGCAGCGCGCCAACCGTCGTTTTGCCCGACCCCATAAAGCCGGTAAGCACGATCCGGTCGACACCGGCGGGAACAGTTGCGTTGCGGTTTGTGATTCGTGGTGGCATATCGAGAATTGCTGTACTCATTGTCGTCTCCGTTCGCTATTGCTGAGAAGCTGCTGATTTAGGTGCAAAACAAAAACCGCAACCCTTGGGGGTCGCGGCTCGGTGGATTCGTTTGATGTCTCTTCGATTTATGAGGTGAGAAGAGAGGGTCGCACGTCCGCCGGCCGCTGGGGATACCAGTAGCAATAGCTAAATCGGCCGGAAGTGCGGTGCAGGTTCATCTGCTCCAAGGTACAGCGGAAACCCGGAACAAGCAAGAGCAATGGGGATTGTGCCTTTGACAAAACCAATTGCAATTGACGCTCCGCCGGAGGGGCTAGAGCAATTTCACAGAAGACGTATAGCAGCCTTTGCTTTTCTTTCTGTCATTCCCACAGGGAATCTGCTTCTTCTGCTGCTATTCCTGCTCCACTTCAACAGGAAAACCGCTCTAAAAGCCCTCGCAAAGGCTTATGCCGTACAGACATGGTGCGGGTCTTTTGCCATCATTATCGAAGTGGGCACGTACCCCTCCTTATCGTTCGCCGGCAAGTTGGGGTGCCCAACTCCCTTTAGGGGGCAGCGAGCATGGCAGACGAACAATCACACAGCGTCCTTCAAGTAGACAAAACGAAGTCGGGGATCATCGTCGTGTTTGAGGATGACATCACCGCACTGTACTCGGCTGACGTTCTCTATTCCATCATCGCAATGGCCGATATCCTTCCGGCGGATTCTGAAGATTCAGACTGACCCCTTGCCGCGGATCGCCCGAGGATTGTTTAGACAACGGATACGGATTGCCTAAACGTTCAAGGGCCGAAAGCTCGCCTCATCAGGCTGCTGCAAGCAAGGGCAAAGCTTGACACGCGCGCTACAATAGAAACAGAAAGCACTTCGCCCGGCTAACCTGCCGGGCGTTCGCTTTTAACACAAGGGACAGAAAAAAGCCCGAACCTCCAACACTGGAAGTCCGGACTTAACTTGAATATTTTGAAGACTTTACGCCAAAAACCCGGGGGGGGGGAGGGGTGCCATCCTCACTCCGTCGGTTCTAAAGCTCCAAGCGGTCCGGCAGCTTCATCCGACTCCTGAGGTTCATCCTTCAGCTTGCTGGCAATACCTGACCAGACGGAGTCCGAAGGTTCCTCGGTTGGCTCAAACAAGCTTTTGGCATGTTCCGCAATCGTTTCCAGATCACGCACGAGTGCCGCGCAGTCAGGATTGGTGGCAAGAAATTTGGTGAAGCGCGGATCGGTGCTCACCTTGCCGTCACCGGTGGCAAAGAGGTCGGGGAGATAGTCCTCGAACTGCGCTGTGGTCATGTTGTCGAAGTTCACGTTCGTCAGGTCGCTCATTGCGCTACCTCCTTGACACCCTCGATCGGAGGAAGCGGTTCCGGCTGGCGAAGCAGTTCGCGCAGCTTGAGTCTGGCCTTGTGTAGTTGCGATTTGCTGTTGCCGGTCGAGCACTCGAGCATCGTTGCGATCTCGTTATGCTCAAAGCCTTCAACGTCGTGCAGTACGAAAACCATGCGATAGCCCGGAGGCAGCGAAGCCACAGCTCGCTCCAGCGTAACGCGGTCCACGGAGCCCGAAAGCTGCGGATCGCGCGAGCCGAAGTCGCGCTTCGGTGCATCGTCCTCGGAAGGATTGATCGTCTCCTCGAGCGACACCAGTTGCAGACCCTTTTTACGCAGGTGCATCAGCACAAGGTTTACGGTCAGCCGGTGCAGCCAGGTGGAAAACGCGCTTTCCCCCCGGAAGCTGCCGAGCTTGCGGAACAGGTGCAGGAAAGCTTCCTGCGTCATGTCCTCCGCTTCGGATACATTGCCCAACATGCGCAGGCAAAGGGTGTACACCCTCCGCTTATGCAGCGCATAAAGTTTTGAAAACGCGTCTGCGTCGCCATTCTTGGCGCGTTCGATCGCTTCGGCCTCGCCGGCAATCGGTGGATTCCGCTTAAACAAGCCGGGATTCGGTTTTGGTGGCATCGTCAAAACGCTTTGCTGTCCCATCGTAAGTGTGTCCGGTCCGTTCGTTCGAGCTGCGCCGACACCTTAGCCTCTTCCCAGCCTATAGCAAAGACGCTTCCAAGGTATCAGTAGGTGTTGGATTGTGCTGAGCTTACAGAGGTTGTCCGTGGCGGCTATCGCACCGCAGTTCGCCTTACGATCCAATAAACCGCGCATAAAGCGACCGCGCCAGCCCCACATCGGTCGTGCCCTGCACCAGCGCCCGCCCGTCGGGAAACACCGTAATCGTGTGCGGCTGCCGCTCAAACCGGAGCAGCATTCCATTGGCACGAACGGCTCCCAGCGGCGCCAGACGCTCGCCTAAAGCCACCAGATCCACCGGCCGGTGATGCTCATGGATCTGCACGGAATTTCGACCGCAGAGCGTAATGTGCGGCCTGCCTTCGCCGGCCAGGTAGCGGAAATGACGCTCTCCGCACACCTCGCAGTCGGCCCGTGGACTGCCCGTAGCAATCTCCGAGCGCTCTCCGCTCCAGAGGTCGAAGGACAACAGCGAGCGCCGCACAAGCTGCGGCTGTCCGGTAAGCAGCTTCAGTGCCTCGGTAACCTGCAGCGACGCCGCCAGGTTGACCGCCGTCGAAAGAATGCCTGCCGTGTCGCAGGTCTCGACATTGCCCCCCGGAGGCGATGGAAAGATGCACGCCAGGCAAGCCGTCGGCTCAACCGCCTGCGCAAAGCCCTGCGGAAGAATGTTCATCGTGGCGGCGTAAGAACCAACCGCTGCGGCATAAATCCAGGGCTTCGCCTGCTGCACGCAGAAGTCGTTCACGAGATATCGAGTTTCGAAGTTGTCGGTGCAGTCGAGCACAATATCGGCCTCGGCGAGCAGAGCCGCAATATTGGCGGGCACAAGGTCCGCCACATGCGCGTCTACCTGGACGCCGGAGTTGACCCGATTCAGGTGTCTGCGAGCCGCTTCAGCTTTGGGCAGAGAAGCCCGTGCGTCTTCTTCATCGAACAGCACCTGCCGTTGCAGATTCGAGGGCTCAACGAAGTCCCGGTCGATCAGCGTGAGCCGACCAACACCTGCCCGCGCCAGCAATCCGGCAGTAGCCGCACCGGTCGCGCCGACGCCCACAACGGCTGCGTGCCTTTGCTTCAGCTTCCGCTGGCCTTCTGCGCCGATGCCCTGAAAAAGCACCTGCCGGGAGTATCGTTCGGCATCGTCGATCGGCGTCGCCTCGCCGTATTGGAGCAGCTCCTGCATCTCACGAGTATAAGAGCGCGCAGAGCTCCCGAATACCGGCACGATACGATGGTCAGGGAACGAACCTATGTCGCTGATTTGGCATCCATAAAGTGAAACCAGACGGAAATCCGCGCGGGCCTCGCAAGTTGGACATCTGGAGACCGGATAGGCGTTGCGGCTTGATCGGTTGGCCGCCCGTGGAAGGGTAATCTAGCGAGGGAAGGCGCGGTGGTGGGTCCTGAAAAATCAATTCGGCACACGCTTCGCTGGTGGAGAGACATCCCCGGACGAAACCGCATCGTCCTGCCCCGAATTCTGCCTGTAGCCTTGTCAACCATCTTCTCGATTTGTTCGTTGGCCAGCGCAGCGGGCCAAAGTCCCAGCGTGGTCAACGGCGAAGACGCCAGCTGCTGCAGCGAAGCCGTCGGCGCCGACTGCTACGCCGCCGACGAATCAGGCCGGGCCGGCGACGCCTTCAGCAGTACCAACCGAAACCTCTGTCACCAACACGCTCCCGCCCCTCGGCACTACCATTTGGGAAAAACGTGGAGTCAACGTCGATGCCATCCGCTTCGACGGCGTGACGTTCGGCGCGAATGACAAGATTTTCTCGCAGCTTACGCAAAGGGCTGGTCAGCCGCTCGATCCCGACAAGGTCCGGGCCGATCTCCGGCGACTATTCGCCAGCGGACGCTATCGCGACATCAGCGTCAGTGGAGACACCACCGCAACGGGCCTGACACTGGTCTACGCAGGCACGCCGCGTTACTACGTTGGTCGCATCCAGATTATTGGCGTCACGCAGGAGCGCCTCGCTTCGCTGCTGGAGTTCGCAACCAAGATGGACCCCGGCACACCTTACACCGAGGCCCAGATACCCGCGGCTGTTGACGGGGTTAAGCAAACTCTCGCGGAGAACGGATACTACGAAGGCACCGTGAAGGTGGATACGACCCGCGACGACGCCGGGCACCAGGTCAACGCCGTCTTTACCGTCGATGTTGGCCCGCAGGCGCGTGTCGGCGAAGTTGCCGTTGGTGGTAAAGATCCCGGCATCACGGTGGCGGAGTTTCGGCAGAAAAGTAAGCTCGATTGTTCAAAACTCGCGCTGAAATTTCGCAAGAGCTGCCGAGTCAAAGTTGGACGCGAGACGACCAGCAACGCTCTCTCTAATGTCCGCAAGTATTACCAGAAGAAAGATCGCCTGGAAGCGACCGTGAGCATGCAGAAGCAGACTTACAACGAGCCGGTAAAGCGGCTCAATTACGATTTTGTCGATGAACAGGGTCCCGTCGTGAAGGTGGTCATCAACGGCGCGAAAATCTCGAGGTCTCGCATGCATTTGCTCGTTCCTATCTTTGAAGAGGGTGCTGTAGACCGCGACCTGATCAACGAAGGAGCGTTCAACATTCGCGACTACTTGCAGCAGCAGGGCTATTTCAACGCGGAGTCCCAGGTAAAGTATCTCGGTAAGGACACCGGCAACGTCACCGTGGAATACGACGTTACGGAGGGCCAGCGTCACAAGGTCACCGCCGTTACCTTGAAAGGCAATAAGTACTTCAGTACAGATCTGCTCGAAGAACTGTTGCGTGTGCACAAGGCCGATGCCTATGTGCGAAACGGCAAATATAGTACCCAGCTGGTGAACGCAGATGCCGACTCCATTCGTTCTCTTTACCGTGCGAATGGCTTCAGTTCGGCCAAAGTTACTCCCGAGACGAAAGACATCGATAATGGACCGAACGGCCAGCCTTTGAAAGTTGCGCAGATTCAGGTGACTTTCAACGTCGAAGAGGGTACGCAACAGAAGTTTGGCGCCGTCGAGTTTTCGGGTGTTGATGACACTCGGCAAAAAGTCGTGCGATCCCTTTTGAATGCGCAGCCGGGGCAGCCGTTTTCTCTCATCACTCTCTCGGGCGATCGTGATGCAGTGCTGAGCTACTACATCGCTCATGGCTTCGATCACGCCAAGATCGAGATTGCCCAGAACGTTGAGAAAGCCGATCCGACGAAAACCGACGTCACCTTGAACGTGACGGAAGGGCAACAGGTCTTCATCGATCAGGTGCTGCTCTCAGGCATTGTTCACACCAAGCCTTCGATCGTAGAGAAACAACTTACGGTTCATGCCGGCGCGCCGTTGGATCAGGCTGCGTTGCTGGAGACGCAGCGCCGCCTTTACAACCTGGCGCTATTCAACGAGGTCAACGCTGCCGTCCAGAACCCGACAGGCGACGCTCCTTCCAAAAATGTGCTGGTGCAGTTGACCGAGGCCAAGCGGTGGGACGTTACTTACGGCTTCGGCTTTGAGGCGCAGACCGGAACGCCGGGGATTACTACCGGCCAGGTGCGAGGACAGACGGCAGCGCAGAATGGCCAGGCCGGCGTGAGCCCGCGTGTGTCGTTAGACGTTTCACGCATCAACCTCCACGGAACTCAGGACTCGCTGACCCTGCATACCACCTATGGTTTGCTGGAAGAGGTGGCTACGCTCAGCTTCAACAATCCGCAACTGCTTGGCCACCGCAACCTGACAGGTAGTGTGTCCGGAGGTTACTCCAACGTTCAGGACATCAGTACATTCGCCTCGTCGACCCTTCAGGGAGATGTTCGCATTACGCAAAAGGTGAAGCGCGCGGACAACTTCATCTACGACTTCCAATTCCGCCGCGTGTCGGTGAATCCGGACAGCCTGGAAATCACGCCCAACCTGATTCCTCAGCTGTCGGAACCAGTGACGGTCGGCGGCCCTGGAATCACATACTTCCACGACACGCGTGATCCCAGTCCTCTGAATGCCGGTCGTGGTCAGTACTTCTCCATCCAGGAATTCATTGCCTCTTCTAAGTTTGGCTCAGGCACTGACTTCAATAAAGTTGATGTCTCGCAGTCCACGTATTACACCTTTGGCAAACACAAGTATGTTTTCGCTCGCAATCTTCGCGTGGGATTTGAAAATTCTTTCGGCCCCAATCCGAACGCGACGGGCTCGGGGCAAATTGGAGTCGTCAGCACGGCATGTTCAGGAGCGCTGCTTGAAATCAATCCAACTTGCCTCGCTGTTCCTTTGCCGGAGCGGCTTTATGCCGGTGGCGCCACGTCCCACCGCGGTTTCGGCATCAACGATGCCGGACCTCGAGATCTAACGACAGGATATCCAGTCGGTGGATCCGCTGTGGTGGTCAATACATTTGAGCTGCGCCTTCCGCCTCCAACGCTGCCGGTGGTGGGCAATAGCATATCGTTTGTCATCTTTCACGATATGGGCAACGCTTTCCAATATGCCGGCGACATGTTTAAGAGCATCAGGAACTTTCACCAACCCAACCAGCAAACCTGCAGAAACATAACGATACCTGCGGGTCAAACGCAGGACACGGCTGTAGGCACCTGTAACTTCAACTACTACTCGCACGCGGTTGGCCTCGGTCTTCGCTACGGTACCCCCGTAGGACCGATTCGCGTGGACTTCAGCTGGAACCTCAATCCTCCGATTTATCCGGTATTTAACGACTACACTGGCGCGGCCCCTTACGTTGGCCAAGCCAGTCATTTCAACTTTTTCTTCAGCATCGGGCAGAGCTTCTAAAAACATGACCCGCTTCCTCCATCTCGAGACCGCTTTCCTCCGCAGAATCGCGATGGCCTTTGCCATGCCATGCCTGCTGGTGGGGATGGCTCACGCGCAAAGCGCAGCGCAGCGAAACTCTGTGCCGAAGACCGCGCCCGAGCCTAAAGCTGCCGCACCGCAGATGCCCTCCACGGCAGGAACTGAACTCGATCGCGTCGTCGCGATTGTGAATGGCGATCTCATCCTTGACAGCGATGTCGACCAGGAGCGCCGCTTCGCCGCACTGCTGCCGTACGGCGAAGCCAGCGGTGTTTACGTGCGTGGCAAAGCGATCGAGCGCCTGATCAATCGCGATCTGATTCTGCAGCAGTCCCGGCTTGAACCGGAGAACGAGATTACCGACGGGGATGCAGCCAAAGATCTCGACGCCTTCCGCAAAGCTATTCCCACATGCAAGGAGTTCCACTGCGAGACGCAGGCAGGATGGGACAAGTTTCTAGCCGGCGAAGGCTTCAACGAGCAGAGCCTGCTCGTCCTTTGGAAAGAGAGAATGGAAGTGCTCGCCTTCATCGAGCAACGTTTCCGCATGGGCATCAAGATTGATCCAAAGCAGATCAAGAGCTACTACGACAACACCATGCTTCCGCTCTATGCGGCAAAGCATGTCACGCCGCCGCCACTTGATTCCGTTTCGCAACGGATTCAGGAAGTGCTGCTTCAGCAGCAGGTATCGAGCCTTCTGGACGATTGGTTGAAGAGCTTAAGAGCGCAGGGCAGCGTCGTCGTGCTGCACCCCGGAGAGGGGGCGCCATGAGTCTTTCGCACAAGCCAGTTGCCGAAACACCGAAGCGCCGCCGCTTCGGAAGAATTCTGCTGTGGAGCGCGGGCTCGCTGTTGTTGCTGATTTTGATATTAGCCGCAGGCGGAGCTTACTACACCACGACGGCAGATTTTCAACGGCGTGTTGGCGGTGAAGTAGTGAAGGTGCTGGAAGACTCTACCGGTGGCCGTGTAGAGCTTCGCCACATTTCCTTCGATTTGTGGCATCTCGCGATCGAAGCCGATGGCCTGGTGATTCATGGCACCGAAGCGCCGGATCAGATGCCGTATCTCTCAGCTGACAGGATTCTGTTACGCGTGCGCATCAATACATTCCTTTCGCACACGGTGGGCAAAGGGGCGCAGTCGCATATTGGCCTCAGTTATCTGCGTGTCGAGCAGCCTCATTTTCATCTCATCATCGACAAGAACGGCAACACCAATCAGCCTGTGCCGAAGCATCCAACGCCGAGCACCGAGCCCATTCAGAACACGCTCCTCGATCTTCAAGCGGGCAAGGTAGAATTCGCCAACGGACTCGCCGTTGTGAATGATCACGCGATCCCCTTCGATGTCGCTGCGGAAAACTTCAATGTTGAGATTCATTACATCGCTTCGGCGGACCACTATGGAATGTCCCTCGACCTCGATAATCTGCGCACAAAGATCAGCAACCAACCTGAAGTGCAATCGAAGCTGCACCTGACGGCTGAGCTTGGCCGCGATATGGCAGAGCTCAAGAGCTTCGATTTCAGTAGCGGTGCCTCGGCTCATCTCACAGCGGATGCATTGGTGCAGCACTTCAATAAGCCAGAGTGGCAGGCCAATGCGAAAGGCTCTATCGAACTGAAGCAACTTGGAATGCTTGCCGGCGTTGAAGGGTTCAGGGCTGGTTCGGTTGAGCTCGATGTCCATGGCCGCAACTGTGTCGTGAGTCCCCAGGTTGCGCAGAAGAATCCACACTTCTGGCAGCGCCACAATAAAAAGGCGCTGCCTGCGGCAACAAAAATGCTGCCACCCGATCCTGACTGCAAAGCCGGCTATCTGCTTGTTGGATACGTGAAAGCACATCGAGTCGGCTACGTGATTCCCGAAGTCCGTGTGCATGATGTCGACGCAGGAGCTCAATTGCATGTCACGCCGACCGAGCTGCTCTTTACAACTCTTACCAGCACGTTGCCTGGTGGAGGAAAGATCGCGGGCGAGTTGAAGATCGAAAACTGGCTGGGCGAAGTTCCTCCCAACACAGCGGCAGCGTCCGCCACAGCGGTTGCAGCGGCGACAACGGCCAACACTACGGCCAAAGGAATAGGCGCTAAGGCTCCTGTGGAGTCGATGGCGCTTACGCCGGTCGCTCACGCACATGCTTATCTCACGGTTACCGTAAAAGGCATCTCGCTCCGCACTATTATGGAGTTCACCGCACCCGAACACTACGGTGACCTTGGCTTCGA
>Ga0302303_10002432_pt1 | contig 11256 bp, 8 predicted proteins | sample III_Palsa_E2_1_FD_194542 | JGI IMG/M metagenome (GOLD analysis project Ga0302303, IMG submission 194542) | Peat permafrost microbial communities from Stordalen Mire near Abisko, Sweden - III_Palsa_E2_1 | ecosystem: Environmental > Terrestrial > Soil > Palsa > Peat permafrost | place: Sweden... | reverse complement strand
AATGCGGCCTTTTTTACGCCGGTATCATGAAAAAAAGGCCGCATTTTAAATGTACCATCTTTATCAAAGCCCCAACCCGTAAATGCGCGCGCAGACTCTTTCACATCCTGTTCGGTGTAATTACCGCGACCAATGGTAAATAGCTCCATCAATTCACGGGCAAAATTTTCATTAGGATGCCCTTTGTGATTTTGCTGATTATTTAGAAACAACAACATAGCAGGCGATTGTGAAACCTGTATAAGCAATGTGCGGAAATTGCCCAGTGCATTGGCGCGTTGTATATTATTTAACTGCTGTATATAAACCGCTTTACCATCGCGACACGAGAAATGGTTGCTCCAAAACAAGGTCATCTTTTCGCGCAGTACAGCATCGGTAGTACTCATTTTTGTTATCCAACCTATGTTCAGGTTTTTTTCCTGCTCACGCTCCATCTGGAAAAACTTCTTTTTGGTATCAGCATCGGCCTTAGCAAGCATCATGTCATCAACAGTTTGTGTAACAATGGCTATTGGGTCGTCATTGTCGCTGTTTTCAAACAACTTTTTCACGGCTTTATTTACAGAAATGTTTTTATACTTCCTTAAATCTTCGAAACGCATCCCGAAACCGGCCCTTGCAAACAGGTGTTTAATTTGTTTATTGTCCTTCATGCTTACAAATAGGACAATCTGATCCCCAATAGGTTTAATGTTAATCACTAATTAATAATTTTTATTATTTTAGATGTACCAAACCCTTTTAATGAAGACCTTATTTACCGCAATTGCCCTGCTTTTTTTACAACTGCCCTTTGCCAAAGCCCAAACTAAAGCAGTGGAGAAAGCGGATACCGCTAAAACTACAGCGTCTTCTAACAATCGAACTGAAAAATTTAGAAAGAATGACAGCGCGTTCAGGAAATTGGATTTGATCCGTTATGGGCCTGTTGATCTGATAGATAGCATTGATCTCGCTTTAAAATCCTGCTCTTTTGAACCCAGTGCCAATGCGATGATATTGCAAGACCTTGGGTTTTTTATTTTTAGCGGTAACGGGATAGGGTTGACACACTACAGGCGGATAAAAATATTTAACGATAATGGCAAGAGCGAAGCAAACATTAAAATTGAATACAATAACAGGTTTGGTGCTGAACATATATTGGCCATAGTTGCACAAACAATTAATGTGGTAAATGGTAAAATAACACGTACTAAGCTCGATTCAACACTTATTTATAACCAACATACTGACAAACAAAGAGATGCTATAATATTTACTATGCCTAATGTAAAGGCCGGATCGGTAATTGAGTATGCCTATGCGTGGGTTAGGGATGCATCGCGGAATTTACCAGATTGGGATTTTCAAAATAACCTGCCGACAAAAACCAGTGAGGTGCATGTACTGGTGCCTAACCGATTTATTGACCTTACGCAGTTAACATATACCACGCAGCCATTTAAAAAAGATACAATAACATCGATATTAATTAACGGTTATGGGCATCTGTGGTCAATGGAAAACATCCCGTCGGCAAAAGATGAACCTTATATGCGATCTGCAAATGATGAGTTGCAGCGAATTTCTTTTATAGTTAGATCGTCGATAGGCTTTAACGGCATACAAAACATTGCCGATTCCTGGAACACCATTGGAAAGCAAATTTTAGGTTATAAGGATTTCAGTAAGCCATTCTATCAGAATTTAAATGACGCTGATGATTTGGTTACAAAGGCTAAAGCACTAAATACGGAGGATGAAAAGGTTGAGTTTCTATTCAATGCGGTGAAAACCGCGATGAGCAGCAACGATGATAAAAACTGGGTTTCGAAAGATGGTATAAAAAGCGCATGGAAAAGGAAAACAGGAAACCCTGCTGAGATAAATATGGTGCTTTACCATTTGTTAAAGCAGTGCGGTATTAAAGCCTACCCGTTAATGGTAAGTACGCGCGATAACGGGTTGATATATACAAACTTTCCCAATATCTATCAGATAAATAAGCTGGTGGTTTATATACCTGTGGATAGTACCAGAAAGTATGTTTTAGATGCATCTGGCAAGTATAATTATTATAATGCGATCCCTTTTGAATTACTGAACTCGGCGGGGTTATGCCTTAATAAGGAAAAGGATTCCTGCTACATGGTTTTTATGCATAATGAAAATCCTGTAATAAAAAGAATATCTATAGACGCGGCAATAAACACTGATGCTACAGTAAGTGGAACAGCTGAGGTTTATTGCAACAGTTACGAAAAAGCAGGATTTGCGGAGTTGCATAAAACGCTTGACGAAAAAAAATACATAGCGTATTTAACCAATAATGATAACAACTTAAAAGTCACATCCCTTAAGTTTGAAAATGCCGAGGTGGATTCGTTGCCGTTACTTCAAACTATGGAGTTTAAGCTTGACCTCTCGGCTACGGATGATAACTACATTTATTTTAGCCCAAACCTATTCTCTTCATTAAATCAAAACCCTTTTTTATGCAATGACCGTTCTGCAGATATTGATTTCGGGTTTAAGAAGCGTTTGAGCATCAGCGGCAGGTATAAAATCCCGCAAGGGTATAAAACCTACGTGTTACCAAAAAACACAACCATTGTTACGCCCAATCAAAGCATAATTTTTAGGCGAATAGTAGACGAGGAAAGCGGATATATAACTGTATATTATAATATTTACTTTAAGCAGTCGGTTTATCAAAAAGGAGATTACGCCATATTATACGCGTTTTATAAAAAAATGTATGAAATGCTAAACGAGCAAATTGTACTAAAGAAAAGCTAACAATTGCTATATTAGTACCGATTAAACCTATTGCAATGAATAAATTTCTTACAACCTTAACGCTATGCGCACTTGCACTTGCTGTAAAAGCGCAACAACCGGTCTCCTTAGATCAAGAGTATGGAAAAATTAACCAGGTCGACCTGGAGATGAAAGCCTGTGATTTTGAAAAAGATGCGAATGCAGAAGTATTGATTGATAAAGGCGACTTATACTATGATCAAACATTTAATGTGGTTTTAGAGGTACACCGCAGGATAAAGATCTTTAATGATAATGGTAAAAGCTATGCCGATATCGTTATTCCATTTGATGGAGGGGACAGGTCAGAGTTTATTACCGGGTTACAGGCTGAAACGGTGAACCTGGTTGATGGTAAAGTTGAAATAACCAAACTTGACAAAAAGCAGGTATACATTAAGAGTATCGACAAAGTTAAGTCGGAAATGATATTTACATTCCCCAATGTAAAATCGGGATCAATAATTGAATATAAGTATATTTGGAATGGAGAAGATTATGGGTATGTACCAACATGGTCATACCAGGAAGATATACCAGTGCGCTACAGCGAGCTGGATACAAAATTACCTGATCTGTTATACTTTAATACGCGTGTAAAATCATTACTTAGTTTAACAAAGTACTCTACATCACAAGAAACAGGCAGTATTGGCATGGGCCAGGATGCTGTAAACTATACCAATGAATGTGCCAAACGGGAAATGGACAATATTCCATCATTGAATGATGAGCCTTACATGAGCTCAAAAACAGATAACCAGGCATCTATATCTTTTATACTTACTTCAATTAAACCTATAAATGGGTTTGTAAAAAGCCGTGCCGATACATGGGCCAAAATTGGCGATGCCTTGGCGGATAATGACGACTTTGGGCATCAGCTTAAAAGGAAACTAGCTGGTGAAGATGTTATTATTAACCAGGCAAAAACGCTAAAAACTGACGATGAAAAAATAGCCTTCCTTTTTAACAAGGTTAAAACAACCATGAAATGGAATGATGAAGATAGGTGGTATACCAATGTCGGTACCAGCAGCGCCTGGGATACCAAAACAGGGAATGCGACTGAGATCAATCTTATTTTATATCATTTACTTAAAAAATCAGGAGTTGCAGCAATGCCAATGATAGTTAGTACTCGCGAGCATGGCAGGGTAAATCCGTCATTCCCTTATGTGGGCCAGTTTGACCGCGCGGTGGTATACATACCCGTTGACAGCACAAAATTATATGTTCTTGATGCATCGAACAAGTATAATATGTACAACGAGATCCCCTATAACCTGCTTAATTCATCCGGCTTTTATGTTGATATAGATAATAAAACAGAGGATCTTGTTTTTTTGCAGAAACAAACGCCTATCAGGGAATCTGTTTTTATAACTGCCGAAATAAAGCCGGAAGGCAAAATAGAGGGTAATGCCGAGATAAGTAGCTTAAGTTATAACAGGATGAGCGATATAGATGATTATAACACCGATGGCGAAAAAAAATATATCGAGAATTTAAGAGATGACGATAATAACCTGAAAATATCTTCTCTTAAAATGGAGAACATGGATGTGGATTCATTGCCATTAGTACAGAATATAAAGTTCAATCTCGATCTCACGGGTTCTGACGACAACTACATTTATTTTAATTCGAACCTGTTCAGCTCATTACATAAAAATCCGTTTTTAAGCGAAACACGCAGCAGCGATATTGATTTTGGTTATCCATCAACATTAACAATAAACGGCATATACAAGGAGCCGGCAGGCTACAAGGTTGATGCACTACCTAAAAACATCAGCATAACCATGCCTGATAGAGGGATTATTTTTAAACGCATAATAGGCGAGCAGGATGGCAACATAGTAGTACGTTATGTGGTGAGCTATAATAAAAGCATATATTTTAAAGAAAATTATGCTGATTTCCATGAATTTTTCAAGCAGTTATTCCAAATGCTGAATGAACCTATTGCCTTAAAAAAATCCTGAGTATAAAATGAATAAATTTTTATTAGTGATTACACTATGCCTGGTTTCAATAGTAACCAGGGCGCAAGATACCATACCATCGTACCAGCCGTACGGAAAGGTTAGTATTAAGGATATTGAAATGAAAACGTGCGACTTTGAAAAGGACGCGAATGCTGAGGTGCTGTTTGATGTAGGCACAACTAGTTCATTTGGGGTAATGACCCGGCATGTACGCATTAAGATATTTAATGAGCGCGGGGAAAATGAAGCAAATGTACGGTTGTTATATAACTCGTTTTATGGGAATAGCATAGATCACGTTACTGGTGAAACTATAAACTTTAACAACGGTAAGATGGAAATCTCGCCGTTGGATAAAAAACTTATCTACACATTAAAGATAGATAAGTTTGTTTCTGCGGTGACATTCGCTTTGCCAAATGTAAAACCAGGTTCAATAATTGAGTTCAAATACGAATATTATACATTAACAAATTGGTTTTTTCAAAGTAATATTCCTACCAGGTATAGCGAAATAAAAACAGTTTTTACATCCAGAAGTCAATTTAAATATATTCCATTCATCGATCAGCCGCTTATAAAAAGTGCTGGGGGAGTGTTTGACGCTGTACAGGATAAGGCTATGGCAAATGTCCATTCGTTGCCGGATGAGCCGTATATGGGGTCCCGTATAAACAATTTGCAGCACATGCATTACCTGGAAACAGATCTTAGAATTGACACCTGGAGAAAAATAGGTGATTTATTATTGGCATTTACTGATTTTGGCGACGAAATGAGATGGAGCCTAACCGATGAGAGCACAATAATTAAACAAGCAAAAGCCTTAACCAATAATGATGATAAAATAGCTTTTATTTTCGACTGGGTTAAAAACAATATTAAATGGAACGGTAATACAAACTTTTATGCCTTGGATGGAACGGTTAAAGCCTGGCATAATAAAACAGGCAACTCAGCTGAAGTTAATTTTATATTATATCATTTGCTTAAAAAAAGCGGTGTAAAAGTATATCCATTACTTGTTAGCACTAAAGATAATGGAAAGATTAACCCGGTAAGCCCCGATCTTTTGGCTTTTAATAACACACTGGTATATGTTCCTGTAGATACCACCGATGTTAACAACCCTAAATATTATGTATTAGATGCTACAAGTAAGTATAATTTATTCAATGTAATACCCCAGGAGGAATTAAATACTTATTGCATCAGGTTAAATACCGATAACAGTGATCATGAACCTATTTTCGTTGAGAATACAGATCCTGCAATGGAATCAGTGTCATTAAATGCCGAAATACAACCGGATGGAAAAATGAGTGGTAGTGCTGAAATAAACAGTACCAGTTATAACAAGATAGAGCGGACATCAAACTATCAAACAAATGGCGAAAAAAAATATATTGATTATCTTACTAATGGTGATAACGCCTTGAAGGTGGTATCATTAAAGCTTGAAAGTTTGGATGTTGATACATTACCATTAGTGCAAAATGTAAATTTCAATATCGATTTAGCCGGATCAGATGGTTATATCTACTTCAATCCGAATTTGTTTACTATGATGCGTAAGAATCCATTTTTAAGCGCCACTCGTTATAATGATATTGATTTTGGCTACTATAATAATATGGTGATTAACGGTATTTTCAAAATCCCTGCTGGATATAAGGTAGACGCCTTGCCCAAAAATATAAGCATGATAATGCCTGATACCAGTATTATATTCAGGCGGATGATAAATCAACAGGATGGCGTTATTTCTGTACGGTATGTTGTTTCACGTAAAAAGAGCATCTATTTTAAAAAGGATTATGCTGACTTTTATGATTTTTTTAAACAATTGTATCAGATGCTAAATGAACAAATTGTATTTAAAAAATCTTAACATTATGATACGTAAATATTTACTTTCAATACTGGTTATAATATCCATACTATCTGTTTCAGCAACAAAAGCTTTTTGCCAGGATATACCAAAAGAACTTTACACGGCTGCCGGGATTCCTGATTCGTTAAAGGAGGATGCGAATTCTGTTGTGCGGTATTTAGATAACGAGGTAACTATAAAAGGCCCTGGAAGAGCAATAATTAAACACCATAAACTAATTACCATATTAAATGAAAAAGGAGATAAAGATGCTATTGTCATATTTCCTTACAATAGAAAATATGACAGTTTTAGCGATATTGATATACGAGTTTATGATGCAAATGGAATCGTATTGAAAAAATATCATAAAGGCGACATGTACGACGGGGCTGCTATTGATGAAGAAACTATGGTTTCTGATGAGCGGTTTTTAGGGCTTAGGCATGTTGTGGTAAACTATCCAACAACAATTGAGATAAATTATGAAGAGGATTTAAGCAGTTTTATCAGCCTGGATGACTGGCATATACAGGAGCTTGAGCAATCTATACAAAGCGAGACTTATAAAGTTATTGCTGATAACAAAGTTGGCTTTAGGTACAGAAATAAAAATGTACAAATTAAGCCAGATAAAAACTCAAAGGATAGTTTAAATACTTACATCTGGACTGTTAAAAACCTTAAAGCTTTAAAGCCAGAGGAGGGGTCTGAAACATGGACTCGTTTACCTTATGTTATATTTGGCACCAGTTCATTCGATTGTTATGGATTTAATGGCGATATGAGCACGTGGCAGAGTTTTGGTAAATGGATGTATAACTTAAACCAAGATGTGTGCACCTTAACACCGCAACGTGTTAGTGAAATACAAAAAATGACCGACACCATAAAAACGGATAAAGTCAAAGCCGAATTTTTGTATAAGTACATGCAGCAAAGTATGCGCTATGTAAGCATCCAGCTGGGAATTGGGGGATACAAGCCTTTTGACGCTAACTTTGTAGATCAAAAAAAATATGGTGATTGCAAAGCGCTCGCAAACTATATGTACGCCTTACTAAAGGCAGTAAACATTCAGGCCGACTGGGCGGTAGTGAGGGCGGGTGTAAACGAACATGCTGCAGATACCGATTTTCCTAACAATTCATTTAACCATGAAATATTGTGCATCCCTTTTAAAAACGATACTACCTGGCTGGAGTGCACCAGTACTACGCAGCCTTTTGGCAAATTAGGTTCTTTTACAGAAAATCGTAACGCGTTGCTGATCACTCCCGAAGGAGGCAAATTAGTTAATACACCAAAAAGTATAGCGGATGATAATATATTTACCAGCGAAGTGCATTTAGCTATTGATTCCGATGGAAGTGCAAAGGCTCAGATAAAAATTTTAGGCACAGGGGTTTATCGTGATGACTACATAGGGTTGTCTTATGAAAAAACAGATGAGCAAAAAGAATTTTTAATGCAGGCACTAAATATAAAACAGGCTTCGGTATTTGATTTTACCCAAGGTAAAGATGAAGACGGTGTAAGAGAGGTTAACTTAAACTTGGAATACGATAAGTTTTGCGATATAATGGCAGGCAGTAAGCAGTTTTACAGGCCGAGGGTTTTTGACTTGTGCGCGTTTACCGTGCCTGTTTTGGAGAAACGTAATAGCGATTATTACTTTGAAGCTCCTATGAAAAAAACTTGTGTAACTACTATCGATCTGCCTGCAAATTACGAGGTAGAAGCATTGCCTGCAAATCAAAGCTTAAAATTCACCTATGGCAATTATGAGATTAGCTATGTTTATAATGCCGCGAAAAATCAAATAATAAGCACAGCTAAATTTAGTATTACAAACCAGGTGATACCCGCTGCAAAATATACCGAGATGCAGCAATACCTGGATGCTGTTGCAAAAGCACAAAATAAAAAGCTGGTAATACGCCACAAGGCGTAAATTTGCCCTGATGATTTTCAGGCTTGATGAACGTTTAATATTCCCCGATCCCGAACTGGCAGAACCTGATGGGCTGCTGGCAATTGAGGGCGATCTGTCAACCGAGCGTTTGTTGCTTGCTTATCAAAACGGCATATTCCCCTGGTATAGCGATGATTCGCCTATTTTGTGGTATTCGCCGCATGAGCGGTTTGTGCTTTTTCCGGATGAATTGAAAATGTCAAAAAGCATGCGCCAGGTTTTGCGTTCCGGTAAATTTATCATCACCCAAAATCAATGCTTTACTGATGTTGTAGAGGCCTGCTCAATCGTTGAGAGAATAGGGCAGGATGGTACTTGGATCACCGATGAAATGAAAACCGCCTATGGCCAGCTTCATAAAAACGGCCATGCGCATTCTATTGAAGTTTGGGAAAATGACAAATTGGTTGGTGGTTTTTACGGGGTGCAGATAGGCTCTATTTTTTGCGGCGAGAGCATGTTCAGTAAGGCAAGCAATGCCTCCAAAACGGCCTTGGTATGGCTGTGCCAATCAGGCCTATATAACTTAATAGATTGCCAGGTTCATACTGAGCATTTGGAATCAATGGGCGCGCAGATGATAAGCCGTGAAGAATATATGGTGATGCTGCGCGATAATGGCTAATGAAAACTTTAACTTTATAAAATCATTCTAACAATAATTGTCATTCTGAGCGGGGCGAAGAATCTTCTTCGGTTTACATGGCGAACAATGCTAGTTGCAGAAGATTCTTCGCTCCGCTCAGAATGACAATTGGCCAGAATGACAAGAAAAAAAACATGCAGCAAACCATCCATAAAGAACGTATTATTTTAGGCATCGACCCCGGAACGGCAGTGATGGGTTATGGATTGGTTAAGGAGGTCGGTTCAAAAATAGAACTTATCAGCCTTGGCATCATCAAAATGGGTAATCTGGATGACCATATGCTGAAGTTGCAGCGCATATTTGAGAAAACAGTTGGTTTGATTGATAATTATAAACCCGATTGTCTATCGATCGAGGCACCGTTTTATGGCAAAAACATACAGGTAATGCTCAAGCTGGGCAGGGCGCAGGGCGTAGTGATGGCAGCGGCACTATCGCGCAATATCGAGATCACAGAATATGCTCCCCGCAAAATAAAACAATCCATTACAGGTAACGGTAATGCCACCAAGGAACAGGTGGCCGCTATGCTGAAAACGCTACTAAATTTTACTGAAACACCTGAATTTTTAGATGCTACAGATGGTTTGGCCGTTGCGGTTTGTCACTCGTTCCAAAAGATTAATGTAAGTAAACCGGCGGGTAGTAAAACTAATAGTAGTGGAAGTAAAAAAGCCTATTCGGGCTGGGAAACCTTTGTAAAGGAAAATACCAGCAGGGTGGCGGGTATTGGGAAAATTAAGAAATAAATTGGATTGTCATGCCGAATTTATTTATCCTTTGTTATTGTCCTCACTAACAAACTGCACCTTTTAAATTTGTTACTGAGGACAATAACAAAGGAAGTAAAAGTGAAAAATAACTATTGTCATTACTGTAAGGGACGAAGCAATTGCACGTAGAAAAGCAACCTTGCAAGGTTCGCGATTGCTTCGTCCCTCGCAATGATAAGGTGAGAAAACACTATCCTCTTAACGCTTCCCTGATTTTTTCTGCAGTAGCTTCCAGTTCTTCAGCAGTGAAGCTTAACTTGGGGCGTGCAAAATTCATATCATCAACACGATTCATTGGTATTAAGTGGATGTGCACATGCGGCACTTCGAGCCCGATAACGGCTACTCCAACTTTTTTGCAAGAAATGGCTTTTTTTAATCCTGTCGCAACGATTTTAGCAAAAAGTTGCAAACCGACATAAGTTTCATCATCCAGGTCAAAAATATAATCAACCTCTGTTTTAGGGATTACCAGTACGTGTCCTTCAGCCAGTGGGCTAATATCCAGAAATGCTAAAAAGTCAACACTTTCGGCTACTTTGTGGGCTGATATTTCGCCTGATATTATCTTTGAAAAAATGCTCATTGTGTTAGTGAGTGGTTTATTAGGTTGATTGGGTGAATGGTTATTAAAACCATTCACCCAATCAACAATTCAACTATCTTGTAATTTCCAATATCTCGAACTCCATTTTACCAGCAGGTACCGTGATTTCGGTTTTATCACCAACCTTTTTGCCTAACAGGCCTTTAGCTATTGGCGATGCTACGGATATTTTTCCGGTTTTTAGATCGGCTTCCGTTTCTGATACTAACTGGTAGCTCATGGTTGCGCCGTTCTTGATGTTCTTGATTTTCACAATCGACAAGGCAAGCACTTTGGATGTATCAATTTTTGATTCATCAAGCAATCTCGCATTAGCTACCGCCTCCTGCATTTGTGATATTTTAGCCTCGTGCAAACCTTGCGCTTCTTTCGCGGCATCATATTCGGCATTTTCCGATAGATCACCTTTATCGCGAGCCTCGGCAATTTGCTTTGATATGCTTGCGCGAACTGTTGTTTTTAAATATTGTAATTCTTCCTTTAATTTTTCTAAACCTTCTTTGGTATAGTATGATACCTCTGCCATAACGCACGAATTAATTTTAAAACTTTTAATTTATAATGGTTACCAAAAAAAAACGCC
>Ga0302303_10002429_pt1 | contig 11261 bp, 7 predicted proteins | sample III_Palsa_E2_1_FD_194542 | JGI IMG/M metagenome (GOLD analysis project Ga0302303, IMG submission 194542) | Peat permafrost microbial communities from Stordalen Mire near Abisko, Sweden - III_Palsa_E2_1 | ecosystem: Environmental > Terrestrial > Soil > Palsa > Peat permafrost | place: Sweden... | reverse complement strand
CTTCGCACATCCCCAATCAAGGTATTTTGGGTTGGGGAAAATTAGTAAAGACCAGGTGGAAGATTATGCGGTCAGAAAAAATATGGATGTCGAAACTGTTGAAAGGTGGTTAGGGCCGAACTTGAATTATTAATATAGGAAAAATAAAAGAACCGTCATTGCGAGGAACGAAGCAACCTCTACATAAGCAGATCGAACAGGCTGGATTCACACTCTTCTGTCCACTCTGTAAAGCATATAGGTTGCTTCGTTCCTCGCAATGACGGGCGGATAAAAAAACAAATTTAACCAATCAAAAAACTCTCCGCTGCGGCGGATCTGGGGTATGAAAATAACAGAACACATTAGAAACGCCAACGGCAAAACACTTTTCTCCTTTGAATTACTTCCACCTGTAAAAGGCCGCAGCATACAGGATATTTATAATGCCATTGACCCACTGATGGAGTTTAAGCCGCCGTTTATTGATGTAACCTATCACCGCGAGGATTATATTTATAAACAGCATGAGAACGGTTTGCTCGAGAAGGTATCCTACCGCAAGCGCCCTGGTACGGTGGCTATTTGTGCCGCCATCATGAACCGTTATAAGGTTGATGCCGTGCCGCACCTCATCTGCGGTGGCTTTACCAAGGAGGAAACCGAGAATGCCTTGATCGATCTGCAATTTTTGGGTATTGATAACGTATTAGTTTTACGCGGTGATGCCCGCCATGCCGATTCATCCTTTGTGCCTACACCCGGCGGCCATGCCTATGCCTGCGAACTGCTGGAGCAGGTGGCCAATATGAACAAGGGTAAGTATTTGTACGAAGATCACGATGTGGTGAATACCGATTTTTGTATCGGCGTAGCCGGCTATCCGGAGAAGCATTTTGAATCGCCTAACCTTAAAACAGATTTCAGGTACCTGAAGAGTAAAATAGACCAGGGCGCTAATTTTATTGTTACCCAAATGTTCTTTGATAACAATAAGTACCGCGATTTTGTAAAGCTATGCCGCGAAAACGACATCAATGTGCCTATCATTCCGGGATTAAAGCCCGTCACCTCGTCTAAACAGCTCATCAACCTGCCCAAAATATTTCATATCGATATACCGGAGGACCTGGCCGATGCCGTACATGCCTGCAAATCTGAAAAAGACGTAAGGGAAGTAGGTATTGAGTGGATGATCAGCCAATGCAGGGAATTGATGGATTTTGGCGTGCCCGTACTGCATTTTTACACCATGAGCAACCCCGGGCCAACCAAACGCATAGCGGAAGCGATATTTTAGAGCCTTTTAGTTAAATAAGGAACCCAGCAAGATCATTGCTGGGGTGGTATAAACCGGCCCATCCAGGAAAAACATCTTTTTGAAGTACATATAAACAATTACGCCAACAACCATTACCAATAGCACTATCAGGCCTATTTTGCCCTTGCGCTTGTCCTGGCGCATTATCCACACTAAAAATATCACCAGCGGCACAACAAAAACCGCATAAAAAATTACCGAAGCACCGTTCATATATTCAATTATTGATTTATAGAATTACTGAATTATTGATTCACTGCAAAGTTAATCTAATTGGCGCCAAAAGCTCAATTCACTAAATCAATAATTCACTAATTCAATAATTACCTACAGTGGCATCCTGGCTAGCGGGGCAATATCCTGGCCTACAAAATCGCCTTTCAGATATTTATGGTAACCGGCAATGGCTATCATGGCGGCATTGTCGGTGCAGTATTCCATTTTGGGTATAAAGCAGTTCCAGCCGTTTTTGGCGCCCATGGCCTGTAAGCCCTGCCGCAAGCCCGTATTGGCCGATACGCCGCCCGCCAAAGCGACATCCTTAATGCCATACTCATCTGCCGCTTTTTTTAGCTTGTTCAGCAGTATGGTAGCTATCCGGTGCTCAACCGAAGCACAAATATCAGCCATATTATCCTGGATGAAATCGGGGTTCAGCTTCACATTATTTTGTATAAAATATAAAATGGAGGTTTTTAAGCCGCTAAAGCTAAAATCAAGCCCCGGTATTTGCGGTTCAGGGAATTTATAAGCATTGGGGTTACCCAGGCGCGCGTATTTATCTATCAGCGGGCCACCCGGATAGGGTAATCCTAAAATTTTGCTGGTTTTATCCATCGCCTCGCCTGCGGCATCGTCGGTAGTTTGGCCTATTACCTGCATATCAAAGTAATCCTTTACCAAAACTATCTGCGTATGCCCGCCCGATACGGTAAGGCATAAAAACGGAAATTGCGGTTTGTTATCGCCAATAAAATGGGCCAGCACATGCGCCTGCATGTGGTTTACCTCAATAAGCGGCAGGTTTTTAGCCAGCGCGAAGGCCTTGGCAAACGATACGCCTACCAGCAGCGAACCCAAAAGTCCGGGGCCGCGCGTAAAAGCCACCGCATTGATATCATTTTTGTTTACTTTTGCGTTGAATAGTGCTTGTTGAACTGCAGGAACGATATTTTGCTGATGAACCCTTGAGGCAAGTTCAGGAACAACGCCGCCGTAAGCTTCGTGGATGGTTTGATTGGCAATCACATTGCTTAATATAACCCCATCGGCACATATCGCGGCGGAGGTATCATCACAGGAGGATTCGATGGCAAGTATTACAGGCACGTTGTTAATTATTGATTTATTGAATTACTGAATTATTGATTTATCGAAGGAATAGGTTATTTGTTCGCATGGTTAAACCATATAGCGTAAACGGTGTTAAAACATTCAATAAATCAATAATTCAGTAATTCAATAATTAATCTGCAAAGTTATTAAAAAAGTACTCAAAATAGTATTAGGCATAGTGCTGGTTGTTTTTATGATGATCAGCATACTTTTGCTTGTTTTTCAATACCAGCCGGTGCAAACCTGGGCGGCAAAAAAAGCGGCGGCCTTCCTGTCGAAAAAACTGCATACTACAGTTAGTATCAAAAGCCTGTATATCGAGCCTTTCTCGTCGGTTGTGCTAAAGGATCTTTACGTGCTCGATCTGCATAAAGATACCCTGCTCAATGCACCCAAACTCAAGGTTGACATAAACGGATTCTCACTTTTTCATAGTATTGAAAACCGTGTGCTCGATCTTAGCCTTATAAAGCTTGATAACGGCTCCGTTTATTTAAAAAAACAAAAGGACAGCACCTCCAACCTTAAATTCATTATCGATTATTTCAGTTCGCCCGATACTGCCAAATCAACGGGCAAGCCCTGGCAGGTGATATTTGAAAAAATAGCTGTCAATAACCTTCATTTCCGTTATAAAAACCAATTGGTTGATACAGTTATCAATGGCGTTAATTTTGATGATATTGACATTAAGCACTTCAGCGCGGTGGTTAATAATATGGATATTGTACATCACCTGTTCAAAGGCGAAGTACATAACCTTACTTTTCACGAAAAAAGCGGTTTTTATGTAAAAAATCTGACCACTAACGCCACAGTTGATACCGACCAGATACTTGCTCAAAAGCTCTTTATATTGACGCCAAAATCCAGTATCCGCAACTATTTTCACATGAAGTTTAAATCGTTTGATGATTTTGAGGATATTGAAGATAAGGTGTATATGGAGGGCAATTTTATTAATTCGCGCATCTCATCAAGCGATATTGCCTATTTTACCAGCGGGCTTGAGCGCGTTAAGTTCGATTTAGGGGTTGATGGGCGAATAAAGGGCCTGGTGAATAATTTAAGTGCTAAAAACCTGCTGGTAACCGGCGGGCAGGCCACTTATATAAGGGGCGATTTCAGGCTAAGGGGCTTGCCCGATTGGGACAATACCTTTTTGGAACTGAACTTTCAGCAGATAGCCACTAACAAAAAGGACCTTGATTTCCTGATCAGTAATTTTAGCGGCGGCAGGAGTGCCAAAACGCCGGATATCATCTCCAAATTTGGCAATATTAACTTTGCGGGCAGGTTTACCGGCCTCCAAAATGATTTTGTAGCCTACGGCGAATTTAAAACCAAGCTGGGGAGGTTCGATTCGGATATCAACCTGAAATTTAATAAAGCGGGCACGCCATCATACAGCGGCAAACTGAATACCTATAACTTTGATATAGGCAGTTTGCTGGATCAAAGCATATTTGGCCGCACCACCCTATCGGCCAATGTTAAAGGCAGCGGGGATGACCTTAAAAACTTAACGGAAGCCGTAGATGCCAAAATAGCTTACCTCAGCTTTAAAGGCTATACCTATAATAACCTTACCGTGAACGGCACCTTTATAAAAAAGGTGGCTAATGCCAAAATAGGCATTAATGATAAAAACATTAAGCTCGATCTGGATGGCATTGTTAACCTCAATCCCGCTTTGCCGGCTTATGCTTTTACCGCCAACATTAACAATGCCCGTTTACATACCTTAAAACTGCTGGATGATACTATCACCTTAACCACCCAGTTAAAAACCAATTTTTCGGGCAACAGCCTTCAGAATATGGAGGGTGAGATAGCCCTGGTATCTACACGAGTGGTTGACCCGCGAAATAATTATATCATCGATTCGGTCGATCTTTCGGCAAGCGGCATGGGTAGTGAAAGGCTTATCTCGCTAAAATCAGACGTTGCTAACGGCAGCCTCAAGGGGAGTTATGACCTGGCTACCCTGCCTTCGTATTTTAAAACCATTGTTAAAAAATATATTCCTTCGCTGCAAACAACAATAGTTACGCCCAAGCCGCAAAACTTTGAGTTTAACCTGGCCATAAAAAACATTGATCCGCTTTTGGCCATTTTTGTGCCTGATCTGAAAATTCCAGACCAGGGAACCTTTACGGGGATATTCAATTCGACAGATAAAACGGCCACGCTGAACGGCTATGTTAAAACCATACAATATGGTAAAATACTTTTTCATGATCTGATTATTGATGAAAGCACCAGCGATGCGCAACTGGGGCTTAACGTATCATTAAGCAGGATAGACCTTACCGATAGTTTGTTTATAAAGAACATTGATGTTTCGAACGCGCTTAGGAATGACAGCCTGAACTTTAACGTTAAGCTGGCCGATAAAGACGCTACCAACCAGCTCGATCTGTACGGGCTGGTGGAGTTTGGGCGCGATACTACCGCCAAGTTGAAGCTGCTGCCATCGGATGTTATACTGGAACATGAGGATTGGAAGCTGCAGGACCAGGTACGGGTAAAGTTTTCGAACGGCAAAACGCAGATCTCGGGCTTTCAATTATCAAACGGGCCGCAAAAGGTAAAGATTGACGGTTTTATATCTCCCGACCCTGCCGACCAGCTCAAAATGACCTTTGAAAAGTTCAGTATGAGCACTTTTGACCAGCTGACCAAACTATCGGGGGTATTGTTAAAGGGTTCGCTTAATGGTGGTATTACTTTTACATCACTCACCAAATCGCCGGGTATCGACGCGCAATTGGGGATTGACTCGCTGATGATGAATAAAACACTGGTGGGCGATGTGAAAATAGCATCGGGCCTTGATAATGAGCAGAAACAGGCGCGGGTAAAACTAAGCATTCACAACCGGGGTACCGAAACCATGAATATCGACGGTATTTATTCGCTGGCAAAAGATTCAGACAGTAACGCGCTCGATTTTAACGTAAAGATGGATCATGCCGAAACCATCATATTTGAGCCTTTTATAAAGGACCTGGTTTCCAACCCTAAAGGTACCATATCAAGCGATCTGAAACTGAGCGGCCCTATATCAAAGCCCGAATTAAACGGCAACGTAACCCTGGATAATACCAGTGTTAAGGTTATTTACCTGGGCACAACCTATACCGTTAGCGATAAGCTCAGCGTAAACAACAGTGTTATCAACATCAATAACATGGTGCTTAAAGATAGCCACGGCGGCACCGGAACAGTTAACGGCAAGGTTGATTTGAATAACCTGAACGACCCGGATATTGAAGCCACCGTAGTTACCAAAAACCTGATGGCTTTGAACACCAAGTTTAAAGATAATCACCTGTATTATGGTACCGCTTTTGGCACGGGTACGTTTTCGTTCAACGGGCCGGTTAATAACATGAAAATTGATATTAAGGCGCATACCGAAACCGGCACTGTTTTTAATATCCCGCTAAATACATCATCAACCGTGGGCGATTATGATTTTATAAACTTTGTAAGCCACACCGATTCTGCCAAAACAGTAAGCAAGCCCAAAGCGTTTGACGGGGTAACCTTAAATTTAGACCTCACCGTTGATGAAAAAACCATAGTAAAGATAACTACCGATTACGGCGTGCTGGAAGGCAGCGGGATAACCAATAACCTGAACCTGAACATCAACAGCCTGGGCGATTTTAATATGTTCGGCGACTTTTTAATATCATCAGGTAAATTTGAGTTTACGGCCAAAAACTTTATCAGCAAAAACTTTGTGGTGAACCAGGGCGGCACCATCCGCTGGACGGGCAACCCATCAAACGCGCAGATAAACCTGAATGCCATTTATGAGGTACGTACCGATGTGGCCAACCTGTACTATGCCGCCGGCCAGGCGCCGCCAAAGGGTAGTGAGGAGGAACTGGTGCAAGCCGAGCTGATCATCACCAAATCGCTATTGCAACCAAGTATCGACTTCGACTTTAATTTCCCTACCGATCCATCCATCAAGGATAACCTGGGCACCTATCTGAGCGATTATAATAACCGCAGCACCCAGGCTTTAAGTATAATTGTGCGCCGTAATTTTGCATCGGGTAACGCCAGCAGCTTAACCAACCAGGTATTGGGTACCGCCGGCGACGCGGTGAGCGAGTTTGCATTTAATAAGCTAAATACCTTTATTTCGCAATCAAATATTAAAAATTTCGATCTTAGCCTGCGCTCGTTTAACGATGCGAGCGCCACGTTCCGTTTATTGGATGACAGGCTGGTGCTTAACGGCAGCTTGTTTACCAATAACGGCAGTAATGATCTGTTCAATAACAACTCATCCAGCCTGTTCAACTCCAACTTTAATACGCTTACCAAAGATTTTGAGGCACAATACCTCATCAGGAAAGACGGCAACCTTACCGCCCGTTACTCCTACCGGGTTTTAAATACCACCACTCTAAATATTATTGACCAGCTGAGCGTGCAGTATGTAAATGGCGTGGGCCTGGTTTATCAAAAGGATTTTGACACCTTCGGGGAGTTTTTCAAAAACTTTTTTGGGCGCAACAGCAATAAAAAAACACCTGTAAAACCGGCTAATCCCACTGATACGCCTGTACTGAATGATAACAAAACATCACCCGGTGGCAGTACCAGTGGTACAAATGATAAGCCTGACGGCAGCGAAGATCAATGATCGCGCAGAATAGCGTGATCCATTCTATCGCGTTTGGTTTTAAGGTAAGCCTCGTTATGCGGGTTCGGCGCAATTTCGATAGGCAGGTTTTCCACCACTTCGAGCCCGTAACCTATTAAACCGGCCCTTTTTTTAGGATTATTGGTTAATAAACGCATTTTTGATACACCCAGGCTGCGCAATATCTGCGCGCCGATGCCGTAATCGCGCTCATCCATTTTAAAGCCTAACTTTATATTGGCATCAACCGTATCAAAACCATTCTCCTGCAAGTGGTAGGCTTTCAGCTTATTTATAAGCCCAATGCCACGGCCCTCCTGGTTCATGTAAACAATTACGCCTTTACCGGCCTTGTTGATTATCTCCATAGCTTTGTGTAGCTGCGGGCCGCAATCGCAGCGGCAGGAGCCAAAAATATCGCCGGTAACACATGAACTATGCACGCGCACCAAAACCGGCTCATCGGGCTCCCAGGTGCCTTTAACCAGGGCTATATGATTCTCTCCGGTGTTTATCTGCGTGTAGGCTATCATATCAAAATCGCCCCACTCGGTAGGCATTTTCACGGCAACCTCGCGGGTAACCATTGATTCGGTAGCCAAACGATAGGTGATCAGATCTTTTATAGAGATGATCTTCAGATCCAGCTCCTTTGCCAGTATCAGCAGATCGGGCAGGCGCGCCATTTCACCATCCTCTTTCATTATCTCGCATATAACACCGGCAGGTTCAAAACCGGCCAATACGGCCATATCAATAGCCGCTTCGGTATGCCCTGTTCTGCGTAAAACGCCGCCGTCTTTAGCTATCAGCGGGAATATATGCCCGGGCCTGCCCAGGTCTTCGGGTGTTGTTGCCGCATCAATAAACGATAATATGGTTTTTGAACGGTCGGACGCGGAAATACCGGTAGTACAGCCATTCAGCAGATCAACCGAAACCGTAAAATTTGTTTCGTGCGAAGTAGTATTGTGGCTAACCATCGGCTCCAGGTTCAATTCGCGGGCACGTTGTTTGGTTATTGGGGCGCAAACCAGGCCCCGGCCGTATTTAACCATAAAATTTATAGCCTCGGGTGTAGCGTTACGGGCGGCGGTTAAAAAATCACCTTCGTTTTCCCTGTTTTCATCATCAACCACTATAATAGTTTTACCCGCCTGTATGGCTTCTATGGCTTCTTGTATCGTATTTAACATTTTTAGGTACTTTCTTTTTGATGGGGCTTTGTTAAGATAAATAAACCCCGGTATTTAAATTATACAAATTTAAACCATAATAAAATTAAACGGGTCGGCGCTTTGTAAAATCAGCGGCCGGGCGAGGCTTCTTTACGCTTAAATACTTTGTTAATAAAGCGTTTGTACACCTCCATATCAAACAAGGCGGAGTCGGTTGCGGCTTTGTAGGAAAGAAACAGCCCTATGGGCGTTAAAACAATTATCGCTATCCACATACCAATTATGGGCGATACATTGCCATCTTTTACAGATTTTTCGCCTATGGTTGATATGATGTAGTAGATGAGGAAGAAGGCCACTGAAACCACCACGGGCAAACCCAAACCGCCTTTACGAATGATGGCCCCCAGCGGCGCACCAATTAAAAACAAGGCAAGGCAAACTGCCGACAGGGTGAATTTTTTTTGATACTCTACTATCGACAGGCGGATATTATGTTGATTATCCTTGTTCCTGTCGGAATTTTCCTTCATCATGGCTTGTACCGAACGCGCCTCACTTGCTCCATTGGTTATGGCCTCCAGCTGATCGTTCAGCTTTAAGCTGCTTAACGCGCTTTTATTAACCGGGAAAATGGCTTTTACCGTAGCCGACTTTTTAGGCATAGAGAAATAGCGCATATAAGGCGTAAGCATGTGGTATTCGGCCAGGTCCGAGCTGTCAATAGTGCGCTGGGTAGCTATTTTGTATTGCTTTAGCTGTTTAATATCCATCATCTGGAATGCGGATTTGAATGCCGATTCATTCGTACGTGTTAATTTAAATGCCGAAAGATCAAACTTTTGTTCGGTTTCTTTAAACCGGAAACGGGTCATGGTTTCGCGCGAATTGGAATTCGACTGGCCCGCGCCTTCTTCATACCGCACGCCATCCTTCAGTTTTAACACCAGGAAACGGTCGCCGGGAGAACGGTACATCTTGCCTTCCTTGGCAAACATAACGTTGGTATTGTTATTCATTTCATCTTTTTGGTAGATGATGATGCCGTATAAGGTTTGCCCGTCGGGGTCTTTATGTTCCACGCGGATGGTATAACCCGGAAAACTATTGCTGAATACGCCCTCGGGCAATAAGGTGGCCGAGCGCTGCTGCCTTACATCGTACAATAAGGAATAATATTTAAGATTGGCTACCGGCAGCATATAATCAGAAAACAGGAAGGCCGCCACACTTAATACCGATACGATGATAACCATGGGGTACATGGCCCGTGTTAATGATATTCCGGCTGATTTGATGGCCACCAGCTCATAATTTTCGCCCAGGCTACCGTAGGTCATGATGGTGGAGAGCAGTACCGACAGGGGCAGCGCCATAGACACGTTGTAGGCCGATGCATACATCATCAGTTCCAGAACAATGTACCAGGCAAATCCTTTTCCGATGAGGTCGTCGATGTATTTAAATAAAAATAGCATCAGCAACACAAACATTACTATGAAAAAGGTAACTATAAAAGGCCTTACAAAGGATTTAAGCAGTAAAAGATGAATCTTTTTCACGGTTCAAAAATAGAGAAAATTAAGCTTTCTCAGGCACCCAATACGCTAATAAGGTATTCGATCTGGTTATCCCATATCAGCTTTCGCTCGGCTATGGTATCTTCCGTGGCAAAATCGGTTATACTTAAAGCAACATCGTTGGTGAGCTCATCCTGTAAAATTTCCATCTCAAAAAAGCATTGCGGCTCATCATCAATCCACTTAAACCTAACCAGCTTATTCTCTTTTAAAAACAGCAGCTTGGCTTTTTGCTGTTCATCGTCCCACGTAAAAGTATAAACCTGGTCCCTTACGCTAACATCATCAGCAAACCACTGGGTTAAGCCATTTGATTCACTTAAAAAGCTATACAAGATGCGCGGAGATGATTTTATTTCATACTCAATATTAAATTTTTTCTTTTCAGACATACAGGTTTATCAATAGAACAATGGGGCTAAGCTGTAAATGTTAACATTTTTTCTAAAGAAAACGAATTTCTGCTATATTTGCAAACCTTTTTAAGGCGGGTTATTAACATTATAGCAGGCCTGAGTTTTTTATAAACGATAAAGGGGATGTTTTATTTTACGGCGGGGCAGCCTGCTGATGTGAAATAAAATATTAACCACACCATACGGCGGGGTAGCTCAGATGGTTAGAGCGCAGGATTCATAACCCTGAGGTCGGCAGTTCGATCCTGCTCCCCGCTACTAAATCGGCAAAAGCCTTGAAAGTCGAACTTCTCTATTGAGAATCAAGCACTTTCAAGGCTTTGTTGTTTTTTTACGATTGATCTTAAATTGTAAAAAAAAGTAAATAATTGATATATAGATATTTATGCGTTCGATCCTGCTTCGATTAACTGAATCGGCATAATTTATAATATACTGACTATAGCTGAAAAATATCGATCAGTTAAAATAGATCCTTTCCCAATCAAACAGGTTTTTTATAAAACGATTCAGACTCAGTTTGTAAACAACCAAGATATTGGCTGTAATAATTTATTTAAATAGCATTTTTTATGTAACAAGGGGTGTAATACTTAGTCGAATAAACAAAATAGCTGTCTATATTGAACCCTTGCGGATCTAAAGCAGGGGATTGACATATTTATCCATCTTTATTATTCCATGAAAATTCACGCTGCCTTAATTTTTACCGTTTGTTCCTTGTTTAATCCGAAACCGCAACCAAGTTTCGACACATTTACCCATAGCTTTGTTAATGGTTAC
>Ga0302303_10002421_pt1 | contig 11320 bp, 12 predicted proteins | sample III_Palsa_E2_1_FD_194542 | JGI IMG/M metagenome (GOLD analysis project Ga0302303, IMG submission 194542) | Peat permafrost microbial communities from Stordalen Mire near Abisko, Sweden - III_Palsa_E2_1 | ecosystem: Environmental > Terrestrial > Soil > Palsa > Peat permafrost | place: Sweden... | reverse complement strand
ATACTATAATCCAATGCGGTATGCTCGTCTTTAAACGTTATGGCTACTTTAAAGTCCCAGCGGCTATCTTCGCTGCTGTGCAACACCGGGGTTTCGGCCTGTATGCTTAGGATATCTCCTTTTTGCTGCAGCTTTTTTAACAGGGGATAATGGTTCTTCTTCCATAACGCGATAAACTCATCGGCATATCCCCATTTCACTTTATAGTAGCCTTCAATGGTAAGGGGATGCGATGAACTTTGCGCAAAAACGAGGTTGCCGGAACCCATTGCGCCGGCCATCAACAGAACGACTAAAATTTTTTTCATGTACTTATTGTTCAAATGAATGTTTCCTGGTTGCGCTTTTGTTCGATCTCAAACACACCAGCCAGTAGTTTATACGAGGTAAGCCTTTCCTCAAAATGCTCGGTGATGGTAACGGCGATGATTTCGTCCACATCGTATGCATCCGCAAGTTCACTTAACTTTTCTTTTATTTCATTTGGATTACCAGTGAGGACACGACGACGGTTGTGGTGAATGCGTTCCAGTTCAGCGGGGGAGTAGACAGCATTTTTGATATCGTCATACCCAACTGGCACAATGCCTGCGCCCTTTTCAAACTGGTTAAACCGGTAATCCATCAGGGCCTGGTGGCGTTTTATTTTTTCCTCGTCTTCCGAACAGAAAACAAATATAGCCATGTTCGCTTCGGGCAGCTGCAAGTCTTCTGATGGCTGAAAACGCTGCCTGTATTCCTTTACCGATTCGGGGCCACCATTGGGATTGATAAAATGGGCAAAAGAAAAACCCATGCCAAAGTGCGCGGCAAAAAGCCCGCTCTGACCGCTCGAGCTGAGCAGCCACATGCCCGGCACGGTGTTTACCTGGGGTATGGCCCTCACTTTTGCCTGCGGTGTGCCGGGTTCGCCCCGGTCGTGAAAATAGTTCCGCAGATCATACAATTGTTCAATGAAGTCCTGCTCGCTGAATTGATTCGATGGATTGAGCATAGCAGCGGTAAGCCTGTCGGTCCCGGGAGCACGGCCCATGCCGAGGTCGATGCGGCCGGGGAACAAAGCTTCCAGCATCCTGAAATTCTCGGCCACCTTCAATGCGCTGTGATTAGGCATCATTACCCCGCCGGACCCGATGCGGATTTGGCGGGTCTCCCCTGCCAGGTGCGCCATCAGTACTTCGGGCGTCGAGCCTGCAAGGGCGCCGGTATTGTGGTGTTCGGATACCCAGAAACGGGTATAGCCAAGCTCGTCGGCATATTTGGCGAGCGCGACAGTCTCCTGCACGGCCTGGGACGCTGTACGACCTTTGCGTACAGGCGACTGGTCAAGAACACTCAAACGGATATTTCGTTGTGTCATAATGATTAAAACACTAAATTAGGCAATGAGCATTCGTTGGGACAGGATTTTGGAATTTATGGCATTATGATTACCGTGTATAGCCCTAAGATTAAAGACTGATGACCCCAAACCTGAAGGGGAAGCGGGCGAAATCCCATCTATTTTAATGCATCGCTGCTTGCAAGGCTTCCAGCTTTTTGACCATCCGATAACATAGCCAAAGCGGTATAATGCCGAAGAAGCCAAAACTACAATCGATCAAACGCCAGTAAAAAGGAATATGCCTTATGGGGCCGGCAATGAATGCAAGCGGAAATACCATCACGCAGGCGATCATGCCAAACTGCAATACCCAGACGTTTTTTACTGGGTCTTTTAAAGGGCCTATAAAGACGGTTGCGATCACCAGGTGCCCGAAAGCTAGCCAGTCGGTGCCATAGCTTAAATATGGATAATTTTGATTGGTGGCTTTTACCGCCTGGTAAACAGTATTGACCCACACTCCCACTGTTGCCGGGAACGTCCCGGCATGGGCCGCTAAAAAGGCCAGCTCCGACTCTATCGGAAATGCAGTGATTCCGCTTAAGGCAAGGCCGACGATGAAAATTATCAGCCAAACACGTATCCCGCGCCTAAGTTGCTGTTCATTCATGTTTCGCTTACGTTAGTTTGATCGCTTTCAAATAGTCAATATTAACTTTAGCGCTCTCCAACGGCGTTTCGTGGAAAAAGCGTGACTGTTCTACAAAAAAGTATTTCATCCCATTGTGCAGCCCGGTTGAGAGCAGGTGCGGGTAATTGATAATACCCGTGCCCAGATCGCAGGCTGATTCCTCATCACTGCCGGCGGGAAGCCTTACTTTTAGTACATCACGCATGTGGCACAGCCTGAACCGCGGCCTGTACTTTTTTATATAAGCTTCGGGATCTTGCCCTTCTGTTACCGTATAATAAAAATCCATTTCGAAATCGACTAATTCCGGATCGGTATTCGCCAGCAGTACGTCGATAGGGAGTTGTCCATCCACGGGCTTGTAGGGATAATCGTGCGGGTGATACGCAAAGCGCAGACCATTCTTCTTGCAAATGGCGCCGTACGCATTAAACTCTTCAGCGATTCTTTTAAAAGCTTCTATCGTTTTTTGCGGTCCTTTCCAGGGATAGATCAGATATTTCATCCCGATCTCTGCTGCCATTGCGGCGGTTTTTTCATAACCTGCCTTGTCACCGGCGTAGTGGCTCGATACCATGGCAAGCCCGCTGGATTGGGCCACCGCGTTGAAGTCCTTGTTGGTCATGCCCCAGAAAACACCTTTGTCGCCGCCAAAGCTTTCAATTTGGGTATAGCCCATTTTGCCCAGTTGGCTTAGCGTGCCTGCGGCATCTTTTGCCATGTCCTCTTTAACCATATACAACTGTACGCCAATGGCCGGCAATTGGCGCGACGTCGCATCGGCAAACAACCTGGCCTTTGTAATCGGCGTGGACAACGCGGCAATGCCTGCGGCTTTTAAAAATGATCTGCGGCTGGTCATATCAATTGGTTATTTAATTTCAAAAATGCAGCTATTGCCTGGATTTGCAACCATAATCCGATAAAAAATTGACCTCGGTAATAAGCCTTTAATTTTCCTGCCGCCGTTTTTATTAATTGCGATAGTTCAAAGTTTTATTATTTTTGGGCAAATAAATAATAAAGGCACATGGAATTTCCTTCAGGACTAAAATATACCAAAGACCACGAGTGGATAAAAGTTGTTGGCGACGAAGCAACGATCGGCATTACCGAATTTGCACAGCGCGAATTGGGCGATATTGTTTACATAGATATTTCTGCCCTGGGAAAGGAAGTGGCAAAAGACGAGGTTTTTGGAACGGTTGAAGCGGTTAAAACCGTATCTGATCTGTTCATGCCTTTAGCGGGCACCATCACACAGTTAAATCCTCTGCTTGATAAACAGCCCGAATTGGTTAATTCTGACCCCTACGGCGACGGTTGGATGGTAAAAGCTACCTTGACCGACGTTAGCACATTGGAACAATTGTTATCGGCCGAAGCCTACCAGTCTCTGATCGGCGTATAAATGACCCCGGTGCGAAAATATTACGGGCTCACCATTTTGTGGGCCTTGTTTATTTTTGTGATGTGCACTATTAGTCTGGGACACATCAGCGAATCCCCGATATTTTTTCCGGGCTTCGACAAGATGGCGCATTGCGGGTTCATTTTCGTATTGGTTGTTTTGTGGAGTGATGGTTATTCCAGGCAACATCTTCACGCCGGCATTACGTATAAACGTTTAGCGGTTTACCTGGCCATTGCCATTGCATACGGCGGGTTGATCGAACTGTTGCAATGGAAAGTTTTCACCTGGCGGGATGGCGCCTGGGATGATTTTTTTGCCGACACAATTGGCGGCTGTATGGGAGCGTTTGGTGTGATGGTAACAACTAAAGCGTTGAAAAAATGAAGAATAACAAGATCCTCCTGATTGTCCTCCTTGGCTTGCTCAGCCTTTCGTCATGCGGCATTTTTCATAAAAGCTGCAACTGTCCGCATTTTGGCGCGATCAGGCATCCGAATGTGCATGATTTGCGGATTGCTTGATGCTCCTTCGCTGAAGCTACGGCGCACGAAGTGTGCAGATGGTTTGATCTCCGGATTTGCTGGCATGCTGATATCCGGATGTATTGAGTATGTTGAGATGTAATAAATGGAATGGTTGTTTTTAACTGATTTCATTTGCACATCCGCGCAATGTCATCATTTGGACATCGACAAATCTTATTTGGATTAATTATAAATAAGAATTACCTTTGACACATAAATTGAATTAACGTCATGACACTTTCGGAATTAAAAAAAGGGGCGGTTGGAATAATAAAGGAGTTTACTGACCTTGAAATGTCGGTAAAATTGATGGAAATGGGCTGCCTGCCCGGCGAAAAAATTTCGATTGCGCGCGTAGCTCCTCTTGGCGACCCGATAGCAGTAAATGTTTCGGGCTACCAGTTAAGCCTTCGCAAATTTGAAGCCTCTACTATTATTCTGAAGTAGCTTTGAACCCTTGAAAACCGATCTGAGAGTTGCACTCGTAGGAAATCCCAATACCGGTAAATCAACCCTCTTCAATATATTAACCGGTCTAAATCAAAAAATAGGAAACTTCCCGGGCGTTACTGTTGATAAAAAAACGGGGTATTCCACACTTGCGGATGGTCGCATTGCCGAAATTGTCGACCTACCCGGTACATACAGCCTCTACCCAAAAAGCAAGGACGAATCTATTGTATTTTCCGTTCTTGCCGATAAATCGAACCCGCTCAAGCCCGACCTGGTAATTGTTATTCTGGATGCCACAAACCTGAAAAGAAACATGCTGCTTTACAGCCAGGTGGCCGATTTGAAAATACCGGTTATCATCGCGCTTAATATGATGGACCTGGCCAGGAAAGATGGTATCGTTATCGACATTGACCTTTTTGCCAAAAAGTTAGGCGTACCCGTGATACCTGTCGCCGCCAGGAAAGGCGACGGTATAGCTCAACTAAAACAAGCCATGGCTTTTGCCAACAAGATCCCCTTGCAGGAGGAGTCGATCGATGTGGCTGCCATAGCGCCCGAGCTGGTGGCTCAAATAAGCGGGGAAATGGGTATTGACAACCCTTACTATGCCCTTCAACTGGCGCACCAGCACGAAGATATCAAGTTCATTTCGGCTGCTGAAAGCGAAAGGATCGAGGAACTGGAAAAAGAATTTTCCTTCCACTCCCAAAAAGCGCAGGCGGCTGAAACCATTGCGCGCTACAATTTTATTAATGACCTGCTTTACGACACGGTTAAAGTCCCGGAAACGGCAAAGGACGAAACGCTGAGCAACAAGATTGATAAAGTGCTCACCCACCGGGTATTTGGCCTCATCATCTTTTTAGGCATCCTGCTTTTTATGTTTCAGTCTATTTTTGCCTGGTCGGCGTACCCGATGGAACTCATCTCCGATGGATTTGTGTGGGTTCAAAACACGCTGCATCAACTATTGCCCGCAGGGCCCCTCACCGGCCTGATCGCCGACGGTGTTGTCGGCGGGTTAAGCGGTGTAATGGTGTTCATCCCGCAAATAGCCATCCTTTTCGCTTTCATTTCGATCCTCGAAGATACCGGTTACATGTCGCGTGTTACGTTCATGATGGATAAGCTCATGCGCAAAGTAGGGCTAAACGGCAAATCGGTTGTCCCGCTTATCGGGGGTTTTGCCTGTGCAGTGCCGTCCATCATGAGTACCCGCACCATCGAAAACTGGAAAGACCGCATGATCACCATCATGGTAACCCCTTTGGTTACCTGTTCGGCGCGGCTGCCTATTTACACCTTGCTCATTTCGCTGGTGGTACCTAATCGTAACGTTTGGTGGATATTTAACATGCAGGGGCTTGCATTGACGGGCATGTATGTATTCAGCCTTATTTCGGCCGTGGTGGTCGCCTTTGCGTTCAAATTTATTGTTAAAGGCAGTGAGCGCGGATACTTCATCATGGAGCTCCCCGTTTACCGCATGCCCCGCTGGAACAATGTCGCCTACAGCATGTACGATCGTTCAAAAACATTTGTATTCCAGGCCGGGAAAGTCATCATTGCTATTTCTGTGATCTTATGGGTGCTCGCCTCCTACGGTCCTGGCGGTCGTTTTGCCCGAATCGATCAAAAATATAAACAACCGGAATACACGCAACATCTTAAGCCGGAGGAGCTCGACAGGGCCATCAAATCCGAAAAGCTTGAAAACTCGTATGCAGGTGTGCTCGGCCATGCGATCGAACCGGTCATCAAACCGCTTGGCTTCGACTGGAAAATTGGCATAGCGCTTATTACTTCGTTTGCCGCCCGCGAAGTTTTTGTGGGGACGATGGCTACTATTTACAGCGTGGAAGGCAGCGCCGAAAAAATGGAGTCGGTTCAGCAAAAAATGAAAACTGCCACAAACCCTGAAACCGGTAAACCCGTGTTCTCGCTGGCGGTAGCTTTTTCATTGATGATGTTTTATGCCTTCGCCATGCAATGCGCCAGTACCGTAGCCGTGGTTTACCGTGAAACCAAGAACTGGAAATGGCCCGCCGCGCAGTTTGCGTACATGACGGTCCTCGCCTATGCAGCCAGTTTCGTGGCCTACCATTTGTTGAAGTGAAAGAGGTAAAGGGCGAAAGGTAAAAGGCGAAAGGTTGATTTTCGAGGGAAATATTCATCGTATCAAAAATTACTCAGTCCCACCTTTTCGCGTCCCCGGTCTTTCAAACGGCCGATTTAGCGGAGTAATATCATGTCAATCCCGTGCCAACCTTTCTCCTTTCGCCTTTTACCTTTTGCCTCAAAAGAGCTATCTTTGTCAAGAGGAACAAAATTGGATAAAGTAAAAGTTCTTGAAAAATACCTTCCGCCCGATGCCGCTCCGCTCATCGGCCGATGGATCGACTACTTTAAATGTGAGTTCAAAATTTCCCGGAACCGCAACAGCAAGTTCGGCGACTACCGCCCGCCGCATGATGGTAAAGGTCATCGCATCTCGGTTAACTATGATCTGAATCAATTTGCCTTCCTGGTAACAACTGTTCATGAATTTGCACATCTGCATACCTGGAATGAACACAAGCATAAGGCTAAACCCCATGGCGCCGAATGGAAAAATAATTTCAAAAAAATGATGCAGCCATTTTTCGAACAGAACATTTTTCCGGTCGATATTAAACATGCTATTACAAATTACCTTAACAATCCCGCAGCTTCGAGTTGCTCTGATCTGACGCTCTACCGTACTTTGCGCAAGTACGATGCCCCAAAGGACTCAGTGCATACGGTAGAGAAACTTCCCATAAAAGCGCTTTTTAAACTAAAGGATGGCCGTGTATTCCGCAAAGAAGAAAAACTTCGCAAGCGTTACAAATGCGTAGAAGTCAGCTCACGCCGTGTTTACCTGTTCAGCCCGGTAGCCGAAGTTGAGCACATTGAAAATGCGGGATCGTGATATCTGCATCATTTTTCCGGAAGCCCATACCAGGCTCTTTTAGGTTGTTCCGAAACCGGGACGAACCGTTACCGCCATGCATAAAAGAGAAAAACTAAACAAGGTTACCAACCCAAACAATACTCACATTTTAACCGTTAACCCTGTTTTAATAAAAACAGGAAATGGCCGTAACACGATAATGCGTTAACATCAATCGCCTCCGGTCATTTAGCTCCTCTTTCAGCTTTTTTGCAGATAAAGAAATTTTAGAAAAATATGGGGTACCTGTAACCTGATTGCGCTTGACACCATCCGGGTTGGCTTTTGGGGCTTTTAGCATAAAAATGTTCCCTATTATGTATAAAATAGATCAAACTCTACCAATAAATCGGATAATTATTTAGACTTGTCTAAAAAAAATATTAGCTTTGTTTAAATTTTGCTGGCCTTAACGGAGTTTACATAAATTGAACGTTAAATTTAAACTGGAGAATTAATTTCGCGCCAAATTTACTTATGAAAAAACACCTACTTGTCGTTTTCGTTCTCATCTTCAATTTAACGCCAGTTTTTGCGCAAGATACGCTTAAAAAAAAGGATACCCTTAAAGTGGAACGCACCAGTTTTCACTTTCAACAAACCATTATAACACAATATAAACCGGCTTTTCATGCCGATTATAGCGGACTCAACAGCTTATCCCCGGTTGCCGAAACGCAAACTTCCATCACTGCTACTTTTTTCGGCAATGCTACGCTGTGGAAAGGATCACAATTTATTTTTGACCCAGAACTTTCCGGCGGCGCAGGGTTGAGCCAAACATTGGGTGTGGCCGGCTTTCCAAACGGAGAAACCTTCCGGGTGGGCGGTACACAAAACAAGATCTATATTGCCCGTCTTTTCTACCAGCAAAATTTTGAATGGGGTAATGAAAGGGACACCATCGATGCTGACGAATTACATTTGCGCAGCACCAGAAGTAAACGATACTTTTCAATCGGCGCGGGCAAGTTTAATATGGGTGATTTTTTTGACGACAACAATTTCAGCCACGATCCGCGCCAACAGTTTATGAACTGGGCGTTAATGGACAACGCCGCATGGGATTATCCGGCCAATACCCGCGGCTATATCCTGGGTATTTACACGGAACTGGGCCAGCCAAACTGGACGCTGCGTTTTGCTATTACAGCATCTGTAACGCACGAAAATTCGTCCACCTGGGACCCAAATATCACACGGGCAAATACCGAAACAGCGGAATATGAAAACCGATTTACAATCGGCGGGCAAAAAGGCACCGTCCGAATCCTGGGGTTTCTGAATAATGGCAAATTTGGCAATTATCTGGACGCAATTGCCCTGGACCCAAAGCACCCTGTAGTTGACTCTACCCAACAATATGGCCGTCATAAGTATGGTTTTGGCATCAATACTGACCAGTACATCTCAAATGATTTCGGTGTATTTGCCAAAGCGAGCTGGAACGACGGCCGTACGGAAACATGGTTCTTCACCGAAATCGACCGCTCCCTTTCGTTCGGCGGTGAATTAAAGGGCGGCAAATGGGGCCGCCCTGATGACGAGATGGGCCTGGGTTTTATTGTCGACGGGCTTTCAGGGCCTCATCGCGAGTATCTTGCTGACGGTGGTTATGGTTTTATTATAGGAGACGGGGCTTTAAATTACGGGCTTGAATCGATTGTAGAGTTTTATTACAAGTTAAACGCTTACCAAAAGAAATTCTTTATCAGCCCCGATTACCAGTTTATATTGAACCCTGCATATAACAAGGACCGTGGCCCGGTAAATGTTTTTTCAATCAGGCTACACGTCGAGTTTTAACTAATTTGCCTTAACGCTTTAACTTTTTGACCTTTTGGTTGTCCAATACCAAGTTCAGTGGGCAATTATAGCTATCCCCCGAACGTTATTTCGCCATATGAAGAAAGCGCTTTTACTTTTTACCGCAGTTACGCTGTTCAGTGTTTCCTCAATCTTCGCTCAAAATACTGTTTCCCGTTCCGCAATAACTTTTAAAATTAAAAATCTCGGTGTGAATACCGATGGTACTATCGGCGGCCTGCAGGCAACCATTCACTTTGACCCGGCGGACATATCAAAGGCTGATATCGAAGCATCTGTGGACGTAGCAACGATCAACACGGGTAATTCCCTGCGGGACGATCATATCAAAAGCGATGAATTTTTTGACGTCGCTCACTTTCCGAAGATTTCGATTAAACTGGTTTCCGTTAAGCATAAAAGCGGCAACAAATACGCGGGACAATTTAATCTCACCATAAAAAACAAAACGCTGCCTGTCGAAATTCCTTTTATCTGCACCCAACAAGGCAACCGTGCCGAATTTACCGGAACGTTCACCATAAACCGGCGCGATTATGGCCTGGGCGAAAATAGCTTAACCCTGTCTGATAACGTCATAATCTCCATCGATGCGGAGTTAAAAGAATAGTCAGGGAGTCCGAAAGTCCGAAAGTCCGGAAGTCGGAAAGTCGGAAGGACCGAAAGACCGAAAATCCGGAAGTTGGAATCCCGATACCTATCGGGACCGACCGCGTGCCGCCTTAGCATTCGCGATGGCGCAAAGCAACTGCGACTGACCTTTCGGCAAAAATAACTTAAAAAGCGGCCAACTACTCCCCACGATAAGCATCTGCTTTAAAAATTAATAACAAATCCGTAAACGCCAACCATGTTCAGTATTCGTAACTTTACGGGTATGAAATTCAGAATACTTGTTTTAATCTGCGCAGCGGCGGTCGCCGTTACATTGTCGGCGGTGAACTATTATTTCCAGCATAGCTGGTATTATGTTGTCATAACCTTTTTTGCAACACTTGCAACCAGTTTCATTGTGTTTTACTACCTGATGGAGAAATATGTTTACTCAAAAATTAAGCTCATTTATAAGCTCATTCACAATTTAAAACTTGGCCGCGACCTGCGCGACGCCCTGGGCGACCAACTCAGCGCCGATCCCATCAATGACGTGGAAAAAGAAGTAAAAGAATGGGCAAGGGAAAAGAAAACCGAAATTGATGAACTGCGAAGGCAGGAAAAATTCCGGAGGGATTTTTTGTCGAATATTTCCCACGAGTTCAAGACCCCGCTCTTTGCCATACAGGGTTATATCGAAGCCCTGCAGGACGATGGTTTTGACGATAAAGAGCTGGCAAAGGAGTTTTTAGGGAAGGCAGCCAAGAACGTCGATAGGTTAAGCTACCTGATCAACGACCTCGACGAAATATCCAAACTGGAATCGGGCGAGATCCCTATCAATCTTACGCGATTCAAGATCAATGACCTGATAAAGGAAGTGATGGAGTCGATGGAAATTAAGGCCCGGCAGCAAAACATTAAATTAATATTCAAACAAAAATATGATGAGCCGATTCTCGTAAATGCCGATCGTGAAAAGATCAGGCAGGTGTTGGTAAACCTTATCGACAACTCGCTCAAATATGGAAACGAAGAAGGAAATACTTCAATCAGCCTGTTCGAATTGCATGACCAGGTACTGGTGGAAGTGACCGACGATGGCATCGGTATCGAGGAAAAATACCTTCCGCGACTGTTCGAGCGGTTTTTTCGCACCGACAGCAGCCGTTCCAGGCAAATCGGGGGATCGGGCCTTGGCCTGGCAATAGTCAAACACATCATCGAGGCCCACGAACAAACCATTAACGTTCGTAGTACTGAAGGATTGGGGTCAACATTCGGGTTCACCCTTCAAAAATCGCGGCAGAGTTTACCTTTTCCTAACATCCCAGGTCGTAAAACTTAACATTAACTTAACATTGCAAAGATACCTTTGCAAATACTTTTTCTAAAAATGTCACTCAACAGCATATTCCAATACTTTGTTCCAAAGGATAAAAAAGTTTTTTTTCCATTGTTTGAGCAAGCCGCCAATAATGTCGTCAATATGGCCACGATCCTGGTTGAAGCGGTTAAT
>Ga0302303_10002417_pt1 | contig 11332 bp, 16 predicted proteins | sample III_Palsa_E2_1_FD_194542 | JGI IMG/M metagenome (GOLD analysis project Ga0302303, IMG submission 194542) | Peat permafrost microbial communities from Stordalen Mire near Abisko, Sweden - III_Palsa_E2_1 | ecosystem: Environmental > Terrestrial > Soil > Palsa > Peat permafrost | place: Sweden... | reverse complement strand
CAGGTGGTCGTAATTCTCCTGTAAATCCAAATAAATATTAAAACCGCTGGCAGGCACATAGGTAGTTAAATTAGGCATCGGCTTTGGTTGCTGCGCCAGGCTGGCCATAGTTACCACCGGCTTCGCTGATAAGCCAACCGAAAAACTTAATAACGAACCATTCAAACTAAAACTGCTTAAACGTACTGTTTGCGGGTTTACATATAAATAGCCCCCTACATCGGGCAGTTTGGTTTCTGTGGCAAGGCTGTTCCATAGTTGTTGTACAATGGGTTTAATATTGTAGGCGGCAATACGGGCGTCAACGGTTTTGCCCAGTTCGTTTAGCGGGTCGCTTATGTATTTAATCAGCCTGTCGGTAACATCAATATTGCCCATAAAAACATTGCAGCGGTCAATTGCGTTAGGTGCCGGGTATAATATGGTTTTTGATTGCAGGTGATAGTCAGGCATTACATTGATGGTAGATTGGTACGATATCACCATCCTGCGCGGCGGCTCATCGCCCCAGCCGCACTGCGCCGAAACCGTTGGCACAATACACCGCGGCGCCGAACCCAGCAGCGTAGCGCATTTAGCGCAGTAAGATGCCGTAAAACCGTAGCTGCCTGTAAATTTCAGGTTTACCACGTTGTTACTGCCGGTAATGGTAAAAGGCGTACGCGTAAAAGTGTAGCTATAGCTTAAGCCCTCGCAATTTTGCTGGTTGCCGGTGTATTTATTGGGGACCGAGTTTTCGGCTTGTGTAAAATAGCTTTTTAAGTCAACTGTAACCGGTACCTCGATATTTGAAACCGGCTGAACAATTTTTGGGATGTCGGCGCCCATATCCGTTGGGGCAGGCGGTTTAACTACTGCGCACGAATAAAGTAAAAGCGGCAAGGCCGATAAAAGTATAAATTGCTTTAGGTTGAGTTTCATTTTTACAGGTGGGATTGATACCGCCAAAAATAGTAAAGGGATTTGATTTTGGACAGATAAACAATCCAAATTCACAAAAACTTCACCCTGAATTAATGCTTATAAAGAAGTTTGCTTGGTATAATGCAAATCGCCAACCACTTTAAAGTTATGGGTAGTGCTGGTGGTATAATTAAACGAGGTAACGGTGTGTAAATCGAGCGTGGTAGCGGTTAAACTGGTTAAAGCTACGGTATTGGTAATGGGAGTAGGCGGCCCTGATGAGCCTATAAGATAACTATACCAACCTGAAACACTTAGCGAAAGCGTTAATACATTATTTGCATAAGTATAAGTACCATTTGCCTTGCTGGTATTGGCCGCTGAGCCACCTGTTTGGAGTACATTATCCGGCGCGTAATGGGCCTGGGTGGTGTAAGTTCCGTTGGTATTAAATTGCATGTTACCGGCGGTAAGTGCCCCGGCGGTGTAAACGGTATCAATTTTTTGCACGTTATCAGTATACTGTACCACATGCTGTTGTTGCAAAGTCCAATTACCTACAATAAGTGATTGCGGCGAATGGTTATCTGGTTTACACGAACTAATATAACAGGCTAAAGCTGAAATTAATAAAAGGTATCGGAACTTCATTTTATAAGCACGTTTACTTTGATGAAATAAAGTTAGAAAATAAATTTCAAAACATCAAGATGCTTGTGCTTAGGCAGTTGCCACCAGTTTGCTGGCGCTACGGTAAACATAGCTATTAAAAATATGCCTGCGTGCAAACCTGCCCGGCGAATCGGCATTAATTAGTTTGCGGTATACTTCTTTAGGTACATCAAAATATTCGTAAACGTTACCATCGACAAAAGTTATTTTAAGCACCTGCTGCTGATATTCAAAATCTAAAATACCCGAGCTTGCGGTGGTATTAGCGTATTCGGTTACCGATTGGTTAATGGTTTCGGGGGCAATGCTTACCAAAAAATGGTAGGCTTCAATAATGGTTTTGCTTTTTTCTTCGGCATCAAGCTTGCTTTCGGCGCTATCCTGAAATTTATCCGGGTGCCAGGTTTTCATCAGGCTGCGGTAAACGGTTTTTAGTTCCTGTAATTCGGCTTCTTTGTTTACACCTAAAAGTTTGCGGTAATCTACTATCTTTTTCATTGCTTCAATTTGTTTTTATATTCATTGATAAAGAAAACAAACTGATTTTGAGCGCTTTTCAAGAAAATAATTTTGCAAAGGTACGCAAAAAACGACTGACTCTAAAATCGATTTTATTAATGAACCTCAACTCTGTGTTCTCTGTGTTCAATCTCCGTGCCCTTTGTGGTTAAAATTTACCACAGAGATCACAAAGAAATTCACAGAGATCACAGAGCCTTTATAGTGTAAGAATATTACTTTACCACGCTCACCTTATCCCAAAGCGCCATGGTATAAGTACTGTTCACGTTAGTACCGCTCAATTTCTTATATTCTGCCGATGTAGGGTTTAAGCCCCGCAGCATAATTTGTTTGGCATTGCTGTAATCCGACGGGTTAATGTAGCCCAAACCTTTGCTAGGCGTTTCATCCAAAAATATGAGCGATAATATGGCGTTCAGCTGCTGTAATTGCAGGTCTCGCCTTAGGGTATGGTTGTATTTGAGTATGATATCGGCAGTTTCATCAGGATGGTCCTTAGCATATTTCCAGCCACGGAAACTGGCGGATAAAAATTCCTCCAGTTGACTTTGATGTGTTGACAGGAATTTTTGATTGGTAAAAATCAAATCGCCCAAAATATCGGCATGGTAATCCTTTGGCGAAATTATTTGTAGCTGGTCGGGTTTATAGCCGCTATCGTAAATCTGGTTAAGTTCGTTATACACCATCACCTGCGAGCATACATAATCATCGTGCAAAAACGGGTCTATCGACATTTTTTGTGGAACTACCTGCACATCCTTCAGCGTAAGCCCCACGGTTTTCAGCATCGAAATAAATTCAACCTCGTCACCATCCATCCACAAGCCTACTTTTTTGCCTTTCAAATCGGCAAGACTGCTAATCCTGTTTTTCCCCTTCAATACAAACCGGTTTGGCGAATCCTGGAATATTTGCGCTATGGCAACCAGCGGCAAATTATTGCTGCGTGAGGTCAGAATTTGGCTGATGGTACCAATGCCAATATCATCAATCCCCGATGCCACATTGCGGTAGGGTGTAAGGTCGGGGCCACCCGGCTCAATATTCACATCCAAGCCGGCATCTTTATAAAAGCCTTTTTGCTGCGCCACCAAATAGCCCGCAAACTGCGCCTGGTAAGCCCATTTTAAGCGCAGGTTTATTTTATTTGAGGTTGATTGAGCGTTCGCAGAAGCTAACATGATGAATATCAGTATGCATAAAGCGAGGTGTTTTTTCATTGTGGGTACATTAATTGGTGAAACAATGGGGCACATTATAAAAGTATAAATAATTATGCTCATCCCGCCATTTGTAAAATTTGCGCTATGGGAAATCTTGTCGCAATAAATGATAAATAATACCGTATTGCTTTAAACAACAATTCAAAAATACCTCGGGATGAAATATAAAATTGCCATTGGAGACGGGACCCCGCAAGTAGTTAAAATTACCAGCGCTTATTTTAAAGCCTGGCATGTGTGGAAAGTTGAGTTAGAGAACGGTAAGCAATTTATGCTTTTTAAAATGGGAAGTGAGTGGATGCAACGAACGGAAGACTACCTGGAAACGCATGTAGTGGAAGCGATAGGCAATTATATCGACAAGATTATTTTGAGACGGAACAATATGGCTTTTTAAAAAGCAAGACTACCGCTATCATCATCAATAAATAATACGGCGTTATTGTGCTGCCTTAAAATGGTGGAGGGGTATAGTTCGCTTACAGGTTCATTTAAAGTATGCTTAACTGCCTGCGCCTTGGTTTTGCCCGGCACCATGCAGTAGATATAGTTGGCCATTAATAGAGCAGGAATAGTTAGGGTGATGGCATTTTTGGGCACTGCATCCAATTTATCAAAACAGCCATCGTTTACCTGCTGTTGGCAACAAGCAGCATCCAACTCAACAACCTTTACTAAATGCGGGTCGTTAAAATCAGCAACCGGCGGGTCATTAAAAGCGAGGTGGGTGTTTTCGCCAATACCCATGCAGCAAATATCCGGCGGGTAGATTTTAAGCAAACCAGCATACCTTTCACATTCAATCTCAGGATCAGCGGCATTGCCATTTAAATAATTTACGCTTTTAAAGGTTTGTTTACTAAATATCGCATTATCCAAAAACTGCCCGAAACGCTGCGGCGCACCATCGGGTAAACCGATATATTCGTCCATGTGCATGGCGTTTATTTTTTTCCAAGGGATATCCTTTTTTATCAATTCGGCTAAAAATTCATTTTGTGATGGTGCTGCGGCAAAAACGATGTTTGCTTCATCTTTGATTTGCAGCAGTTGGGCAATCCTATTGGCGACATAACCCGCCGCCGCTATTCCCATTTGCTGCCGCGATGCAAACGATTGTACTTCCAGTTTATCTTTTTTGAATGTTGCCATAGGTTTAAACTCCCGATCTATACAATATCTCACCCCCAACAATGCTCATCCCGATAGTAATATCCTCATCAAACACCACCACATCCGCATCCATACCCACCGTCAGCGAGCCTTTTTTATTGCCGATACCCATAATGCGGGCAGGGGTGCTGCTCATCATTTTAATGGCATCAATTAAAGGTACTTCGGCATCAGTAATCATGGTGCGCACCAATCGATCAGCAGTGGCTACGCTGCCGGCAAAGGCGCTGCGGTCGGGTAGCTTGGCTACGCCATCTTCAACAATCACCTTAAAGCCATTTTTTATGCTGCCCAAAATGCTTTCGCCGGGCGGCATGGCTGCCGCGCGCATGGCATCGGTAATCAGCGCGGTATGGTCTGGCCCTTTAATTTTGTAGACGAGCTTTAGCAGCGGCGCGGGCAAATGTATGCCATCGGCGATTATTTCCACGTCCATATCATCAATCAAATAAGCGCTTTCAATAACCCCGGCATAGCGGTAGGCATTGCGCCTGGTAACGCCCGACATGGCCGAATAAAAATGCGTAGCCAACGTATAACCGCCGTTAAAAGCTTCCAAAACCTCTTCATAAATGGCATCAGTGTGCGCAATGGCGGGCAGTACGCCATGGGCTTTCATGTAACGGCCAAATTCTATCGCTCCCGGTAGTTCCGGCGCCGCGCTCCAGCGCACTACGGATGGCGATTGTGCCAATACCCGCTGATATTCTTCGGGATCAGGGTTGCGGATATACCGCGGGTCCTGTGCGCCGCGCTGGTTCATGGCAAAATAGGGGCCTTCGATATGCACCCCGATAAATGCTGAGCCTTTTGTGTTTTGTTTGTTGGCTATTTCGTAATCGTTCAACACGCTTAGCAAATCTTCTGTGTCGCTCGCAAGAGTGGTGGGTGTCATGGCGGTGGTGCCGTATTTTATATGGGTTTCGGCAATTTTTAAAAAGGCATCAACGCCGCTATCCATAAAATCATATCCGCCGCCGCCGTGTACATGCAAATCAATAAAGCCCGGCGAAATATATTTGCCACCAACATCAATAGCCACAGTATACGGCGCATCAATATTGCCTTCGCTGATTTCGGCAATTTTGCCATCAATAATTAAAACCGAGCCCCCGTTAATAATTTTACCGGGCGTTATAACTTTGCCGTTAAATAATTTTAATTGCTGTTGCATTTAGCGCATAATAATTAAAAAGCCACAAGCGGGACGCTTGCGGCAGCGAAAGAGATCTTCTATTACTCCTCGTAATTTTCTACCGTATCGCTGTCGCGCATTTCGGCCTGGTTGGGGTTTTCACCGGCATCGCGCAGGGCGCGGCGCTGGCGCAGCAGGTCCCAATACTGGTCAAGCTCCAGTTTAACTTTATGCAGTTCCTTAATATCATCGTCGGTCATGCTTTCTTTGCCGTACAGATGTTCTTCCCGCTCGGTTAGCTTCGTGATATGCGCTAATACTGAATTATCTTGTGTGTTTGCCATGGTATGAAGTATTTTATGCAAGCTAATAAAAATATTTATCTCCGTGTCCTCTGTGTTTTCAATCTCTGTGCTCTCTGTGGTTAATTAACCGCAGTTGTGTTAACCACAGAGAACACAGAGCGAGGCACAGAGGGCACAGAGTTTTAATCTCTAACCCAACGCCTGGTAAATCTCCGCGTACAATAAACCGCTGCCGCCGCCGTAATGCTGTACCACGGGTACTTTAAAATTCGCTTTTAACAAATTGCTTTCTTCTTCATCAACGCCCGCGCCTAACAGCACTACATTAAAATTTATTTTACCGCTTAATTCCACCGCCTCATCAACCGAAAAAGCGGCATTGCCGCTCCATTCGGGTTTGTTGTTGATAAGCCTGAGTATGATTTTCATTATTTCGGGGTGTTTTCCAACCACCAGTATCTCCAATTTTTGCATATCAGCCGTGTTAAAATTCCATGGGGACTTCCATTAATAAAAACTCGGCATCGCTTAAGTCATTAATGGTAAAGCTGTCGGTATCCCAAATGCCAAAACCGTCGCGGGTGTTTAACACCTGCCCGTTAATTTCTACCGAGCCGTTCAATACAAAAACATAAACGCCGTTGCCTTTTGCTTTTAATTGATATTCGGTGCTTAAGCCTTTGTCAAAATTGCCTAAATGGAACCAGGCATTTTGATAGATCCAAACACCCGCATCATTAGCATTTGGCGAAAGTACCTGCTGTAGCTTATTGTGCCTGTCGGCTTTGTTTAGCGTTAGCTGGTCGTACCGTGGTTCAACGTTGCGCACATTTGGGTAAATCCATATCTGTAAAAACTTAACTTCGTCGTGCTTATCGTCGTTATGTTCTTCGTGAAAAATGCCGGTGCCGGCGCTCATTACCTGTATGTCGCCATCGCTGATAACTGCCGTATTATCCATGCTGTCGTGGTGTTTTAAGCCGCCTTTCAGCGGTATGGAAATAATTTCCATGTTATCGTGCGGGTGTTCGCCAAAGCCTTTGCCACCGGCAACGGTATCATCGTTTAAAACACGTAATGCGCCAAAATTCATTCTTTCGGGATTATAATAACCGCCAAAACTAAATGAGTGGTAACTTTTAAGCCAGCCTAAATCGGCCTTGCCGCGTGAGGCTGCGGGGTGAAATATTGTTTGTGCCATGATTTCTAAATTTTATATAACAAATATACGGCAGCGCGACCCCGTAAAACTTAATGTAGGTCAATAAATGCTAGGCCTTTTTAAGCATGCGGTGCTGCATGCGGCTAAAAAACTCCGGCGTAACGCCAATGTACGAGGCAATCTGCTTTTTAGGCAGCGTGTTAATAAGGGTAGGGTATCGTTTGCAAAAATTATGGTAACGTTCTTCGGCGCTAAGGCTCAAGTTATCAATCAGCCGCTGCTGGTTGGCTACCAGCGAGTTTTCGGTAATAATGCGGAAAAACCGTTCAAACTGTGGTATATCATGGTACAGTTTTTCCTGGCGGGATTTGGTTAGCAGCAGTACTTCGGCATCTTCCTGCGCTTCGATGTTTAATATGCCCGGTTTTTGGGTAAGCAGACTGTACATATCGGCAATCCACCAGCCAACGGGGGCAAAATTAAGCACGTGTTCAAATCCGTTGGCATCAACCGTAAAACCGCGCAGGCAGCCTTTAGTTACAAAGGTCGAGTATTTGCAAACCTCGCCATCCTCCAAAATAAACTGCTTGCGCTTATAAGTTTTGGGTTGAAGCAAGTTCAAAAAATGCTCTTTTTCTTCGGCAGATAAAGTGATGTGGCGGGTAATGCTATCGATAATAAGGTTGGACATGTTATAATTGCTAATAGTCGCCTGTTAGGTATGCCCATTGGCTGTGCTGCTCCAAATAATGCACTACATAAGGGCAAAGCGGTACCATTATAAGGTGCTGTGCTTCGATGTATTGAAACGCTTTTTCAACCATTGCCGCTGCTATGCCCCGGCCTTGTAGTTGCTTCGGTACTTCGGTATGCACCAGGAATATTTTATTGTCGCGTAGCTGGTAATCAATAAACGCGCGCTGCCCTTCAACCGTCATTTCAAAACTGTGCTTTGCTTCGTTATTAATAAGCGGGGTGTCGTGGTAATTCATAAGCTGCAATATACGATTTGATAATATTTGATTTGCCCATACTAATATTAAAACAAATAATATGATTGATTGTCATTTATCCAAATCTGCTAAAAAATCCAATTAACAATCCTTATATGAAAATATTATTTACCCCTGCAATAATATTAATATGCTGTAGTGTAGCATTTGCACAAAATTCTGTTCAAAGTTTGTCCAAAGTATTGGCGCCTCATTCCAAACACACTACCATTGCGGGCAAGGATACGGTTATCGAATCGGACACCCTAAAAGAGAACAAGGAACCACAATACTTTTACCTGTCGGTAAATGCCGATGTATTTGTAAACACTCGGGGTGGTGTTGCCAAGAGGTTTTCGCCGGCTGTTGAGTTTGGACGTACTTATGGCATTTTTGATATAGGCCTGGCTACTGGAAGGATAAGTTCTTTAAGCTCGTCCAATGATTCCACACATTACATCGAGTTCAGGCCGACGATAAATATTTTCTCTGCCGGGCGTTTTGCAGAAGGCTTGTGTTTAGGCGCGGGTTATGTTTTTGGGGCGAAACAGGCGTTAATGACGGAAATTTGCAACAGCATCAATTTTAATGTTTCGCCAACCGTTGCGCTGGCAGTAACCCAGGGCTATTACTTTTTTGATGGCACCAATAACAGCCGCAGTACCCAATATATGGGCTTCGCGTTCACTTATAATTTCCTGCAAAAGCACAGTACCAATATGCGGCGTAAAAAAGCCGCGCTAGTTAAGGACGAATAAATAACAAGGAGTAAATTAAACGGTTTCTTCGGTGGGGATGGGACTTAACTTAGCGGCAACGCTTGTTCTTTTGGCACGGCCTGCTACCTCATCGAAAGTTTCATCATAAAGCCGGTGGTTGGTTTTCATTAGCGTATCCCAAAAGTTAAAATACAGGCCGTAATTGCATTTCACAAAACGGTGGTGCATGTTATGATGCGTTGCAGTATTGCTCCATTTGGTGATTTTATGCCGTGTAAATCCCTTCGGGAAAAACTCATAGCCTAAATGGCCCATGGTATTTACCGCTAATTGGTACAAAGTAAAAATGGTAATTGCCGAACCATGATGCGGCACTGTAAAAGCCACAATGGGTATTATCAGCACATTAACAAATGCCTCGAAAGGGTGAAAGGCGTAAATAGAGAAAACCGTAGGATTAAGCGACAAATGATGCGTTTTATGTACCAGCCTGAACATAGGTTTCCAGTGTAAAAACCGGTGCGACCAGTAAAAATAGGTATCGTGTATAAACACCATCAGCAGTATGCTGAAAAAATAATAGCCCCAGCCATATTTATCAATAGGGTGGTATATCCTGGTATATCCATGCTGACTTGCCCAAAACACCGGCACAATAACCAGCCCGAACACAACAAGCGTACAAAACGAATATTTGATATCGCGAATGATGTGCTTTTTTTGTTGCGACCGCTGTTGTATTTTAAAGGGCCAGTACTTTTTCTCCCGCCAGGTATAAAAAAACAGGTAAAGTAAGCCTGCAAATAGCAGATATTCAAAACACATGCCCACCAGCAGCGAGGCAAATTTAAAGAAGTATATCAGTTGGGGCATTACTTGCATAAGCGTATGCAAATATAACGGTAAAATGCCTGTTTAGTGTTTGCTAAAATAAAACTACATTGCTGATGAACAATGCAGTTTTACTAAGAATTTATATACGCCGATTTATTTTTTAGCAGCCATACCCTCAAGGTAAACGCTCAGTTTATCAACGTTTTGGTTCGCGCCTTCTACCGCGCCATGCGCCTTCGCAACGGCTTCAAATTCTTCGGCACTATCAAACAGCATGTGCCAGTTTAATAAGGTTTGGCCGCCTTGTGCTGCAAAAGTGATGGTAAACATAATATGCGGATTAAAATGTTCAAACAGCATTTTCTTTAATGGAACAATTTCTTTAAAAACCGAGCGATTGTGAAAATTCATGCCATTGGGGCCATGCATGGTAAATTTCCACTCGCCTCCCGGAACCAAATCCATTACATCCAAAGTATTAGTGAAGCCTTCCGGCCCCCACCATTGCATAATATGTTTGGGGTTTGCAAATACCTCCCAAACTAAAGCTACCGGCGCGTTAAGCACCCTGCTGATCACTATTTCGCGATCCTTAGTGTTATTTTCCATGTTTTCTTTCTTTTTTGAGTTGATATAAATAGGTTTCTAAATTGTCGAGTTTATTTTTCCAGTGCTGTTTGTACTGGTCAATCCAAACAGATACCTCACCTAACTGGCCGAGCTGTGCTTCGCAATACCTTTCGCGGCCCTGCTTGTTTATTTTAAGCAGTTCGCACTCCACCAAAATTTTTATGTGTAAGGATATGGCCTGCCTGCTCACATCAAAACTATCGGCTATGGCGTTAACATTCAGCGGTTGCCCTGCAGTCATGCTTATAATCTGTCGGCGGGTAGGGTCGGCAATAGCCTGGAATACATCTCTTCTCATAATAATATGCAAGTGTTTGCTTGCAATATATATGCAAGTTTTCACTTGCGCAATTTTTTTTGAAAAAAGCTTTTAATGAAGGGGTATGCGGGGTGAATTACCGCACCCGGCTTATTTCGTAAATTTTTATGGGATGAATAAGGTATTGCGAAGTATCTTTTTGCGCCTGTATCTCCCGCACCACATCCATGCCTTTAGTTACCTTGCCAAAGGCAGCAAAGCCATAACCATCGGGGTTGCGGGCGCCGCCGTAGTCAAGGGCAGGCTGATCGTTTATACAGATAAAAAACTCGCTGGTAGCTGAGTTAGGGCCACCGCGCGCCATAGATAGCGTACCGTTTTTATGCAGGATGCCGGTTTGTTTGGTGGTTTCAATTTTAATGCTATCCAACGCCAGGCTATCGGGCACGTTGCCGCCCTGTATTACCTGTATTTGCACCTTGCGGGTAGCCTCGTTAGCAGGCGTACACACCCTAAAAAAACTGCTGCCGTTATATAATTTCTTATCTACATACCGCATAAAGTTGGCCACGGTAACCGGCGCTTTGGCCGGGTAAAGCTTGATAGCTATATCGCCCAGTGAAGTTTTAATCAGGCAATGTATTGGTGCTTGCGCGAAGGCGATAAATGGTAGAAATATGATAGTGAGGAGGATGAGGAGTTTTTTCATGGGAAGTTGGTACATGTATTTAGTTGTCTGAATATAAGTATTGATATTTAAATATATATATCATCAGATGAAATATTCAGTACTACATGTT
>Ga0302303_10002415_pt1 | contig 11335 bp, 10 predicted proteins | sample III_Palsa_E2_1_FD_194542 | JGI IMG/M metagenome (GOLD analysis project Ga0302303, IMG submission 194542) | Peat permafrost microbial communities from Stordalen Mire near Abisko, Sweden - III_Palsa_E2_1 | ecosystem: Environmental > Terrestrial > Soil > Palsa > Peat permafrost | place: Sweden... | reverse complement strand
TTAAAGGCAGTCCCCACACAACTGCAGAGAAAGTAGTCCTTGATGAAGTACAACCTGTAGGTGGCCACACTGATGAGGGCAAACCCAATAATCATGGTGAGGGTGATGAAGGGCCAACCCATAAGTCTGCAGCACAACCTCTTCTTCTGCCTGTGCCTCATCAAGAGGCTACTGCCATTTGGGAGTGACTTTGTCTTCTTCTCTTCTTCCCCTCTCAAAATGCGGTCGTCATGGTCCACATCACTCTTCATGGCCATCATCGCAATGGCAAACCCTGACACTGATTCACCTAGTCCCCAAATTCTTTTTTTTGTGTGTTCTCTCTCACACAAACACGCACGCACCTTTTGTGTTGAGGGAGGAAGGAGTGAAAAAAAAGATTAATTTGACAAGAACATTTTTTGAGAAAGAGAGAGAAAATTAAAAAAAGGTTGTTAATGCATTTTTTTCTTTTCATCCTTTTTTTGCCTTGCCTACTTCCCTTCCCTTTCATCCTTTTTTTTCAACAACAACAAAATTATTGCAAAATGAGTCTCGTTTTGATACTGACCGTGATTGGCTTCTCGACCATCTACTTCGTTGGGTTTTCGCGCAAAATCAGGGTGTGGCTGGCAGAAGAACATAACCGCAAGTTGCGACTGGCAGTAGAGGATCTCACAGCATCGTTGACAGAGATTGACCACATCAAGGATTCTAACCAGCAGGATCCAGAGAACCATAACCAGGGTTCGTCGTCATCGTCTCCGCCTGCCACTCTCAAAAAAACAACCAAAGTCAAATCGAGACAGCAACAGTCTCAGTCTCAACCTTCATCATCATCAACCGAACCAGACAGTGATACAGAGACTATCGTAACCTTGGGGGTCAAGGTCGCCCTGCTCAGAAAATTCTGTCGAGAGCTTGCCAAGAATCGCCATCAAAGTAACAAGCACATCCACTTCTTCATCCGACTCGTTGATCTTGTTGAAAATGAGTCAGTGGATAACATCTTGAAGATGCTCAAGAGTGGAAATGATCTCTTTGAAGATTTTGAAATCACACAGTGTGAGACTACTGCCACCACCACCCATGATCAACAACCCTCATTGATATCCTCATCATCACCATCCCCGGAAGAAGGTGCCACAGCGGCCACATCACCCTACATCGAGACGGAAAAGACTGAAGAAGAAAAAGAAGAAGAAGAAGAAGAGGATCATCATCATCATCCAACGGAGGTCGCAGAGACTTTTTGATTTTTTTACACCTTTCCAAATCTGTGGACGGGCGCCCAATATGCATATATGATTCTGAACAAATAATTTATTTTCTTTTCCGCAATAAATTGAAAAAAAATGAATTACTTTTTTTTGTCTCTCTTTTCCCCCTCTTCGGTGTGTTCACCAAATGACGATGTTGTTGTTGCATCTCCCGAAAAAAAATATTTAGAGAAAGAGAGGGAACACAAAAAAAATCACAAAGATCTTTTTCTTTTTTTTCTTTTTTTTCTTTTTTTTTCTTTTCAAAAAAAGGGAACCCACTCCTTCTTATTATTATTTTTTGGTACTTGTGTTTGTGTCAACCAAAAAGGGTTCCATCATCATCGTCAGCTCCATGCAAGACCACCAGCCTCTCCGTGTTGAGGATTTTAACTCGTCCTCCTCCTCTTCTTCGACCTTGATCATGGACCATCAGGGTCACTTTACTCCTCACATTGACACGAGTGGGGGTCGCGTCCTGCCTTCTTCTTCGTCCTCTACTACACCCTTGTTCACCTTTGGAGGAGGAGAAAGTTATCAGACCTCAGATATTAAGGCTATCTTTGGTCGAATGGAGGAGGAAGATGACGATGACTTCCGTGGGATGTTGATGGCCAGACACAAGAAGGTTAATGTTAACCTTGGAGTCTTGTTGGTGGGCGATGAGGAGAATGATGAAAACACCCAGCTTACATCAGAGAGAACCATGTCATCTGTTTCTTCATCTTCGTTCTCTTCATCCTCACCGCCTACGAATGACAGCTTCGATGGCAGCAGCAACAGTGCCATTTTCAACAAGAAGGTGAGCGATGATGATGGTGGTGGTAATGTTCTTGTTGATAGAGGTCTCAAGAGGGCCTTTGAACATGTCCAAGAGATGGATGAAGAGAATGGCAGTGACGCTCACACCATCGTCGTCTCCTCCATCGCCAACAAGAAATCCCGAGTGACCATTCACCAAAGTGATACCTCTGCATCTTTGGATGGCTTTTTCAACAAAGTCAATGGTGGCAGCAACAAGACATCATCATCATCACTAGCTGCTGCTGCCGCTGCCACTACTGACGCAGACGACAGAAGCAAGAACGAGGATCTGATCATATCACTTGTAAGTCGCTTGTCTAATGCAGACTCAAAGTATTTCAATATGTTCACCAGCATGGCCGACTTGCACTGGAGACTGGTGGTGTCCTTGAATGATGATGCCACCAACTGGAATACCAGGCTCACTGATCCTCAGCGCAAGATCATGACCCATGTCCTGACCTATTTTTCAGTGGCCGACGATGTGGTGCTTCAGAACCTGGCCGACAATGTGATCCCCGAGATTACGGAGCTCTCCTGCTTCAACAACGATGAGAGGCATGACATTCAGTTATGCCTGTCCTACCAAGGATACACTGAGTGTGTTCACAAGAAGACCTATGGTCGTATGATCAACATCGCCATGCCTGACAGGGCTAAGCTGATTGAGTTTCTCAGAAACACTAACCTGCATCGCTCCATGGATATGAAGATCAAGTGGGCAGAGCGCTTCATGGACCGATCCAAGAACAGACTCATTGTGAGATTGTTGGCTTTCGCGTGTGTGGAGCAGATCCACTTCTCGACATCCTTCCTGACCATCTTCTGGCTCAAGTCAGAGCATGGAGATCCACTCCCCGGCATGAGCAGCTACAATGAGTACATCAACAGAGATGAGGCCAAGCACTTCAAGCTCTTCTGCATGCTCATCTTGGATATCCTGGCCTCTGGCATTCAGTTCCTCACCAAGGAGGAGATTCATGAGGTGATCATGTCCGCTGTGGACGCTGAGATTGCCTTTTTCACAGAGGCCATCCCCCAGGACATTGTGGGCTTCAAGCTCTCTCAGGTCATCGAGTACATCAAGTGCATGGGCAACACAGTCAGCCTGGAACTGCACGCTGGCCTCATCTATGATGCCAAGAACTACTTCCCTTACATGGGAATGATTGACCAGGACATTAAGGTGAACTTTTTGGAGCCAGTCAAGTCAACCATGTACCGCGAGAATCACATTCCCATGAGACGCCTCCAGCCCAGACCCAAGAGACTTGCCTCTTCCTCGTCTGCCTCTTCCTCTGTGACCTCCCCTGTCATCACACCCACAATAACAACACCCTCTCCTCCTGTTGAGACGGTTGAACTATCCAGTGAGATACCGAAGAAGCAACAGCAACAGCAGTCAGATTTCGACACGTCGTTGTCTACACCAGCCTTTAGTCAATGAGGGACGAAGAAATGGGGGAAAAAAAGAAGAAGATCATATTGTTTATTTTTTTATTTTATTTTGAAAAAAAAGAGAGAAAGAAAGAAAGAAAGAAAGAAAAAAATTTTTTCTTTGTTTTTCAGAAAGCCAGTTGGGTCTTGAGCTCGAAAGAGTGGACAAAGGCCTTGCTGTGACGGATCATCCCGTCGTCGGCCATGAGCAAGACGTGCGAGTTAGCGTACTCCAACTTGGTGGACAGCCAACGCGCAACCGTGTGCATGTCTGAAAATTCACGAGTGAGGGGAACCGCCTTCATGTTGGCAAAGTAATCTTTGCTGTGCAATGGACGGACGAACGGAGCAAAGTGAGTCTGGTAGCCTTTGTCGCGACGAGTCAAGACGGACCAAATCTCCACCCTGCCCGTGATCTTCTCCCCCATCTTGAAGAACTGTCTCTGCTCAAATCCAAACCCTTGGGTTAATATGGTACCACAGTCCCTGTAGCGCACAGCCGGACAGATGATGATGAGCGGAGACTCTTCAGTGATCCCCGAAATAGTTTGGGCACTCAGGGTAAGACAGACACCTGGAGTGGAGTGACGAGGCCCAAAATCTGACTCGTAGTGTTTGTAAAGTGGATACATGATGCGCATCTTCTTATTCTTGGGTGCAGTGTTCGAAACACATGTGGAGGGTGAGTCGGGCCTGGAGGTGGCAACAAAGGTGGTAATTTTGGGCGCAGCCGCCGCCACCATCACCGTCTTCTTCTTCATGATGCTCTCCTTTTCAGAGAGGATGGTGGCAATAATCTCAGAGACAGCAACACCCTGTTGTTGTAATGATGATGATGATGAAGAGGATGACGAAGAAGAAGGTGTCGCATGGATGCCATCCACAAGTTCATTGGGTGTGGTGAGGATGGCTGTCGTTTGAGGAAGTGGCAAGGGTTTGGCCTGGGCTGACAGGAAACTTGTGCGTGAAGGCAAACCAATCACTTTCGGGAGGAGTGTGATGGTGTCTGTGGGTGATGCAGTTGTGGCAGCCATCACCACCATGGGCCTTTTCAAGAACAGAAAATATTCGGCTGGGGACATTTCAAACAGGGAAAAGGAGGGCATGACAGGAGGGTCATTGGATCCAAGGTGATCCAGTGGGAACAGTTGTCTCATATGATCACAGCAAGTCATTCTTGAATTGTTTGTTTGATGGAAAAAAAAGAAAGAAAGAGACAGAATGTAGTGAATGAATGGTTGTGGATGCAGAAGAAAAGAATAAAAAAAAGATTACATATCCTAGTTCCACAAATGGCATTGAAAAAAAAACTCAGGGTTGGGTTGGATGCCAGATTGGACCTCCATCACCTTACACTTCCTCTTGACCATATGAGCATTTTATTCAAAAAAATTTTCTTCAAGGTGGCTGGGGTCCAATCTGGTATCCAACTCATTCCTCATTTTCACATCATGGGTCCATTGATTTCATTTTTTTCTTGTTTTTTTAATCTCTTCTCTCTTTTTCTCGTCATCTCCAACATCCTTCATTCATTCCTTCTTTCACTTTTTTTTCTTTTTTTTTCTTTTCATCATGATTAAGGTCACCCCCGCCAACAAAAGGGTCAACAACGTTCCTTCGGCAGCGGATGTCAAGAAAGAGTTGATTACCTCCTCTTCCTTGTCGTCGTCGTCCAAGAGAAAGAGAGAAGACAGTGGGGAAGCGTCATCGTCGTCGTCATCATCTTCCTCTTCTGAGCCCGCACCCAAGTCTGTCAAGTCTTCGGACATCATCACAACAACCACCACCACACGATCGATCGTGTCTGTGGCCACCATCGTGCAGACCGAGTTGATCCTGAAGGGGGAGATAGAGGAGGCTGTCACCGAGATGTTGAAGTGTGACTGCGTCCATGTCTTGAACAATAGCCTGAGGAAGGGAGACGCCAAATTCAAGTGCAAGCTCAACTTGTGGGATGGGGTCAACAGAGACGAACTGGTCATCAACGGTCTCTCCATGAGGGATGACTCACGTGTGTCCAATAACATGAGGGTCATGCTGGACATCTTTGTTCTGTACTTCAGACCGGACGTGCGTGTGGACTTCATCAGTCTGACAGACGAGGCCAGGAAACTCTTTGTGGAGTGCCCTCAGCTTCAGGACATCAGACATCATGATCTCCTCGTTGACCGACAGTTTTACAAGACCTGCCCCATGAGGTTGAAGAAGAAGTACGATCCCTCTGAGTACCCCCTGGACCTCACTGCGAAGGCTTGGAGTGAGAGGATGAATCAGCCCGAGCTTCATGATCTGAACAGTGACCTCAGCACTGCGCGCATCTCCAAGTGGCTCTTGCATGCACAATCCTTTCCTGACATTAGGACCTTACTGAAAGTGAATCTATTCACCCCCAACCTCATCACTCTGCAGAGTGGGGCCAGAGGCGATGCCTGGTCTGTCAGAGACATTGAGGTTCATCAGTATTTGAGTGGGGCCATTCGTGAACTCCTCACTCTGTCAACTCTCTGGGGAGATGCGGCTCTGACTGCCATCACCACCACAACCCCATCTCCGCCCTCTTCTCCTCTTCATGCTGAAGGGTTCAGATATGGAGTCAATACGACCAAGTCGGAACTGGAAGTGACTTCCTTCATCAAGCACAAGTTTGACCCAGACTACATAGATGCCGCGGGCCTCAGCCATCCTGCCATGTCCATGTGCGAGATTTATTGTCTTGTCTTTCGCCCAGACTTGTGGGTCACCCCCTCATTCTGTGATCAGACAGGTCTCAATCTCTGGAACCACCTCCCCCTGGTCAGGGAGTCAAGAATGTCTGATATGGCTCACTGCAACAAGTCCTTTAACAATGAAGGGTTCGAGGGGATCAGCACCGAAGGGTATGAGCTTGTCTACTTGACCAAGGAGGAGGAAAAAGAAAAGGACAAGGATGGTGAACCAGTGTTCCTGTCCAAAATGACCAAGGAGCGCATCCGACGGGTTCATGAAATCATCGCCTCACCCAACCATCCTTACAGGGGAGATCTCACTCGCCTGCCTACCTTTGACTACCTGATCAATGAATTTGGCGGTTGGAACTCGGACATGAACCGCCCCGTACATGGTGGTGACAGCGACGACGATGACGATGACGAGCTTGATTCGGTGCCTATTTCTATGTCTCTGACAGAGAGCAAGAAATTGTTCAAATCTACCAAATCTACCAAGTATGCCACTGCCGCCGCTGCCAATGACGTTTCCGGTGACTCTGATTCAGACTGGAGTGAGTACGAAGTCACCTCCTCTTCCGCGGATGATGAAGAAGAAGAGGAAGAGGGAGAGGGAGAGGAAGAAGACAGTGCAGAGTCTTTGAATGAGGAGGAAGAGGAAGAACGTTCTTCTTTATTGTCTGAAGTGGATGAGGAAGAGGCGGCGGCAGCGTCAACTCACAGTGAGGCCAGCTTTGGCGATGGCACTGACGAAGAAGAGGTGGATGATGCCTGATGACATGCACACAAAAAACAAAAAAACAAGTGTATGTGTTTTTTTTCTTTGAATTATTTTTTATTTTTTTTCTCCCTTGGATGTAACAGAATGGACAAAAAAAGTGGGTGGTTTATGTGCATGTGTGTGTATTTTTTTGCCTTTTTTGTTCATCTGGATGAGTCGAAATGAGTGAGCACTTCGCGAACAGTTTCTCTCTGCTTGGCTGCCTTCTTGGCATACATTTCAAGAGATGATGAGGATGCCAGCAGTTCGGTCTTAAGTTTAAGATTCTCCTCGTGAGCTACCCTTTCCTGGGTGCTCGCAGACTTCATTTTGTTGAGCATGCCTATGGCCTTTGTGGTGTTATCATCATTGACACTGTTGCGCTGGGATGGTTGCCTCTCTCTCGGATGGCTTCGATTCAAATTGATTAAATCAAATGCCTCGTTGATCGCCTTGGTTTCAACTTCACGAACTTGCGAGCGACGTACACTTGCTATTCCCTGAGTTTTAGCCGCCTGAAGTGTGGTGATGACCTTGTTCATCGTTGGGGTCCTGCCAGTTGAATCTGTATCCTCCTTAAGAAGACGGATGACCTCGGAGATGGCCTTGCCTCGTTCTTTGTCCTTCTTCTGGGTGGAGAGGAATGCCTTGTGTTGGGTCACGTTCAAATCCTCTTCTTGTTGCCTTACCCTTGATTCCAACACCTTCCATTTATTTTCGTAGGTCTTCAACTTGTCTTCTTCCCGCTTCAATGTGGTGTCAAGTTCCATTAGATTCATGTTCCGCAATTCACTTTTATCCTGGATCCCTTCATCCAACTGCTGACGGTTGGCGCCTGATGGTGGCAGTGGTGATGATGATGATAATGATTGCCCTTTGTTTGTCTGATATTGCATCTTGGCTTGTTGAAAGTTGCGAAGAGAGTCACTCTTCTCGGTCTCGAGATCATGAAGCAGTTGGTGTATTTCCTTCGCTTCCCTCTGGTCTTCAGGACTGTCGTCGTCCAGTCCAGCCAACATTTCTTCCAAGGTCTCCTGTCTCCATGAGTGAGACCACTGACCTGGATATTGACGTGTGGGTCCCCACATGTGATCATCCCAGTGTGTGTAGACTGCAGGAAGGTTATGTCGAAATCGTTCTGATGGTGAATCGATGGGGTTGAAGTAAACAGACAACCTCGACTGGAGTTCAAGGGCAGTCATCAATACACTCATCCAGTACACAACTTTCTTTTTTCCCTCGGACCTCTTGGCCACAGGTCTCACCCTCTTCTTGGGATTGGCTTTTTGTTCTGCCAGAAATTTCTGAATCTGCTTGCGGGTGAACTCAAACTTGGGAGCACCGCGACGGTCTGTTTCCACCATCACCAGCTGGCGCAAAGTTTCTGGAGACGTGATCTCATACCATGTTTGATACAATTCCATGTCTTTATAAAAATGACACAGTGTGTTGGGGCGGGTGCTGGTGGTCGTGTCGCCCGCAAAGGTCGCCGAAGAAGAGAACACCAGCCAGGCGATGAAATCAAAGTCTTCGCTCACAAAGTGAGACATGTAAAGCACCAGTGAGGCCGGCAGGTAGGCAGACATGTGTTTGTGAAGGTGGGTGCGTTTCTCCATGGCTTCATCGTATTTAACTCTCAACACTTGAAAGATCTCAGGGATGGCAGGTAGTTGATCATAAATCATCAACAGCATCAGTCTTACTGTATCATTATCATTCACAGTTTCCCAAACAATCTGTTTTAGTGCCTCCTCCGACTCAGGTGTTGGATTACCCTCTGTGTCATAAATCCAGGGGGACTCCACTCTAGAGAGGATCAAGGTCTCAAACATCCTGGTCTCAAAACTATCCTTGGCAAACCACCTGTCTTTGGCGGCGACAGCCTCGTCGTCGTCGTCGTCGTCGTCGTCATCATCATTTTGAACATCAATGCGTTCACCTTCCTTCTTCACTGGTGGGCGATGAACGTTCAAAATGTTTCTTAAATGATCACCTCGAGTGGACCACAAGTCAAACTCTAGTCCTGCGGCACGAGTGATACCTTTTACTGCCTCCATGTTGTCGGCATGCCTGGCCATAGAGAGGTACAAGAGTGCCTGGGCTTCTGAGGTCATGGTATAGAATACATCACTCTCCACCCGAATTTTGAGATTGTTGTAGTTCGCCGCCTTCCTGTACAACAGGGTGATGGTAGATTCTCTCTCCCTCCTTTGACTGATGGCATCAGATAGTTCGCGATGAGCCCTTTTATGTGCCTTACCCAGGGCAACCAAATCTACCTTGGTATAGTCCGTCACGGCATCCTCTCCGTCAATACGCAGAGCGGCGACAGAGACGTCGCCCATCCCCCTTTCATCTTGGATGTCCATCAATTCAGTAACTATCTTCAGGTTCTTTAGTGCCATCGCCAGATTGCTTTCATAAAGATGATAAACAATCCGACTGTTGGTCTGAAATTCCCATCCTTCGTCGTCGTCGTCATCATGGCTGCCACCATCACTATTCTCTTCTCCAGACGCAGGTTGTGACAGTACAATGCCATCCAGGAAAAGATTTTGTTTTTCAAGCGCGTCTGAAATCATCAGGGCGGTGTTGCTCAAACGCTCACTTCTCGCACTCTCCAGCCTGGCATCTTCTTGTGCCAACCATTCTCTCATGGGTTTCAATTCCTCCTCCTCTTGTTCTTTCTGAACTCTCGCAGCCTCCTTGTCTTCTGTCTCAATGAACACATTATGCAGGGTGGCAGAGAGCAGCCAGTGGAGATTGCACAAAGCAACAATCATGGTCATGAAAAAAGCCTGGTCAAACTTGAAGTCTGTGACCACCAATGGATAAGAGAAGATGGATTTCGTTTTCTGAACATGGACAGGTTCACCCTTTGTCCCACCCTTACCCTTATTCGATAGTAATGAATCCTTCTCCGACTTCTCTTCATCTTCGTCATCATCATGGTAGGCTGAACCATAACCTTCCTCGTCCTCGTCTTCACTAATGATATCAAAGTCCAGGTCGCGTGGTTTCTCTGTTTCATCATCATCATCATCGCCATCATCATTGACTGCCCCCCGTCTGAATTTTGCCCCAATGAGCAAATTGAGTTCAGTGATGCGCGCAGCCTCCAGTTCGGGTTCATCGCCACCATCACCACTTTCTGCAGGATCTGCCAACTTCTTCCAGGCCAGAAGTGCTTCAATCCATTGGACAACTTGAAGTTTGTGACCCTCCAAGACACGATGGATGGTTTGTGAGTCTTGCTTAGACCATCGGTGTCGTCTTCTGTTGTCGTCCTTGACAAAGAGGAAGGACAAGGTGTGGGTCACCTCACTTCCAAACTGTGCGAGTGCGTCCCCCAATAAGGGTTGAACATGAGAGGTTTGATTCATCACTTGAAGTGTTTGAGCCAACTTAGACCTCAATGTCGAGCGGGTGAGTTGTTGCGACATCTTTTTTTTCGACCCAAAAAGAGAGGGAAGTCCACAGCGACAGACTGAGGAAAAAAATGAAATGAGAAAGAACGACTGAAAAATAAATAATAATGATAAACGAACAATTTTTTATTTTTAATTCAAGTTTCGAAAGAACGACAAGAGGAAGGGAGGTTTTATGAGGATGAAAAAAAGAAGGGACTTTATTTATTCATTTATTTTTTGCATTCTCAAAGAATTTTAGAAACAAGCAACACATATTCTTTGCAAACAGGACAGGTGGTATTTCTCATGCACTTGAACAAAGAGGCACAGCCCTCACAGAAACATCTGTGGACGATTCCAAAATCCTCAGAAGATCCAGGAGCATGAATAGCCCCATGAGTGGCAGGTTGAGACTTGCAGACGTGACAACAAAACATGGTGCCATCCTGCTTGATGTTGATGGTGACCAAGGACGAACACATAGGAACTGGAGGAAGAGGAGGAGTGGAAGTGGAAGTGGAAGTAGACATGACCAAGGGGGCAGGGACATGGATTTTCATCTTCTTGTAGATGATCTCCTCTTCATCTGAGTCAAGGTCGGTGAACTCCACCTCATCCTCTGTGTCAGGGACAAAGTCGGGGAAGGGAGCAGTAGCAGCAACAGCAGTAACGTTCATGCGAGTCCTCTTCCTCTTCTTATCTAGACTGCTGCTGTTGTTGATTTTCTTCTCGCATAAACGTCTGACAGCAGACAAAGAGGAAGAAGTAGAAGAAGTAGAAGTCTTTGTTGAAAGAGACATGATGATGATGATCAAGAAGAAGAGGAGGAAAGCTTTGCAATTGTTATTATGGTTGTTGACAAAAAAACTCAAACCACAGAAAGTTTTTTTGGTGACTATCATCGAGCTCAGTGAGTGGTTGGGTACCAGGTTGGACCTTCACCACCTTACACCTTTGTGGATTATATGAGGTCCTCATACA
>Ga0302303_10002401_pt1 | contig 11376 bp, 10 predicted proteins | sample III_Palsa_E2_1_FD_194542 | JGI IMG/M metagenome (GOLD analysis project Ga0302303, IMG submission 194542) | Peat permafrost microbial communities from Stordalen Mire near Abisko, Sweden - III_Palsa_E2_1 | ecosystem: Environmental > Terrestrial > Soil > Palsa > Peat permafrost | place: Sweden... | reverse complement strand
CGAGTAAAAATCCACATAAGGTGCGTCATAATAAAATTGTATTCGGTGACTTAGTCGGAATGGATCTTGATTCACTCCCGAGGTCATAGATCACAACCCCTTTGAGCAACAGTTCGTCGGCGTCCGTAAATGAGCACAGAAGGTAACGCTTTTTCCTTCACAGCACCCACGCGTGTGGATCGCGTATAGTCGTGACTCCGCTACGTAGCATTTGATAACTTTCTTTACTCTGCAATAATTTAGCGCTCCTTATACGATCAGCCGCCTGTTTTACAGGCGGCTGATGTTGTCTTACCAGTATTGCTACGCAGTAGCGTTAACCTAATGCCGACTTCTGAAAACAATTCTTCCCTGATGGATAGAAGACGTGCGCTCATTGAGAGCCTGCTCGATAAGCAAGGCATCAGCCCAATTGTGCGGCGAATTCCAAAATTGCCAAGGACTGGCGACAATACGTTCCCCGCAGCCCATGCTCAACAGCGGATCTGGTTCTTACAACAGGTCGATCCCCAAAGCAGCGCTTACAACATCCCGATGGCCTTCCGCATTAGTGGTGATATTGATGCCGATTGCCTTAAAGAATGCCTAAGCTATCTATCAATGCGTCATGAAGCGCTTAGAATATTGTTCTTCCTTCAGGACGGAAAGCTTTGCCAGTCTGTGGGTGAAACTGTTAAGCGCTAATTCTATTGAAGGAGTTTACGTTCCCATGTCGTAGAAAATATTTTAGACTAATGTAAGATTTTAGGCATTAAAGACTTGGAAATCGTGGAACGTGCGTCATAATATACGGCATCTTTAAGCGAAATTGGCATGTTTGCCAATTCGGCTGGAATGAATTATTGAGGGTGAAGGCAGTTCACTGTTGCCAATGAGCACAGAAGGTAATACTCTTTCCCTCTCAGCAGCGACTCATGTAGGAGAGGGTCGAGTTATGTATAGTACAGTCTGTCGCGGTCACTTTGTCGTCGGAGAACGTTGTGACTGTTACAACTGCAGTATTAAATTGTCGAATGCAGGCACGTTAGAGAGTGATCTCTTATCGTCACACAGCAAGAACTCGGATGCGCAATCGAAACCGTCCACAGTACTACCGCGGGAGATTTGGCGCTAATCATTGTAGACGTTGATTCGTGGATCGATAGCGCAAAGGAAGCTTGTGTATTCACCGAGATGTTATCTATAACCGGTCGGAGCCACGAAATTCCATGAGCATCCCAAAATCGCTGCACCGTCAAGATAAGCCGTAGACAGAGTTCCGAGCGCAATATGTTGTAAGCCAGTAGGATCAAAGCCGGCTCCGGCTAGGACTGCAATCCGTACCCAGCGATGTCACGTCCAGCATTATGTTCCTGAAGGCAGTCTTCGTGAGTTGATACGTTCATTAGATTCAGTGTCGGTTGCCATTTAAGCGCCAGTGCAACGCCAGCAATCTGGCATCTACACAGAGGGATATACGATGGCCGTCTATCAGATCTATATGCTCAGTTCCCCCGGAACAACAGGGCTAGAACATGTTGTGCAGTTATGTAGTGATATAAAGAGCACTCGATCAGTTGGTAATCACATCGTGTACGTGCCAGCAGGGAATTTAGTTGACAAGTACGAAGCTCAGACCAGGCAAGTATTGGAATCGTGCGCAAGGCTTTATCGGCTTGATGTCGGCGCTACTACTCCTGCCGAATTCGAGTCAGCTCTGATCGACGCTTTGCTGATCTATATTCCTGGTGGCAACACTTTCCTGTTGAATCATCGCCTTAAGACCAGCGGACTATTTGAGCCCATTGTAGCTGCCGTAAAAGGTGGAATACCGCTGGTAACATTTAGTGCTGGCGCGATAATGTGTGGGCAGAATATTCTGGTGGCGGAAGATATGAACTGCTGCGGAGCGACAAGCTTCTCAGGCTTCGGTTTCATTGAATATAATATTGGTGTCCACTATCCATCAGGCGACGTACGCGAGGCGGCACGAAGGGACAAGGGCTTCGCGCAGTATCACGCCTTTCACGATGATCCAATTCTAGCGATGGAGGACGGGGCCATGGTCTACGCAACTAACGGTAGCCTGCGTGTGTCTTCTGGTGTGTGCTGGCTCTTTGAAAAAGGGGCAGATAAGCGGTCCTTAAATTCATCTGATCCGTTACCTCGTATAATCCGCTGAAAAGTAAGCAGGCAAAATTGACGATGTTCACAGATCCCGAAAGGTTAAACCCAACACTATCTGTTAGTAATGACACCGATTCGGAACTTGCACAGGTCAACCGACTGCTCAATAGCATATTGAACAACGATTATCGTGAAATCTCCGCGATTCTTAGTTCAAAACCATGCTTAGTACATGCTAGGAATGTTGAACATCCTCATGAGCCTCTTGTCGCATTTGCAGCTCGAACGTCTGCCACTAACTGCGTTGGCACGTTACTTGATAGTGGGGCTGAAATCGACGGAGCGATAGACGCTTCGATATCCCCATTACATGCAGCCATCTGGGCAGAGCAACTACAGACCATCGAATTCCTGTTGGCGCGCGGAGCTAACATACACGCGTTAGATCGCTGGGGACATAGTTACCTTGATTGGGCGTGCTGGACCGGAAATCCTGAGATAATTAAGCCCATTCATCGCTGCATCTCAATGGGTCTGCTTGCATCAGTTTCGTCTGGCAACACACAGGAAGCGCGCCGAGTGTTAGCCAGCGAATCTAATTCTGTCAATACGACGTTCCGCACAGGTCTTGCCGCGCCACATTTATTGTTTATCTTTCCGAAAAGTCCGTTCGAGCGGGTTAACCATCTGAATATTAACCGAGCAACATTAGACACAAAAGTTGAGCTACTTGCCCTGCTGGTGAAGCATGGTGTAAACCTCAACAGCGTAGACAGTCTTTGGTGTCGGCAAACCCCTTTACATCTGGCCATGTCCCTTAAAGAGACTGAGATCGCTACTTTGCTAGTACATTACGGAGCCGATACTACAATACCCGATGTGTACGGCAGACCCCCAATAGAAGACCCGAGGGATGAGTCGAAACCTGCAACGTCGCCGCTTACCTTCGAGTTCGCCAGTAACGAACGTAGTTTGCGCTTGCAGGTTGTTCGGACGTTGAAGGGTAATCGGTTATTTAGATGCTCATCACTGGGCGGTAATCAATCCCTAGTGGTAAAAAAATTCCGATCGAATCCAAACCAACATGACGTTGTTAGCCGTCCTAGATGGCAACTCGATTATCAAGCGGCAGGTGACTGGACGCGTAAGTACAAAGCCAACGCCCAATACTGGAATCCAGCACATGAGTTTCATGACGATTGCGCTGGGTACCTGTTTATGAATGAGCTCCCGAACGTCCGGGCTTTTGTTCCAAGCGTATATGGTATCGACCGTGAAGAAGGCGCCATAGCTATCGAGGACCTAGGTGAACACCCAACGGTTCAGGATATTCTGCTCAACGGTAGCGAAGCTGCTGCTAGACAGGCATTAAGGATGTTAGCCATTCTTTTAGCTGACATCAATGGTGCAAGTATGGGACATGAAAGCCAATACTATTCGATTCGGGACAAGTTTGGGCCGCGCCCCTATCGGTCGCGCCACGGGAACTGGTGTGAGATCGGAGGTTGTATCGGTATATCCGATGGTTTAGCCGCCCGCTTAAGCTCTATAGAGTCAAGTCTGAAAGCTGTAGGATTGTCAATGTCGAAGGAATTTGAGTCTGAATTTACTGAACTTGCTGCCGTCCTTAGACATCCAGGTAATTGGCTCGCATACGTTCACGATACGTATCCTGCTAACTATTTGATAATTGACCAAGCCATTCGGGCAGTAGACTTTGGCGCGTGTGGATATCAACATGCAAGCATTAACTGCGCTTGCGCACGAATGTACTTTCCGTTTGGAAGCTGCGTTAATCGTATTCCGGACGATGTCGTTATTGACTTCGAATCCTCCTATCGCTCCCGGTTGACTAAGTATACGGATATTGTAGCTAATGATGCAGATTTCTATAAAGCAATAGCGTGCGGATGTGCATACGTATTAATAACTTGTGACGATTGGAGCGTGGAACTAGGGTTTGTCGACGATCGCGAAGAAGAATTATGTACACGGAGGCAAAGAGCCTTAACTCATTTCAGGTCCTTCATAGCTATCGCCGAAAGCAGTGGATATCTTCTCGCTATGGCTCGCACTGCTAGGAATTACTTAGACAGACTTCTTCAGTTGTGGGGGGGCGTAGACCCATTGCCGTTGTATCCGGCATTTCGGCAAGGCAACGGGATTGTAGATCAAGTGTAGCATGCGTATTGTTTTGTGGTGCCTGTTCCGAGTGCTGTTACTTCATCACTTTCCTAGTCACATCTTCAAATTCCAAACCCACATCTGCCGCGATAGACGGGTACTTGCCCAACCGTCTCAAACTGAGCGAATTACAAATCGGTTGTTATTTCAATGATTAATGAGACGAATAAAGAACATCTGCTCATGGGCCGTCGCCTGACGTTGCCAACCGATCGCGGGAGGCAAAGCGTGATATGCAGATCACAAGCCACCTGTCGACCTGCTTCTTTTAACCAAGAGTGGCACCTAAGTACGAACCATAACGAACCCGGCTCTAAGCAATACCATATGTCTGTATCGTTTGAAGTAAATGGCCTTTTAGACCTGGCGGCTTTAAACGAAGCGATCAGTGAAGTATTACTCAGGCATGATGTTTTTCGCACTTCATTTCTTAAGGCTGAAGGACAATATGTCACAGAGGTTCGTCGACGGGATACATTCCAAATAGATACTGCGAGTGTTCATAGTGCGCCCATCAATAATATCAATGATGCGAAAAAATATGCAACCGATTACTCTGGTGAGAGGTTTGATTTAACTGCAGACACACTTTTGAGATGTTTGTACATACAGCTATCACCACTGCATGCCCTATTGACGTTTGTTACACATCATATAGTATTCGACGGATGGTCGGCAAGCGTTCTTTTTGCGGAGCTTTCACAACTATATAACTCCCTCACTGCTCGCAGGACAGTACATTTAACTGATTTGCCCATTCAGTATTCTGATTTTGCTATTTGGCAAAGGCAATTATTAAGTGGTTGCGATCTCGATCTCGAAACAAATTACTGGGAACAGAGAATCGCAGGATGTTCGAATCTACATATAGCTTTCCCACTTAGGGAAGTAACTGCCGTAGGTGTAGTTAAATATTTTAACATTGACGAACACCTCTTTACTCATCTACTCGCAGTGTGCGCAGCCTGCAGGACGACTTTGTCAACCGTCATGCTGACAGCGTATCTGGTAACACTCAGTGTTTTTTATAACATCGACTTTCCGCTGGTTTACCTGGCTGGAGCAAATAGGTCTCGGACTGAGACACATCCCGTAATCGGGTTCTTTAGCAGCTGCTTACTTGTAGGATCAAAGTTGACGAATGATTTACGACTTTGCGAGATCGTGAGAAGGGTGCATGCGTGTTTGTTTGAGACCTTGCGTCATGAAAATCAACACATATCATCTATCAGAGCTCTCGAGCCTTTCAGAAGACAATTTAAGTATACTTTTCATGAAGAGAAACTAGAGAATTCATGTGTCCTTCAGACCGTGTCCGATACTGGTCTATCTATCACTCGTACCTTCATAAGTGGGCCTCAAACCAATCCGAGCCGAATGATTTCGCTATCCGTTTATCCCAGCTCCGCAAGAATTCGGGGGCAGTTCCAGTTTCACAGTGCGGCCTATTCCGACGAGGCGATGCAAATGATCGTTCAAAACTTCGTGAGCATTTTGCATTTGCTAGTAGCGCAGCGTCAAGCGACTTTAGGACAGGTTGAATTGCAACTCCGGTAACTTTTCCTCGTAACCGCGAAGCTCACTAATGTATCTGTTTATGTTCCGTAGCTTCGCTTTTAGTCAATTACAGATTACATGGATCCCTTATGACGCTCCAGTATATTCCCTTTGTAGGCCGTTTATGGAAAAAGGTTAAGCCCTAAGACTCACGGCAATCGCTTCTGGCAGATCATTTAACCCTGTAATTCTCATCAATTCGACGGACGTAAGTGGAATTAGATCTGGTTATACCGGGCCTTACGAATAGAGACTATGAAAATGAACTTACTAGGAATCGAAGGCGACATCTATGGGTGTTTGGAAAAGGAAATCGTTCGCACGGCACTAATAGGATGCGGTAGTCACGCATATCGCAATATATTGTCTGCCCTTCGCTTTGTGCCCAGAGCCAGGTTGATAGCGACGTGTGACACTAACAACGAAAAATCTCGGTTATATGCGGAAGCTTTTGGTGCAGAGACTTACTATTCTAGCATTGACGAAATGCTGAAGAGTCAAACAATTGACGCAGTTTTGCTTATTGTTGGATTTGATCCGCTGACCGGGGATCCGCTTTATCCCGACCTGGCCTGCAAAATCCTTGAGCATGGAATTCCAGTGTGGATGGAAAAACCGCCAGCAGCGTCGTCGCATCAAGTCCAACGTATGATTAACAGTGCCGAGATCGGAGGTACTTTTTTTCAAGTTGGTTTTAAGATGATGTTTGCGCCAGCGATCATAAAGACATATGAGTTGCTTCAACGTAGCGAGATTGGTAGTCCACATTCATTTGATATCTCCTACGCTGTGCCGTTCCCAAGGGAACCGTCAGATCTAAATGACCCTAGTGCGCGTAGATTTATTGATGACATAGTCCACGTTCTTTCACAGATACAGTACCTATTCGGTACCCCGACAGAGATGGCCTACTTTCGGGGAAAGGGTACTGATGCGTCGGCCATCCTCTTATATCCTGACGGATTACATGGAGTGATTCGTATTCTTGGCGCGGCCAGTATTATTGGTCCAGCTGAACAATTAAGGATCTCAGGAGGAGGCGCTGACGATGGTTGGATCATACAGGTCAACCATGGAAAGGAACTGATTTTGCATGAGCGTGGCAATCCTGGTTCGTACGGGCGGGATGTCTCGTTCATCAGGCCGGACGATACTCACACCCATGTCTGGTCGCCAGATCTCAGGTCCCCATTAGGGGCGCTTAGTCTACATTCAGAGGCTCTGTTCGGATATGTTGGTGAGCTATCAGAATTTGCGGATAGTGTGGCAGAAAGGCGCCCTCCCTCAAGGGCAGGTCACATTGACGCGCTGTCCGTGATGATGATGTATGATATGTTTTCTATGCCTGAAAGGTCGGTTCACCAAGTCAAAGTATCAATGTCTGGACAAAACGCTGTACCACGGAAATCAAGGGAAGCAACAGTCTGCCCGTACTGTTACGGGAAGATGCATCTTAAGGACGGTTGGTGTCTGTCCTGTGCGAAGTGTGGAGCGACAAAACAGTTGTGAAATTGGAGAAGAAAATGGTCGAGATATCTTACCCTGTAAATGATATATATACATCTATTCAAGGGGAGGCGTGTAATACCGGCGTCCCTATGGTTCTGGTTCGGCTACAAGGATGTGACGTCGGGTGCCCTTGGTGTGACACAAAAGAAACATGGCATGTGGCTGAAGAACATAGAGAACTCACTATGGAATTGGCTTTAGGGACAAGTCCGAGATATGCAATGCAATCGGGGGATGAGATCATTGAGTATATAAAAACGTCACATAAAGGGCCGAAATGGATACTAGTGACCGGTGGAGAACCAGCGCGATATGACCTAACGGACCTTGTTGCGTCGGCTCACAAATCCGGTTATAAAGTCGCACTTGAAACGAGCGGTACAGAAACCGGTCATTTGTCGGCAAATTTCGACTGGGTTTGCGTTTCACCGAAACTGAACATGCCTGGCAATAGGGACGTATTACCGGCAGCTATGTCTTCGGCAGATGAGATTAAGCATGTGGTCGGACGTCAAAAAGACATCGATCAGCTGGAGACTCTTCTCGCGCAATGCGTGCTTAAGGATGGTTCGCAGGTTTGTTTACAGCCGCTGAGTACTAGCAACACGGCGACGGAATTGTGTATCACCACTGCCACGAGGAATTCATGGCGGTTGAGTATTCAGCTGCATAAGTATATTAGCGTTCGATGAATATCCGTGTCGTAACACTAACCTGATAAAGTTGGGGCACGCTACTCAAAGTATCAATAGCTTGCTTGACATTGCGAGTAGAGCGTCTTTAAGCGTCTCAGACGCTAACATCTTAACGCGGACTTAATCTTCTGAAGGGTATTGCTACTGTAAGCGTGCTACAAAGCGTATACCGCATTTTGGTTGTTACGTAAGGACATGTGATATGACATACCCTGGCCTCGAGGGAAAGAACGCGATGATAACCGGCGGCGGTAGAGGAATTGGCCGCGCCCTAGCTCAGAGCCTTGCGTCCGTAGGAACTAAGGTGACTTTACTAAGCAGAACTCCTGGTGACCTGGATGAAGTTGTGGCGTTAATCAGACAGAATGGCGGTGTAGCGCAGTCAATCGTTGGTGACGTGCGGAAAAGGGCTGATATTGAGCGTGCGGTGAAACTTAGTAAGATCGAATACGGGCCTGTTGACATACTTGTTAACTGCGCAGGGGTTTTTTCGATGGGACCTTCCGAATCAATTTCGGACGATGACTGGAACAGCGTCCTCGACACAAATCTGACGGGTACTCATATAACCTGTCAGGTGGTCGGTGGGGAGATGATCCGACAAGGCTACGGGAAAATAGTAAACTTTGGTTCATTATTATCATTTGTGGCATTTCCCGAACGTGCAGCCTACGCTGCAAGCAAAGCGGCTATTGTCCAATTAACCAGGGTGTTGGGAGTAGAGTGGATTCGGTACGGGGTAAATGTGAACGCAATTGTACCTGGAATGGTTCAGGTCGAGACACCTCATCCACAGAACGGGGATCCAGCATATCGTGATCGCATTATTCACCGAGTACCCATTGGACGGTTGGGCTTGCCGAACGACATAGTCAATCCTACCATATTCTTGGTTTCTGATCATGCGAACTACATCGTCGGTCAAACACTTGTTGTTGACGGTGGATGGTTAGCGTACGGGTATTTGTAACTCTAATATCGCGTTATCCCGGACAGGAGTCGATCTTCCGAGGATGAATATTGGCGGTTGATAAATACCTGTTGACGGCGCTGCCGGCCAAGCGGGAGACTGGGTGTCTAGCTGCAACCCAATGGGACTTAAGTTCTCGCCTTATTGTCATGATCGATACTCGAATCCCTCATTCTCAGCTAGATTTACCGGCCAAAATGCTAACCGTGGACGTTCGCCCAGCTTTTGAGAGATCACTAATGATGAATGAGTTTACATTGCCAATCGAAGAGGTTGAGGCGCTTGAAGCAATCGCGAGACGAGTACGTCTCACTGTACTTCAGTTTGCGACAGTTAAACGCGTCCATATTGGGCCGGCGCTATCGATCATCGACATTCTCGTTGCATTATATTTTAAGTGCCTCAAGATTTCACCCTCCAATCTATTCGACGAGGATCGTGACCGATTTATTCTGAGCAAGGGCCACGCTGCGTTCGGGCTTTATGCTGTACTGCTTGAGAGCGGTATTTTGGATCAATCCGTTATGGATGACTTTGCATCAACTGGTAATTCGCTTCCCGGACACCCGTGCAAAGGTATGCCTGGAGTTGAGTTTTCCACCGGATCTCTTGGACACGGTCTACCAATTGGAGCTGGAATGTCCATTGCGGGCCGTCTGAATAGCCAGAACTATAGAACCGTTGTTCTTATGGGCGATGGCGAACTCAACGAGGGAAGCGTGTGGGAATCTGCAATGTTTTGCGCTCACAACAATCTGAATCAACTCACCGCGATAGTTGATCGAAACCACTTTCAGCAGGAGGGCCTGACGCGCCGAGTAATGAACATGGATCCTCTTACGGACAAATGGGGTGCATTTGGCTGGAACGTAATAGTGGTTAATGGGCATTCAATTCCAGATGTCGTGTGCGCAATTGGAAAGGCAGCTCAGTTCGTCAGCGGCCCCACAGTAATCGTGGCTGATACGATTAAGGGGAAAGGTGTGACTTTCATGGAAAATAATCCGGATTGGCACATGGGGTATCTAGATTCAATTCAATTCGGTGATGCTGTTGCAAGTATTAGAGCCGAGGCCCCCTAGCTAATAACTACTGAGTATGAATATGTTCACACCCGTACCAACTCGATCAATGAGACTCGCATGTGCAGAGTACATGAGCTCAGTCGCCGACACGCATCCAAGCTTGATCGCGATGGGAGCAGACGGCTCCTCAATCTTTACAAAGTTCGCCTCTAGGTATCCCGAGAGATTCATCGACGTTGGTATTGCCGAAGCGAACTTGGTAAGCGTGGCGGCAGGAATTGCAGCCTGTAACCGGACAGTAATGGTTGGAGCGATTGCTAGCTTTCTGCTCAGGCGTGCCTACGAGCAATTAAGAGTAGATGTATGTGACGCCAATCTACCGGTTAAGTTGATCGGAGTCGGCGGTGGACTAAGCTATGGAGCCCTCGGACCCACTCATCACATGTGCGAGGACATTGCGATATTGCGGGCGATGCCGAATATAGCTGTGTTCATACCGTCGGATGCATCAGATGCCGTAGGAGCTTTGAGAGCAGCGCTTGAATGGCCAGGCCCCGCCTACATCCGCATTGGGGCTGCGGACGATCCGGTACTGCACGATGACCCACACATTTATCGGCCGTTTGGTCTTGATGTGATTGTGCCAGGTAGAGACCTTTGGATCGTTTCCACAGGAGCAACAACAATCCACTCCGTGCGGGCGGCGTGTGCATTGACGGATCAAAACTACAGCGTGGGAGTTATCAATGCGCACTCTCTTAGGCCGTTTCCAGAGGCAGAGCTGCTCAACGTGATCCGTGACACTGACAAGCTCCTCGTTGTTGAAGAACACGTTAAGGCCGGGGGGCTTGCAAGTATTGTCGCTGAAATACTAGTTGCCAGAAGAGAAAAGTGGAAATTTAACAACATTGGCATTTTGGCAGGCCATCCTCCTGTTGGCTCTAGGGACGAATTGCTGCACTTTTACGGCCTAGACGCTGAAGGAATTATATCTGCAGCACTCACCATGCTGCGGCCTTGACCCGTGATGTTATCGCCGAAATGTGCATGAGCCTTCCAAGCAAGGTGTTTCAAGTCGAAGCTCAACGAGAATCTCAAATTCTCCCTCCGTTACTGTGATTCGCGATATGGCAAGTGAAAACCCCTTAGTAACCGATGAAATCGAAATCCCGCGAGGACTTAGGCTCATTGTTGGAGCCCAAGCATGCGGTTTCGGGCCAGCATCGAAACTCTTAGCTATTGCGAGCAGCTTAAACGCACGCCACGAACTTGCTTTTTGGGGCGAGGGACGCGCGCTAAGCCTGGCGAAATGCAATAGCGATCTTTTCAC
>Ga0302303_10002398_pt1 | contig 11384 bp, 6 predicted proteins | sample III_Palsa_E2_1_FD_194542 | JGI IMG/M metagenome (GOLD analysis project Ga0302303, IMG submission 194542) | Peat permafrost microbial communities from Stordalen Mire near Abisko, Sweden - III_Palsa_E2_1 | ecosystem: Environmental > Terrestrial > Soil > Palsa > Peat permafrost | place: Sweden... | reverse complement strand
TGGGATGCTGGAGGTGGATTTGCCAACCATAAAGTCCTGTGACGTCGCCATTGCCGATTTACCCTCTCAAAGACACTACTGCGGTCTAGAGAAAGTGTACGGTGCGGGCCGGCGAAAAACCTATAGTGATAACGTACCTACCGGAAGTTCGATTGTTGACGCTTAAGAGTAGTACGAAAGTACCCGTCAAAGAAATAAAGTCGGAAACCGGGCAGGAGAAGGTCCGGCGAGCGAGGCGAGAATCACGCGGAAGTGAGCCGAAAGCGGAAGGGAAATCTGGAGGTGGTACCGAATCGGGACTCGCCTTCGGACTCCCATCATCCACGTAAGCATGTAACCTCAACCAATTGAGAGAGATCACCAATCGCTGGGAAGCCGTAAATGCGGCTGGCCAAATGCAATGCATGGTCGCGCGCCTGATGGCATGCTGGCGAAATAGCCTGCTGAAATGGTATCGGACTAGACCAATCGAGCGCCCAGGAGACACCGTTCATGGCCACTGCGGCGGGACCAAAATCGATAACAACGGCGAAGGCCATGCACCCAGCGGTCGCCACCGGGACGTCATCGGCGGGGCTGTACCTTGGAGCGAATAACGGCCTGGCCAAAGCCGACGCGACGCCTCGCGTGTTCGTCGCGGCAGAGACGGAACTGTTGGCGGAAATGTATTCGCGAATGCTGAGGAAAGGCGCAGCCGTCGCGGTGGTGGGCCGGCATTGTGGTACGCAGTTCGAGCCCGCAGCGTTAACCCAAAGCGGCGCAGACGTTCTATTGCTGACCTCTCGCGGCAACTTTGTGGACGATTTGAATGTCATCAGAAATGTGCGCTCCTCCGCCCCGAACGTGGGAATCGTGATGCTGGGAGAGATTGGCGAAGAACAGGAATTCCTGCAATGGGTGCGCGCCGGGGTGCGGGGTTACCTCGCGCGCGATGCCCGCGCAGAGGAAGTGATTCGGGCCATTGTGGCCGTGCGCGCCGGCGCGGCGGTATGCCCGGGAATGTTGTGCGCGCGGCTATTTCACTATTTTGAGAGTGAAGCCAAGTCGCTTCCATCGGCCGGCGTGCACCTGCGCCTGGGTCTGACGCGGCGCGAACAGCAACTGATCCCGCTATTGGCCCGCGGCCTGACCAACAAGGAAATCGCCAACCACTTCTCGCTCTCCGAACAAACGGTAAAGAATCACCTGTACCGTATGAAGCATAAAGTCGGCGCGGGAGACCGCCTGAGCATTGTGCATGTCTGTCGCATGCAAGGCTTTATGGTCTAACTCCGAGCAACACCTAAATTTACCTTGATAATACCTGGAGGGCGACGTATCCCCCGTTCTGGTAGAGAATCGCGTTTGGCTGACCCACAAACATCCTGTCCCCATAACGATCTGTCTAGACGCCGGACTTCAGTCCGGCCTTTTCCTTTTATGACCCTTTTTCTTTGCATGACGTTTGTAGCGACCGCTATCTGCACGCCTGCACTCGCGCTTTTCCGCATCCCCCGGGACCAAAAACCGCGACAAGCGAAACAACCTAGAATCATTAGTTACAGAACCGTATCAAAACAAATGACTTTAACTTTCTTAGAATGAGCACTTGCAAGAAACTTTAATGGGGGTACCCCGCCACCGGCGATGCGCAAACCCATCTTGCGCTTGGCGTACTCCTGCCTTCAGGTGACTCCGCCCCGCGTTTGTGCGATTCTTCTGCCCTACATTTGGCGCAAAAAGGGCGGTCGAAGAAGAACGTATGCTCAAAAAATTCAAGGATTTAACGGAAAAAGAGATTCTCGCGCTGGCCATCGCCTCGGAAGAGGAAGACGGCCGGATTTACGGCGAATTCGCGGACGCCCTGCGAGAATCCTATCCCTCGACGGCGCTCATGTTCGAGGAGATGCGCGAAGAAGAAGTGGTACATCGCGACCGGCTGTTCGCCATGTTCCGCGAGCGCTTTGGCGAACGCATCCCGCTGATCCGCCGCGAAAACGTGAAGGGTTTCATCTCCCGGCGGCCGACCTGGCTGGTACGGCCCCTGGGCGTAAACGTGGCGCGGCGCCAGGCCCGCGAAATGGAGATGGAGGCAGCGCGCTTTTACGCCAAGGCCGTGACACGGGTTACCGATGCTTCCACGCGCGAACTGCTAAATAAATTGGCAGATGAGGAGCGCAAACATCAGGCTACTGCGGGAGACTTGGAGGAAAAACACCTGACCGTGAACGCGCGGGAGGCGGAGGATAAATCGAGCGAAAAGCTGTTTCTATTGCAGGTGGTGCAGCCGGGACTCGCGGGTTTGATGGACGGTTCGGTCTCCACGCTGGCTCCGGTGTTCGCTGCGGCTTTCGCCACGCACAATAGTTGGGACGCCTTCCGCGTAGGGCTCGCTGCCTCCATCGGCGCGGGTATCTCCATGGGCTTCGCCGAATCGCTGTCCGATGATGGATCACTTACGGGACGCGGTTCGCCCTGGATTCGCGGCTTGGTGATCGGCGGCATGACCACTGCCGGCGGCATCGGCCATACCATGCCGTTTCTCATCTCTAGTTTTCATACCGCGACAATCGTCGCCGTCATCGTGGTGCTTTTCGAACTGGCGGCCATCGCCACCATCCGCCACAAATATATGGACACACCGCTGCTGCAAGCCGCGTTCTTAGTCGTGGTCGGAGGAATTTTGGTATTCCTCACTGGCTGGCTGATTGGCAGTTCGTAGGGACGCGCGCGTCTAGTCGGAATGCGCGGGCGCGGTGACGCGTCGAGGCGCGCCCAAAAAGATCCGTTGCAGCCACGATTGTAAGCGATCCATGTAAATGTAAACGATGGGTGTGGTGAACAGCGTCAGCAACTGGCTCACGATCAGTCCCCCGATGATGGTGACGCCGAGGGGACGCCGCAGCTCGGAGCCCACGCCACTGCCGATGGCCAGCGGCATGGCGCCCAGAAGCGCCGCCATGGTGGTCATCAGAATCGGCCGGAAACGCAGCAAGCACGCCTTGTAAATGGCGTCCACCGGCGAGAGTTCCTCTTCCCGCTCCGCTTGTACCGCAAAATCGATCATCAAAATCGCATTTTTCTTGACGATGCCAATCAGCAAGATGATCCCGATCAGCGCGATCATGTTCAAATCGCCGCCGGAAATTTTGATGGCGAGAATAGCGCCGATACCGGCGGAAGGAATGGTCGAAAGAATGGTGATCGGATGAATGAAGCTTTCGTACAAAATCCCCAGCACGATGTACACCGCTACCAGCGCGGTGAGCACCAGAATCAACTGCGAGGAGCGCGCGTCTCGAAATGCCTGCGCGGTGCCTTGAAATGAAGCGTGCACCGTAGGCGGAATGTGCAATTCGTTCTTCGCCTCTTCAATATGTTCCACCGCGGGTCCGAGCGAGGAGCCGGGAGCAAGATTGAATGAAATCGTGATGGCCGGAAAAATCCCCTGGTGATTCACGGAAAGCGCGGTGTTAGACGGCTCATAATGCGCGAAAGCACTCAGCGGCACGAGCTTCGTGGTGCTGGACGGCACGTAAATCGAACTCAGCGCCGTGGGATCCTGCTGCGCGTCGGGAGCAACTTCCAATATCACGTGGTATTGATTGATGCCCTTATAAATGACCGACACCTGCCGCTGTCCGAACGCGTCATTGAGCGTATTGTCGACGTCCGCCATCTGCACACCGAGGCGCGACGCGGTGTCGCGGTCGACGACCAAAGAAGTCTGCAAGCCCCTCATCTGCTGATCGGAGTTTACATCGCGCAATTCTGGAATGCTCTGCATACGCTGCATGAGAATCGGCGCCCAATGATTCAGATCCTCCAAATTGTCGGCTTGTAAGGTGTATTGATAAAGAGCGCCGCCGAAGCGGCCTCCAACGCTTACATCCTGAACCGGCTGCAAGAACAGCGCGGCACCCGGAACATTCGCGGTGGCATCGCGAATACGGCCAATCACTTGGTTCGCGCTGATTTTGCGCTCGGCCTTTGGTTTTAGCTGCGCAAACATCAGCGCAACGCTGCCGCCGCTGCCGCCGCCGGTGAACGCCGAAACGTTATCGATCGCCGGATCTTTGAGCACGATGTCGCTGAGCGAGCGCATCTTTTGCGACATCGCCGCGAACGATAAATCCTGGTCGCCTTGAATCATCCCGCGGATGCGCCCCGTATCCTGCTCCGGGAAGAAACCGGAATTGACGTGTCCGGCGAGATATACGCAAAACACGGCCGTAGCAAACGTCATGCCCAGGATCAGCAACTGCCGGCGGAGTACCCAGCGCAGAGCAATATCGTAGGCGTGCAGCAAACCGTTAAATGCGCTCTCCATGAAACGGTAAATGTGATTGTGTTTGCCAGTGTCCGGCCGCAGAAAACGAGCGCACATCATCGGTGTGGTGGTCAGCGAAATGAGCAGCGACACGCCGATAGCCACGCTGAGCACCACTGCGAATTCGCGGAACAGGCGCCCGGCGATTCCAGGCATCCACAAAATAGGTATGAACACCGCCACCAGCGAAGCGCTCATGGAAATGACCGTGAAGCCGATTTCCTTCGAGCCTTTCATGGTGGCGGCAAGCGGCGACATGCCGTTCTCTATGTGCCGCGTGATATTTTCCATCACCACGATGGCGTCATCGACCACGAATCCCGTGCAGATGGTCAGCGCCATCAGCGAAAAATTGTCCAAGCTGTAGTGGCACAGGTACATCACGCCAAACGTGCCGATTAGCGAAAGCGGCACGGCCACGCTGGGAATAAACGTAGCCCAGGCGTTACGCAAAAATGCGAATACTACCAGCACCACCAGAATGACCGAGATGACCAGCGAGACTTCTACGTCATGCACCGAAGAGCGAATCGTGACCGTGCGGTCCACGCTCACGTTTAAATGCATGGAGGGCGAAATCGACGCCTTCAATCGCGGCAGCTCCTTGAACACGCGATCGACGGTAGCGATCATATTCGCGCCGGGCTGGCGAAAAATCGCGATGATCACCGAGCGCTTGGCGTTGGTAAGCGCCAGGTTGCGCGTATCTTCCAGCGAATCCACCACCTCGCCGATGTCGCCGAGTCGCACCGCGGCGCCTCCGCTGCCAACGGCCCGATTCCCCGCGACGATCAGCGGCTGGTACTCGTAAGCGTGAAAAATTTGGTCCGTGTCTGCGATAGTGTACGTGCGCGTTGCGTCAGAGAGAGAACCTTTCGCCAGATTGGAGTTGGCTGATTGCAACGCCTTGCGAATCGTCTCCAGGCTAATTCCGTAACTGTTCAGTTGCGTGGGATTGGCCTCCACGCGCACCGCCGGGCTCGAACTGCCCCACACGTAAACCTGACCCACGCCCTGCACTTGCGCAATTTTCTGCGCCAGAATGGAATTCGCCGCGTCGTAAATTTCCGCAGGTTGCACGTTGTCGGAGGTCAGCGAAAGCAGCAGGATCGGCGAATCCGCGGGATTGGCTTTGCGATACGTCGGCTGTGAAGGCAGATCCGCGGGAAGCTGGCTGCGCGCGGCGTTAATGGCTGCTTCCACATCGCGCGCGGCAGCGTTGATGTCGCGATTCAAATCGAACTGCAGCGTGATGCCGGTATTGCCGAGCCCGCTCGACGAAGTCATCTGCGTTACGCCGGCGATGCGTCCGAATTGCCGTTCCAGCGGCGTCGCCACAGCGGATGCCATGGTTTCAGGGCTGGCGCCAGGCAAACTCGCGCCCACCCCGATCGTTGGAAAGTCCACCTGCGGCAACGGGGCCACGGGCAACAGCCCGAACGCCGCCGCTCCGGAAAGAAAAATCGCGATAGTGATTAGAGTGGTCGCCACCGGCCGGCGAACGAACGGAGCCGAAAAATTGGTGGAAGAATTCATCGCCGCGATCAGTCTCCGTGCGCCAGCTCATCTTCCGAAAAAGTATTTCCGAAATGAAACGTGAAGCGGTGCGACAACCAGTCAAAAGCCAAATACACGACCGGCGTGGTATAGAGCGTCAGCAGCTGGCTGAGAATCAGTCCGCCCACAATCGTTATACCCAGCGGCCTTCGCAATTCCGCACCCACGCCTGAACCCAGCGCCAACGGCAATCCGCCCAGCAACGCCGCCATGGTGGTCATCATGATGGGTCGAAAGCGCAACAAACACGCCTCGTAAATCGCGTCGAGCGGCGGCTTCCCCTCTTTGCGCTCGGCCTCCAGCGCGAAATCGATCATCATGATGGCGTTTTTCTTGACAATGCCGATCAGCAAAATAATCCCGATCAGCGCGATGATACTGAATTCCATGTGAAATAAGAGCAGCGCCAGAATCGCGCCCACGCCGGCGGAAGGCAGCGTCGATAGAATGGTAATCGGATGAATAAAACTTTCGTAAAGCACGCCCAGCACGATATACACGGTGATGAGCGCGGCAAGAATCAGAATCGGCTCGTTCGCCAGCGAATTCAAAAATGCCGCCGCGGTGCCCTGGAACGTTCCCTGAATACTTACCGGCATATTCAATTCCTGTTTCGCTTTCTCAATAGCCTCAACGGCTTGCCCCAGCGAAGCGCGCGGCGCCAGGTTGAACGACAGCGTCACCACCGGAAATTGTCCTTGGTGATTTACCGTCAACGGCGTGGCGCCCGGTGCAAATCGCGTGAACGCGCTCAGGGGCACTTGTTGCCCGGTCGACGATCGCACATAAATATTTTTCAGTGCGTCGGGATCCTGCTGAAACTGCGGATCGACTTCCAGCACCACGTGGTACTGATTCAGCTGCGTGTAAATCGTCGAGACTTGCCGCTGTCCGAAGGCGTCGTAAAGTGTATTGTCAATGTCCGCCGGAAAGATTCCCAGCCGCGAAGCCGAATCTCGATCGATCGTAAGCGTCGCCAGCAACCCTTGATTGAGCTGATCGCTGGCTACATCGCGCAATTCCGGCAAAGTTTTTAGCTTCTCAATGAAGCGGGGTGTCCAGTACGCCAGCTCTTTGCCAGATACATCTTCGAGGCTGTACTGAAATTGCGTGCGGCTCACGCGGTCTTCTACCGTCAAATCCTGCACAGACTGCAAAAACAGGGAAATCCCGTCGACCTTCCGCAGGTTGGGCTGCAGCCGGCGAATTACCTCGGAAGCGCTGACCCCGCGTTCCTTCAGCGGCTTCAAATTGATTTGAATGCGCCCGGTGTTCAGCGTGGTGTCCGTGCCGTCGATGCCGATGAACGACGACAAACTCTGTACCGCGGGATCCTGCAAAATTACATCCGCAAGCTGCTGCTGCCGTTCCGCCATTGCCGGAAACGAAATGTTTTGCGGCCCTTCGGAAACACCCAGAATCACCCCGGTGTCTTGGACCGGGAAAAATCCTTTGGGCACGTAAATGTACAAAAGTATGGTGGCCACGAACGTGCCTGCGGTGACGATTAAAGTGATCGTTCGGAAACGCAGCACGGTCTGCAGCGTGCGTCCATAAAAAGCAATCACCGCGTTGAACGCATCTTCGGACTTACGATAAAACCAGCCCTGCTCTTCCGTCCGCTGGTGCCGCAGCAGTTTCGCCGCCAGCATGGGCGTCAGCGTCAGCGAAACAAACGCGGAGACCAAAATCGTCACGGCCAGCGTAATGGCGAATTCACGAAACAGCCGGCCCACAATATCGCCCATGAATAACAACGGAATCAGCACCGCGATCAGCGACACCGTCAGCGACAAGATCGTGAACCCAATCTGCTCCGCGCCCTTGAGCGCCGCCTGCAACGGCGAGTCGCCTTCTTCTAGAAATCGGCTGATGTTTTCTACCATCACGATGGCGTCGTCCACCACAAAGCCGGTCGAAATGGTCAGCGCCATCAACGTCAAATTATTCAAGCTGAATCCCACCAGATACATCACCGCGAACGTTCCGACAATGGACAGCGGCACCGCCAGCGCGGGAATGAGGGTCGCGCGCAGGCTACGCAAAAACACGAAAATCACCATCACCACCAGCGCGATGGTCAGCATCAGCGAAAATTGCACATCCTCCACGGAAGCGCGAATGGTCACGGTGCGGTCCGTAAGAATCGCGACGTTCACCGCCGCAGGCAGCGCGTGCTGCAATTGCGGCAAAATATTTTTCACGCGATCCACCACGGCAATAATATTGGCGCCCGGCTGCCGCTGAATATTCAAGATCACCGCGGGATTCTTATTCGCCCACGCCGCCTGCTGCACATTTTCCGCGCCATCGAACACCGTAGCCACGTCCGTGAGCCGCACCGGCCCGCCGTTACGATAGGCAATGATCACCGGCGCATAACTCGCGCTCGAAATTAGCTGGTCATTCGCGCCAATCGTGTACGCCTGATGCTTCCCATCAAACGTGCCTTTAGCCTGGTCGACGTTGGCGTTGCTCAGCGCGGTGCGCAAATCTTCCAAGCTCAATCCATACGAAGCCAGCGCCGTCGGATTTGCCTGCACGCGCACCGCCGGCCGCTGTCCGCCGCTGATGCTTACTAATCCGACGCCGCTCAGCTGTGAAATTTTTTGTGCCAGCGTGGTATCCGCTAAATCCTCCACCTTCGAGAGCGGCAAAGAAGCCGACGACAGCGCCAGCGTCAAAATCGGCGCGTCCGCAGGATTGATCTTGCTGTAAATCGGAGGATTCGGCAGTCCCGCAGGCAAAAAATTCGACGCGCCATTAATGGCCGCCTGCACTTCCTGCTCCGCCACATCAATATTCAAGTCCAGCACGAATTGCAGCGTAACGATCGAGCTGCCATACGAACTGGTGGACGTCATCTGGTTCAATCCGGGAATTTGCCCGAACTGGCGTTCCAGTGGCGCGGTGATCGACGAGGCGGTCACCTCCGGACTCGCACCCGGATAAAACGTCTGCACCTCAATGGTCGGGTAATCTACCTGCGGCAGCGCGGAAACCGGTAACTGACGATAGGCCACAAAACCCACCATCAGAATCGCCACCATCAAGAGGATGGTCGCTACAGGCCGAAGAATAAACGGCCGCGACAGATTCATCGCCGAGTGGCTCCGGAGAGCGTTTTAGAAGAAACTGCCGACGGCGAAGCCGCGCGTGGCGCAGCGGCATTCGGCGCATTCACCGCCGCAACCACGGTCGGCATGGGCGCGACGGTGGGGTTGACTTGGGTGCCGTCTTGCAATTTATCCTGACCGTCAATCACCACGTTTGTTCCCGCGCTCACGCCGGACGAAAGTCCAACCAAATTTCCCGTCGTTTGCGCCACGGTGACCGGCTGAATTTTTGCCAGGTTGTCCGGCCCGGCGGTGTACACATACGTTCCCTGCGGACCGCGTTGGATGGCCGCCACCGGCACCAGAGTTATATTGTGTTTCGTATCCACCAGCAGATGTACGTTCACAAACTGATTCGGAAACAACATATTGTTTTCGTTTCCAAATACGGCCTTTAACTTGTACGTGCCGGTGGTCACATCGATCTGATTGTCGATGGTCGCCAATTTTCCGCTGGTAATTTTATTGGTATCGTCGCGGTCCCACGCTTCCACCGAGAGTTGCGTGCTTCCGTGCAGCTTGGCCATGACCTGCGGCAATTGATCCTGTGGCAGGGTAAAAATCACGGAGATCGGCTGCAATTGCGTGATCACTACCAAGCCGGTGATGTCCGCGGCATGCACGATGTTGCCGACGTCCACGAGCCGCAAACCAACCCGTCCGCTGATCGGTGCGGTGATGTGCGAATACGTGATGTTCAGCTTCGCGCTGTCGATCGCCGCCTGATCCGCTTGAATCGAGCCGTGCGACTGCCCGACTGACGCTTCCTGCGTATCCACCTGCTGCTGAGGAATCACACCTTCTTTGAAAAGCTTCTGATAGCGATCCAGATCCACCTGCACATCTTTGAGCTGCGCCTGATCCTTCGCCAGCTGCCCTTGCGCCTGCTCCAGCGCTACCTGATAGGGTCGCGGATCGATCTCCACCAAAGCGTCGCCTTCGTGCACGAACTGTCCTTCGGTGAAATTCACTTTCACGATCGCGCCGTCCACACGGCTACGCACCGTCACCGTGTTGTACGCCGTAACGGTTCCAAGGCCATCCAAATAAACCGGCAGATCGCCGCGTTGCGCGGTCGTGACCACCACGGGAACAACGGGATTTCCAAATGCGCTAGGATCGCCAGGCATACCGCTGGCCGGAACCCCAGGCGCACCCGCATTTTGCGCCTGCGTTTTCGCCTGCGCCCCGCGGTAATACCAGATAAGGCCAACGACCAGCACCGCGGCGATAACCCACATCAGCCAGTGGCTCTTAACCCGATCGGTCGGCGCTCTTCGCACCTCCTGTCCTCGAAGATCCGTGGACTTCATGTGACCCATGCACTCAGCTCCTGGTTAGACCAATGCTCATGCCGCGTGAAACGGTTGCTTCGGGCGGTGAACTATCGGCAATGCCGCGACAGAACGTTTTTGCGCACCTTTAGCGTACCGGAAAACTCCGTCTTCTGATATATAGACGGCTCAACCCGGGTAATGGTTACTCGCGCCGCTGGGGATGCTAATCGCCGAATTTGATTTCGTTAATGCGAAATTTATCTGCACAACATAAACTGTAGGTGGTCGGCGGAACCTGCCGATGCAGCCCACCGGAGGAATCATGTTTAAGGCTTTGCTCGTGGGAATCATTCTCGGCGTTGTGCTGGTCATCGCGGGCGTTCATCTATATTTCTCCACCGGACGGGCCCCGGTCTCGACGTTTGCGCCGCCGATGCCGTTCGAGCGCCGCTATGCCCACATCGCGATGGATGCCTACCTGGATAAATTGCCGCATCCGCAACCGCAAGCGCCAGCCGACGAGCCGAATTACCTTGCGGGAGCGGAAGTTTACAAACAGAATTGCGCCATCTGCCACGGCTTGCCGGGTCAACCGAAGTCGGTCATCGCTGCCGGGGAGTTTCCGAAGCCGCCGCAACTTTGGCAGGGGGTGGGCGTGACCGACGACGAAGCCTGGGAAACGTATTGGAAGGTGGAAAACGGCATTCGCATGAGCGGTATGCCCGGATTCAAGGACCAGTTGAGCGAAACGCAAATCTGGCAGGTAAGCGTCTTGCTGAAAAACGCGGACAAAGTTCCCGCTTCGGTGAAAACGGCGCTGGCTAGCAGCCTCGCCTCAGGAGTTACCGGGCCCGGCGTTCTGCCGATCGCTCCGTCGCCGGTCCTGCCGCCGCAAAAAGCACTCGTGCAACCCTGATCGCGATCATGCCCATATTTGTTCGACCGCGCAGCTCGGTATCCCGCCGCCAAAGCCGGGCCGTCGCATTTTCTCGGTAAAATGCCGTCTCGGCGACGACAAATTCTAACTCTCCGGAACGATGAGTTTATCCGCGTTGCGCAACTCCGGGAAAAACCAGGCCCACAGCGCAGTGACCGCCAGCGTTCCGATGCCTCCCAAAATCACGG
>Ga0302303_10002397_pt1 | contig 11387 bp, 9 predicted proteins | sample III_Palsa_E2_1_FD_194542 | JGI IMG/M metagenome (GOLD analysis project Ga0302303, IMG submission 194542) | Peat permafrost microbial communities from Stordalen Mire near Abisko, Sweden - III_Palsa_E2_1 | ecosystem: Environmental > Terrestrial > Soil > Palsa > Peat permafrost | place: Sweden... | reverse complement strand
GACTCAGTGGTCTTCGCTTTCAACCAGTTCTTCGTATGCATTCGCATCGAGCAGTTCGTCGAGCTCTGCACGATCGCTGGGGCGCACCAGGAAGATCCAGCCCTCGCCGTAGGCGTCTTCGTTGATCGTTTCCGGCTTGTCGTTGAGCGACTCGTTGACTTCGACAACCTCGCCGGAAACCGGCGCGTAGATGTCCGAAGCAGCCTTCACCGATTCCACCACGGCGGCACCGGTACCGGCCTTCACGGCCGAGCCGACTTCCGGCAACTCGACATAGACCAGGTCACCGAGCTGACCCTGTGCATGGTCGGAGATGCCCACACGGACCAGACCATCGTCTTCGATGCGGGCCCACTCGTGGGACTTGAGGAATTTCAGATCGCCAGGAATCTCGCTCATGATCAGGTCCAGTCGTTGGTTTCAATAAGGTTGGTAACGGTAATTCTAGCCGCATCCACCGGGGTGAAGGTGTGCCTTGCGTGACTACTGCGACTCAGATCCCTTCGCAGGGCTTGCCGTCGCGCACGAACGGATATTTCACCAGCCGCACCGGCACCTCGCGGCCACGGATATCGACGCGGATCGGGCCCGGATCGCCCACCGGGATGCGCGCAAACGCAACAGCCTTTTCCAGGGTCGGCGCGAAACTGCCGGAAAGAATCTCACCCTCGCCGTTCGCTGTCAGCACCTTCTGACCATGGCGCAGCACGCCCTTGTCATCCAGCACCAGGCCGACCATCACCCGCTTCACACCAGCGGCCTTCTGCGCCTCCAGCGCCGGCCGGCCAATGAACGCACGACCTTCGTCCAGCGCGATGGTCCAGCCCAGGTTCGCTTCCCACGGCGAGATGTCCTCGTCCATGTCCTGGCCATACAGATTCATGCCAGCTTCCAGCCGCAACGTGTCACGCGCGCCCAGACCCGCCACCGCCACGCCCGCAGAGACAAGCGCCTCCCATAGTGCGACGGCATGTTCGGCCGGCACGATGATTTCGAAACCATCTTCGCCGGTATAGCCGGTGCGTGCGACGAATAGCGGCATGCCGTGTGGTCCCTGGGCGGCAGCGGCGGCGAACTTGCCGAGCTTTTCGATACGCGCACGATCCACCTCGTGCAGCAGATCGAGCACTTTCGCACGCGCATTCGGCCCCTGTACGGCGATCATCGAGAACTCGGGGCGCTCCTTCACCTGCACGTCGAACCTGGCGGCCTGCTTTTCGATCCAGGCAAGGTCCTTCGCACGGGTGGCCGCGTTGACCACCAGCCGGAAGAACTCCTCGCCGAGGTAATACACGATCAGGTCGTCGATTACTCCGCCCTGCTCGTTCAACATGCACGAGTACAGTGCCTTGCCGTGTACCTTGAGCTTGTCGATGCTGTTGGCCAGCAGATGGCGCAGGAATTCCCGGGTACGTGCACCGTGCAGGTCGACAACGGTCATGTGCGAGACGTCGAACATGCCGGCGTCGCGGCGCACGGCGTGATGCTCATCGATCTGCGAACCGTAATTGATCGGCATGTCCCAGCCGCCAAAGTCGACCATGCGCGCGCCATGGGCACGATGGGTGGCGTTGAGTACGGTCTTTTCGGTCATCGCGGCGACGCCTTGCAGGAAAGTCCTACATTATCGCCGCCGGCCCGAGGCAATCCAAGCACTGATGCCATTCAGGTGGCGATATGCCGCTGGGTTTTGTCGGCGGGATCAGCTATCCCGCCGATTGATCCAGCGAAACGTGAGATTGAGCCGCGCAGAATGTACCGCGCGGATTTTCGGCAGATCGTGCCGGTACAGCCGCTGGGTTTCCCCGGCCATGCGCAACAAACTGCCATGCGGCAACGCCAAGCGAAGGGTGTCATCCGGCGTCGCACGCGCACCGCGCGGCAACTTGCGACGCAGGCGAAAGCAGCGCTCGGCACCCAGACTCAGCGAGGCAATCACCGGCTGCTCGCCCAGCTCCGGCTCGTCATCGCTATGCCAGCCCATCGAGTCGCTGCCGTCGCGATAGAGGTTGGCCAGCACACTGTTGAACCGCGTGGCGCAAACGGTCTCGATCCGGCTACGCAATGCCTCCAGAGCAGGCGACCACGGCCGCGAATAGGTGTAGCCGGTGCCCACATCACCGATCCAGCAACTCAGTCGCGGCGAGGCGACTTCCCGGCCAAACAGACGGATGTGATGGGTTTCCCATGGAATCGTCACCGATAGCTCGGCAAACAACGCGTCCGCCTCGTCCACTGCCAACCACCGCGGCAGCAGCGCGACGTCGGCGCCGGGTAGCCCGAGAGGTTGCCAGTCGGCGCTCAGCACGTGGGTCATGGGGCATTTGTCAGCGGCGAGCCCGTCATCATCGAAACTACGACGGACATCATTGCGTCACCCCATCTCACATGGACGTCAAAGGCGCATCACGCGCCGATGCCACCACCATCGTGCTCTGCGTCTCCCTGCGGAGCGGCGATCACGGCAAGCAACCGTTCGGTCAGCTGCTCAGCCAGCTGCTCGGCATGCTGCCCGCCCGCCAGCAGATGCACATCGGGCGATTCGGGCCGCTCGTAAGGAGCGTCGATGCCGGTGAAGTTGCGGATCGTGCCGGCCCGCGCCTTGCGGTAAAGACCCTTGGGATCGCGCCGCTCGCACTCCTCCAGCGGCGTATCGACAAACACCTCCATGAACTCGCCCTGCGCGAACAGCTCCCGCGCCGACCGCCGCTCGCTGCGATAGGGCGAGATCACGCTGACCAGCACGATCAGGCCGGCATCCACCATCAGGTGCGCGACTTCGGCGATGCGGCGGATATTCTCGACGCGGGCCTCGGGCGTGAAGCCGAGATCCTTGTTGATGCCGTGGCGCACGTTGTCGCCGTCCAGCAGGTAGGTGTGATAACCCAGCGCATGCAGCCGGCGCTCAACCAGATTCGCGATCGTCGATTTACCCGCGCCCGACAGGCCAGTAAACCAGAGGCACAGCGGATGCTGCCCCTTGCTGGTGGCGCGCACTGCCTTGTCGATATCGACGTGCTGCCAGTTCACGTTGGAAGAGCGGCCCAGCGCGTAATCGAGCATGCCGCATGCCACGGTGGCGTTGTTCTGGCGGTCGATCAGAATGAAGCCACCCAGGGTACGGTTGGTCGCGTAAGCCTCGAACGCGATCGCGTCGTCAAGGCCCATCGTGCAATAGCCCACCTCATTAAGCTCAAGATGCCGTGCGGCAAGTTTCGCCTGGCTGTTGACGTCCACCTTGTGCTTGATCGACATCACGCGGGCATTGACCGTGCGGGTGCCGATCTTCAGCCAATAGGTGCGGTTGGGCAGCAGCACGGTGTCGCCCATCCACAGCAGATGGCAGTTGAACTGGTCGGCTACTGGCGCTGGGCGCAGGGCGTCGGCGATCACGTCGCCGCGGCTCGCGTCGATCTCGCGATCCAGGCACAGCGTCACCGCCTGTCCATCCACAGCGCTCTGTAGATCGCCATCCGCGGTGACGATGCGTTCGACGCGGGCACGCTGTACGCCAGGCTGCACCACGATCTCCTCACCGCAAGTTACGCGACCACCGCAAATCGTGCCGGCATAGCCGCGGAACGAGTGATCCGGACGATTCACCCACTGCACCGGCATGCGGAAATCCGCGGCGCGGGCAACCGTGACATCGGCCGACTCCAGCAGCTCGAGCAGGGAGGGACCTTCGTACCAGCTCATGCACGACGAACGCGCACCGACGTTGTCGCCCGTCGGCGCCACCACCGGCAGGCACTGCACGTGCGCGATACCCAGGTCTTGCGCGAGTACGCGGTACTCCTCTGTGATCGCGGCATAGACCGCTGGGTCATAACCGACCAGATCCATCTTGTTGACGGCCAACACCACCTGCCGAATGCCCAGCAGTCCGCAGATATAGGTATGCCGGCGGGTCTGCGGCAACAGGCCCTTGCGCGCATCGACCAGCACGACCGCCAACTCGGCATTGGAGGCACCGGTTGCCATGTTGCGGGTGTACTGCTCGTGCCCCGGGCAGTCGGCAACGATGAAACTGCGCCGCCCGGTATGAAAGTAGCGATACGCCACATCGATGGTGATGCCCTGCTGGCGCTCGGCATCCAGACCATCGGTCAACAGCGCGAAATCGAGCGCGTCGCTCGCATCGGCATGCTGCCGACGACTGTCGCGAGCCAGCGCGGCGAGTTGGTCGTCCGGCACCATGCCGACGTCATATAGCAGGCGTCCGAGCAAGGTGCTCTTGCCGTCATCCACGCTGCCGCAAGTGATGAAGCGCAGCAATCCCTTCGCGGGTAGCGCGCCGGGGGTTTCGGCATCTGTCACCGAAAGAACCGTCGTTGTAGAGGCCGTGGTCATCAGAAATAGCCTTCCTGTTTCTTGCGCTCCATCGATGCCGTCGGATCCTGGTCGATGACCCGCCCTTGGCGCTCGGAGCTGCTCGATCCGGCCATTTCCTCGATGATCTTTTCAAGGGAGTCGGCTGAGGACTCGACCGCGCCGGTGAGCGGATAGCAACCCAGGGTGCGGAAGCGCACTTCGCGCATCTGCACGGTTTCACCATCGCGCAGAATGAAACGGTCGTCGTCCGCCATGATCAGCGCGCCATCGCGCTCGACCACCGGGCGCGGCTTGGCGAAGTACAGAGGCACGACCGGAATGTTTTCGCGCTGGATGTAAAGCCACACGTCCATTTCGGTCCAGTTCGACAACGGAAAGACCCGCACGCTTTCACCCTTGCGGATGCGTGTGTTGTAGGTGTGCCAGAACTCGGGACGTTGATTCTTGGGGTCCCAGCGGTGCTGAGCATTGCGGAACGAAAAGATGCGCTCCTTTGCGCGCGACTTTTCCTCGTCGCGGCGGGCGCCGCCAATCGCCGCATCAAAGCCGTATTTGTCCAACGCCTGCTTGAGCGCGACGGTCTTCATGACGTCGGTGTGCATGGTGGCGCCGTGGGTCAGTGGGGAAATCCCCTGTCGCAGACCCTCTTCATTGATGTGCACCAGGACATCCACATCGCCTGCCGCGGCCACTCGTTCGCGAAATTCGATCATTTCGCGAAATTTCCACGTGGTATCGACATGCAGCAAGGGCATCGGTGACCGTGCCGGATAGAACGCCTTGCGCAGCAGATGCAGCAAGACCGAAGAATCCTTACCGATGGAATACAACATCACCGGATGCTGAAAGCCTGCCTGCACCTCGCGAAAGATGTAGATGCTCTCCGCTTCGAGGTCATCAAGATGGGAGTGCGGTGGCAAGGAAAGTGTCGTCATATCAAGCAGGATTCGTCATGGGGTTTTGCCGCAACCCAGTGCCATGGCACCAATCGCACCGCGCTGGACTAACCATCTTACCCAATATTCACGCGATGACCGGATACGTCGGCTCGACATCCAGGGTCGCCGCGCAGACCGACGCCAGTTCCAGCAGACGCAGATCAGAGCCGCGGGCACCGACAAGTTGCAGACCGACCGGCAAGCCATTCGGCAAGGTGCCCATCGGCAGGCTGACCGCCGGACAACCGGCCAGGCTGGCGAAGCTGGTCAGGTCGGCCTGGGAATTGGGCGCAGGGCCGTCCAGCGGGAATGCACCCTGCGGCGTGGTCGGCAGTACCAGCACATCGACCTGGGCGAACAGCCTGCGCATCTTCAAGGTCGCCGCATCAAGCACACGGTCCGCCACGGCGTAGTCAGCCGCGCTCTTGCCTGCGGCGAATCCGAGCATGTCGCGGAAGCGGGCGGAAACCGGATTCCGGGTATTCGCCAGGTCTTCGGCGAACGTGCTGAGCATCTCAGCTTCCATCAGCAGCAGGCCCGCACGCCGGGTGCGACTGAAATTCCAGTCGGCGAAATCGACGGTGCGCCGATCACCCAGCGCATGCGGCAACTTTGCCAGCGCCGCCTCGAACACGTCGATCACTTCCGGCTGCACGCCGATGGCCGCCAGGTCGGGCAACAAGCCGGTGCGCAGGTTGCCCGGCTCCCAGTCCGGCAAGGCAAAGGCGACCCGGCGTCGGCGCGAGCGCGCGTCATCGGCATCGTAACCGGCCAGTACTTGCAGCAATACGGTGAGATCGTCCGCGCTGCGCGCAAGTAGCCCCACGGCATCGAGCCGCCGCGCCGCCGGCACCAGCCCGCGCGCTGAGATTTCGCCGTGCGTCGGCTTCAGTGCGTAGATACCGCAATAGCTCGCCGGAATGCGTATCGAACCCAAGCTGTCCGAACCTAACGCCGCCACCGCCAGCCCAGCCGCCACGGCTGCCGCCGCGCCACCCGAGGAGCCGCCCGCGCTGTAGCCGTGCCGATGCGGATTGTGGGTGGCGCCAAAATGAGGATTGTCGGTCACCGTGCCCAGCGCGCCCTCGTCCATATTGGTCTTGCCCACCAGCACCGCACCGGATGCACGCAGCCGCGCCACCACATGGGCATCGCTCAGTACGGGCTGCTCGCGTCCGGGCAGCCCGGTGCGGGTCGGCCAGCCGGCCATGTCGAAATTGTCCTTCAGCGCCAGCGGAATGCCGTCGAGCCGTCCGATCACGCCGTCACGGCGGCGCCGATCGGCCATATGTGCCTGATCCTGCAGCAGCCCCGAGCGCAGGTCGACATAGGCGTTGAGCTGCGGATTGATCCGTTCGATCGCCGCCTGGTAAGCGTCGGCCAGCGCTTGCGGCTGCACCCGGCCCACCGCCAGCCAGTGCAGCAATTGGCATAACGAGGCTCGACGCAGGTCAAGATCAGTGATCGGCGGCATCTGGTTCATGGGCGTTTCCTTCGGATAGGCCCCGATTTATGCCTCTATTTATCAGATTGCGCGGTGAATTGATTGCAAGCTGTCCGGGATCGGGGTGCCCTGTTCTATTCTGCACGAACGATGGGACGTCCAGAAGCCCGCCGATGACGTTTGCCGCGCAGTACGCGAAACCGGACAATAAGGGTTCCACGAAACCCGCGCGTCACGCCGCTGCGGATACACACACAACAATCTGTCTCTGAAGGAAGTCCGCCATGAGCGAACGCGAAACGATGGAATACGACGTCATCGTCGTTGGTGCCGGCCCGGCCGGACTGTCGTTCGCGATCCGTCTCAAGCAGCTCAAGCCTGAGATCACCGTGTGCGTGATCGAGAAAGCCTCGACCATCGGCGCACAGATTCTCTCCGGTGCCGTGATCGAGCCGCAGCCGCTGGACGCGCTGCTCCCGGGCTGGCGCGATAATCCGCCGCCGATCTGCGTGCCGGCGGGCGAAGACGAGTTCTGGCTGCTGAACAAAACTGGTGGACGCAAGCTGCCGGTACCGCCGGGGATGAAGAACCACGGCAACTTTATCGTTTCGCTGGGCGCCATGTGTGCATGGCTGGCGCCGCAGGCCGAGGCACTTGGGGTGGATGTATTCCCCGGCTTCGCCGCCGCCGACACCATACATAACGAGGATGGCTCAGTCGCTGGCGTACGCATCGGCGACATGGGCGTGGCGAAGGACGGCACGCACAAGCCCGGCTATACCGAAGGCATCGACATCAAGGCCAAGGTCACCGTGCTCGCCGAAGGCGCACGCGGCAGCCTCACCAAGCAGCTGATCAAACGCTTCAAGCTCGACCAGGACAGTGACCCGCAGGGTTACTCGATCGGCATCAAGGAACTGTGGCAGGTACCGGCCGGGCGCGTGACGCCGGGCAAGATCGTGCACAGCTTCGGCTGGCCGGCAGACAGCCACACCTATGGCGGCAGTTTCCTGTACCACCTGGACAAGGATCGCGTCGCACTCGGCTACGTCAGCGGCCTCGACTACAGCGATCCGAACTACCAGCCGTGGGAGGCGTTCCAGCAATGGAAAAACCACCCGATGATGAAGTCACTGCTGGAGGACGGCACGATTCTTTCGGCCGGCGCCCGCGCGATTGTCACCGGCGGCTACCAGTCGCTGCCCAAGGTGGAGATGCCCGGCGCACTGTTGATCGGCGATACCGCCGGCCTGCTCAACGTGCCAAAGGTGAAAGGTACGCATCAGGCGATCAAGAGCGGCATGCTCGCCGCCGAGCACCTTGTCGCGAATAACCTAAATTCGGCCGGATTCGACGCGAAACTGCGCGGCTCCGACGTGATGGCCGAGCTGAAGCAGGTGCGCAACATCAAGCCCGCGTTCAAAAAGGGCCTGTGGTTCGGCCTGCTCAACGCTGCCTGGGAAACCGTTCTGCGCGGTGCCTCACCGTGGACGCTGAAGAACAAGCCTGATTGGTCCTCGCTGCACAAGCTGGGCGCGCAGGAGGAACCCAAACGCGACTATGTGCAACGCACACTGGCCCCGCGCGATCGCCTCGCCAGCGTCTACTTTGCCGCCACCGAGCACGACGAGGATCAGCCGATCCATCTGCACGTAGCCGACACCTCGATCTGCATCGACCAGTGCACGACCGAGTACGGCAATCCGTGCACCCGCTTCTGCCCCGCCAACGTCTACGAGATCGTCGAAGACGCTGCCGGTCGTCGGCTGCAGATCAATGCGGCAAACTGCGTGCACTGCAAGACCTGCGACATCAAGGACCCGTACGAGATCATCACCTGGGTCACGCCGGAAGGCGGTTCGGGGCCGAATTACCAGAACTTGTAAGCGACGGTTCCTCGCCGCGTGACCGGCTAGGCGCACCTCGTCAGGGCAGCAGCTCGGGCGGGTATGCACCCTGGCGACCACGCAACCCGTCCCACAGCCCACGCAGCATGCAACGCAGGTTGCGTGCGCGTGGCCCGATCAGCACACCGAACAAAAACAGCTTGACCACCACGCGCGGCAGATCCTGGGCGATCCAGATTCCCGGCGTATGTGGCATGCCGTACAGCCGCAAACGATTGCGCATCATGTAGTACAGCCGCACCGGTCCATGCACGACGACCTGCCCGAGCCCGAACGGAAGCGCGCGGCGGGCATCGCCCAGATGGTGATTCATCGTTGCGGTGCACACACCGTAGAGCGCATAGCCGTGTGCGCGTGCCCGGAAGCCCCACTCCAGGTCCACATTGTCGATGAACAGCCCCGCATCCATCGGTCCGACCTGATCAAGTACCTCCATCGGGATCAAGGCGCCCGAACTGATCAGGAAATCGCAGGCGATGGGCTGGCCATCGCTTTCGCACCAGAGCTTGCGGTTTACCGGAAAGCGGATGCGCACGAACGGTGCATCCCGATCCTCGCGCACGTCGTGGAAACGCGGCCCCACGGCAGCGACTTTATACGTAGCCGAAAGCGTTTGCAGTGCCGTCAGCAACGACAACACGATGCCCCCACCAGGCTCGCTGTCCTGGTCGAGCATCAACACATAACGGTAGCCGCTCGATCGCGCCCATTCGATACCGAGGTTCTGCGCGGCGGCCAAACCTATGTTGTGCGTCTGGTGCAGGAGTGCCCCGCCGCGGGCCGACATAGTCTCGCCCAGTGGTTGCTGCCACCGACCCTGGCTGGCGTTGTCGACCAACACCACCGCACCGACCTGAGGCACCAGCCCATCGATCAGGCTCAGTAGAGCAGCAGGCTCGGGGTGGTAGCTCACAATCACCGCACAGACGGTTGTCGCGGAATCGTCAGTCATGGCGTAGCAGATCCCGGACCATGGAACGCCCGCCTGTTCCATAGCGTCGATAACAGCCCTTTCTGGCTTCGCGCAGGATCGGCAGCAAACGCCTGTACCGCGGCAACCGGCCGATCGCCACACGCTGCTCGAAATGAGTCCGCCGGTGCCGGGCCTGCGCAGCGCGATCGGAACTCCCTCCAGCCTGCGCGAGGAAATCTTCCAGCAGCTGCCATCGCTTCGCCTCGGCTTTCAACATCTGTCCGCGTGAAAGCAGCAGGTCGTGCCACTTCATCATCAGTGTGCGCTTTTGCATGCCGATCTGGTTGGCACCATGCTGGCGGTAATCGATCAGCGGCTCGTCGATAAAATCCACCCGGCCGAATGCAGCCGCGGCGGCAGTCAACCACTCGTCGTGAATCCAGTCGCGCGCCACCGGCAACGCCATCTCTACCAGTTCGCGGCGCAGTGCTGCCGTGGCACCAGTAACGAAGCTGCGGCGCAACACGATCTCGAATGCACGGCCGGCATGGATGGCTTGTTTTTCGTCCAGCGTCATCTGCAACGCTTCGAATAGCGTGCAACGCAGAGAACCACCTTCTGCATCTACCAGCCGCCCATCGCTATGCAGCAACAGCAGCTTCGGATCATCCTCGAAACGCGCGGCCATCAAAGCCATTTTGTCGGGACGCCAGATATCGTCCTGATCACATAGAAACAGCACGTCACCGGTCGCCTGTTGCAGTGCCTTTGAGAAATTCCCGACATAGCCGAGATTGTCGGGGTTGCCCCACAGTTGCACCGCAATGCCCAACCCGCGTGCCCGTTCGGCAAACGCCTGCACGATAGGCTGGCTGGCATCTGTCGAGCCATCGTCACTCATCACGATTTCATCGGGCAGGCACGTCTGCGCCAGCAAACTATCGAGCTGCTGCTGCAGGTAGGCAGCCCCGTTATAGATGCAGATCACGATGGAAAGGCGGAGTCGCGTCATGGTCATACGTTGCCGTGGATGGCGATGCCAGCGCAAGGCAGTCGCGATGAAACCACCGGTATGGAAGCATGTCGGCGCCTGCCCACAGCAGCAGCCATCAGGCGCACGCATACACCTTCATGTGCCACCCCCATAACGACCAACCGGGCATCATACCGAAAGGATTGCCGAATAGTCCCGATTCGGCCTGCGCGAAGTGAATCCCGGCAGCCCCGGACCAGCGCACCGGCTCAGGTTAGAATAGCCCACTGTTTCATTACCGTCGGCGCCCCCATCGGCGCCCGCAGAAGGAATCACTGATGAAAATTCTGGTCGGCTACAAGCGCGTCGTGGATTACAACGTGCGGATCCAGGTCAAGCCCGACGGCAGCGGTGTGGTGACTGATGGCGTCAAGCTGTCCGCCAACCCGTTCGACGACATCGCACTGGAAGAGGCACTGCGTCTGCGCGAGAAAGGCGTCGCCGAAGAAGTGATCGTGGTCGGCATCGGCCCGGCCGATCTCACCTCGCACCTGCGCAACGGGCTGGCCATGGGCGCGAACCGCGCGATCCACGTCGTCACCAGTGAGGCAGTGCAGCCGCTGACCGCAGCACGCGTGTTCCTCAAGCTGATCGAGAAGGAGCAGCCGGGGCTGGTGATCCTCGGCAAGCAGGCGATCGATGACGACGCGAATCAGACCGGGCAAATGCTTGCCGCGCTGTGGGATCGTCCGCAAGCCACGTTCGCCGGCAAGGTCGAGATCGCCGACGGCAAGGCTACGGTGACCCGCGAGGTCGACGCCGGGCTCGAAGTGATCGAAACCGAATTGCCGGCCGTAATCACTACCGATCTGCGCCT
>Ga0302303_10002394_pt1 | contig 11393 bp, 5 predicted proteins | sample III_Palsa_E2_1_FD_194542 | JGI IMG/M metagenome (GOLD analysis project Ga0302303, IMG submission 194542) | Peat permafrost microbial communities from Stordalen Mire near Abisko, Sweden - III_Palsa_E2_1 | ecosystem: Environmental > Terrestrial > Soil > Palsa > Peat permafrost | place: Sweden... | reverse complement strand
CCCATCTCCGGAAAAATGGAACGAACTGCTCGCTCTGAAACGCAGTCGGAATCCCTGGGCGAGGGCGAATCTTCCGAACAAGGCATTGGCGTTCACGGTATACAATGCGTCCAGGCCTGGAGCTAAAAATCTTCTCTTCGTGTCAAACGATCTGCAGACAGACACGAGCGCCGTTCAGTTGGTCGCATCGCTCGTAGAGTTTCCAGCTGTCGACGGTACCAATGACTTTGCTCAGCCGGCTCCGAGACTCATCGGAGGAACTCTGTCGGCCCAAAACGGAGACGTTTCCGGTCCGATTCTATCGCCCGTCGGTTTGCTTTACGAAGCAGACACCGCCTTCGTCTACGCCCTCACATTCTCGTCTTCTCGCCCATCCCAAATCCTGGAGTGGGTCAATAGTATCGGCAGTGCGGCGAGCGAATGGCAAAAAATTCTCGGAACGAGCACAGCCCAGCGTGAAAAGACCCGGGAAGGTGTAACAGCGGGGCAAATACGCCGCCCACTACAGACCTGGCGCACAGTTGACTGGCACAAGGTCCGGATGCAGACGGAAGTGACGACGGAGGATTGGCCGGCCGCATGGCAGTCCGCTCGCCGCGATGTGACGGATCCAGCCTGGGCAGCATCCATCGCTGCGGCAAGAGTTGCCTACACGCGATCGCCGTTATGGAATGCCTGGAAAGAAGCCGGGACGCAGGTCTTGGAGGGCGTGCTGCGAAACCCTCCGTCTCAGCCTTATCCATGAACCAGCTTTGGAGAACCATCCGTTGACCCTACCCGTTGTCAAAGCAACCTTCAGTGTGACGCTTCCCACGCCCCCCAATGGGCACATGGGCAAAATGTCGCAGCCTTATTGGATTCCAATTGGGACTCGCGGCAGAGGCTGCTTTGTTATGGCGGACGAATCCGTTCTATATGTCCTGGACCGCGAGCAATCCCTCATCTGTCAGGTGAATGCCCGCCTTTCGTTTTCAGGGTTTACCGTGGATGGGAAGACGATCTACATTGTAGACGGATACGTTCTGTTCCGATACGACCTGGAAATTCTGCAGTCGCAATTCCTGGCCCGGCCTAAAACCGCATTGGCCGGAGCAGAAGGCGCCCCCCAGCGTGCCTACAACCTGCTTACCGATGTCCGTTTCAGCGCCTCCCCCAGTGAAGGAGATATCGAAACTATTTACGACCTTGCAAGTGCAGCCGACAAAGCCAACGCTGCAAAACTGGCAACAGCCCGCCGCCTGCGGTCCTGGGTCCATTTGATTAAGGATGCGCAAAAGGAACGCCGCAAGACACAGATTCTCTTGCTTGCGAAAAAAGGGGAGGAGACCTATTCCGAGCTGTACGACCTGCTGATCAATCGCGACCTGCAGCTTGCCGGCATGATCGACGATGCCCGGTGGCTGCTCGGAGTGGACACCCTCTACACAGACCGATCCTGTCAAAAGCTGTTCAAGGAGATCGAAGAGACGGTGCGCAAGATAGAAACAGAGGCCGTAAGCCTCCGTTTTTCGCCCCCTGTACTGCGTCAAAGCCGGGATGTGGATGGCAGGGCCGTGTACGTGATGAGCGCAGCCGGATTGGTCCTGGGACTGACAACCTCACTTTCCGATCCTCTAGGAGCCAGACACGACCCTCCTACAGCCCTGGAGATGTTGATGGACGAGCCCAGCGACCGAAGTGCGACCATTTCGTACCTGACCAGCGCAGGCATGACACTGCTCAAGCTCGAAGATGCGACAATTACAAAAGTCCGCTCGACCCCCACGACCATAACGCCCGCGGCATGGATCGAATTGCTCGCCTTGAAGCGAAGCCAGAGCCCATGGTCCAACGCGAGTCTCTCGGGTCTCGAGTTCTGGGTGCACAACGTCTCCACACCGACTTCAAAGAACCTCCTTTTTGTCTCGAACGATGAGCGGAGCGAGAGCAGCGCACTCCAGCTACTATCCTCTCTGTTGGCCTTTCCGGATGTCAATGGCTCAAACGATTTTAGTAGTCCAGCACCCAATCTCCAGGGAGGAACCCTGTTCGAGCAAACCCGGAACACCTCGTATCCGGTTGTTGCGCCCATCCATTTTCACCCGGAAGACGGCTCACTTTACGTCTATGCGCTTGCATCCTCATCGTTTGGTCCGGCAAGACTTCTGGAGTGGGTCGACGATTCCAGCAGAGCCCCAAGCGGATGGCAAAGATTCGTCGGCGCGGATGCAACCGCTAGGGATAAAAAGCGCGCGGAAGTGAAAGCCGGTCAAATTCAGAGTCCGCGAGAGACGCATCGCTCGCTCGTCTGGCACAAAACTAAACTGCAGGCGGAAGTAACGACCGAAGATTGGCACACGAAATGGCGGGAAGCAGCGACATTGGTGATTCCCTTCAACCAGAATCGGTCCGAACGGGACGCTTTACGAGGAAAGGCGAGTAACTATCACGCTCAAGTCCTCAGAGACAAAGGGCTAGAAATGGCCAATTGCTTTCTCCTGGTGTGCAATCAGTATAAGGAGCGCAGCCCGGACGAGAGAGACAGGGCAGACTGTCAGAGCATAAGTAGCGGATTCGGCATGTCGACAGACACCCTTTGGGCGGCCTTCGTCAATACCAGGGCTCTTACTCTTGCGGAGGCCAGTCACAATGCTGGGCTTCCAGGGGTGACGCAAGCCATCGCCTCGGCAACTGCCGCCTATACACATTCGCCTATATGGAATGCCTGGAAGCAGGCCGGACCGCAGCTGTTAAAGCAGAATTAAGGGAAAAACACCGATGAGCTTGCCAAACGTCAAGGCAACATTCAGTATGCCGCTCGATGTGCCTCCGAATGGGCATTCCGGCAAAATGTCACAGCCCCATTGGATTCCTCTTGGAAATTATGGTGATGGTTGTTTTGTTGTTGCAGACGACTCTGTTCTGTATGTCCTGGATTGCGATCAAAACCTGATTTTGCAGCGGGATGCTAAGCTGGCGTTTTCCGGCTTTGTCGTTGACGGGAAGACGATCTACGTACAGGACGGTTACGTTCTGCTGCGGTTCGACCTGGAAATTCTCCAATCGCACCTCCTCACCAGGCTAAAAACGGGATTGCGGTCAGAAGAAGATGGTGTGCCGCAGCGTGCCTACAACCTGATTACCGAGGAACGGTACAGCGCTGCCCCCAAGGAGGGGAATCTAGCGACCATTTACAACCTTAAAAATGCTGCCGATAAGGCCAACGCCGATAAGTTGGCGGTGGCACGCCGCCTGCGGTCGTGGGTTCGCTTAATCCAGGATGCGCAAAAAGAACGCCGAAAGGCGCAAGTCCGCAGTCTCCCTGCCCGGGAACTGGTGCTCACGGGCATGATCGACGATGCCCGATGGCTGCTCGGCGTCGATGTTCTGGCCAATGACGTATCCTGTGAAGCTCTCTTCAGGGGTATCGATGACAAAGTGCGCAAGATAGAAAGCGACGCCGCGCGCCTCCGTTTCTCACGTCCGGTAATACGTCAGCATAGGTCTCTGGATGCCAGGGCTGTGTACGTGATGGATGCTGAAGGATTGGTCATGGGATTCAACCCATCTTTATCCCAAGTTCAAGGGGTGAAAAACGATCCTCCCATCGTTCTGGATATATTGTTGGAGGAGAACCCAGACCGCACCGCGACCATTTCGTACCTGACCGCTGCGGGCATTACCCTGCTCAATATAAAAGACGATACCATCACCAAGATAAGCACGACTGCAACGACGATCTCTCCAGCATCCTGGGTTGATTCATTAGCTCTCAAGCGCAGTCAGAGCCCATGGGGAAAGACCAGCATGGCGGAGGTAGAGTATACGGTGCAGAACGTTTCTACTGCGACCTCTAAGAACCTCCTTTTTGTCTCGCTCGACGAGCAGAACGACACCAGTACCCTGCAGTTTGTATCGGAACTCTCGGCCATCCCTGCCGTAAACGGCTCCAACGATTTTAGCGTTCCAGCACCAAACCTCCAAGGAGGGATCCTACTTGAGCGAAAACAGGACATTTCGTTTCCGATAGCCGCACCCGTACGTATCCTTCCCGAGAGAGGCATCGCCTTTGCCTACGCTGTGGGGTATTCCTCCTACAGCCCGACAAAACTCCCGGAGTATATCGATAAGACGCCCAGCAATCGGGAAGGCGTAACATCGGGTCGAACTCCGCCTCCACGGAAGACGTGTCGATCCATGGTCTGGCATAAATTTAAGCTGCAGTCCGAAGTAAGAACTGAAGGCTGGAGGACCGCATGGCAAACATCTGCTGAATTGACGACAGTCTACCAAAAGAGCCGGACAGAGCGGGACGCCTTGCAAGTGAAAGCGGACCAGTATCTGGCTCAAGTTCACAAAAATGTGCCGGTCACTCCTATCGCGGAATTTACCTTGCAGTATTACTGGTGGCTCGCACCATACAGGGATATAGATCTCACGGAAGCGAATGCCAAACCTCATGAAAAGCAATCGTGTGAATTCATGGCTATGGCTTTCGCCATTCCAGTGAAGACTGTGTGGGAAATTGTGGCCAATATTCGAGCGCTCGCTCTGGCGGAAGCTCGTTGCACCGCCGCTCTTCCGCCCCTGAATGAGGCTCTTACTAGAGCCGCCACAGCCTATTCACAATCTTCACTCTGGAACGCCTGGAAGCAGGCCGGATCGCAGCTGTTAAAGTAGAATTAAGGGAAAAGCACCGATGAGCTTGCCAAACATCAACGCAACGTTCAGTAAGTCGCTCAATGCGCCGAAAAATGGATATTCCGGCAAAATGTCACAGCCTTACTGGGTTCCAATTGGGACCGGCGGAAGAGGCTGTTTTGTCATAGCGGACGAATCCGTTCTGTATGTTCTAAATCGCGAGCAAGACCTTATTTTGCAGCTGGATGCCCGCTTGTCGTTCTCAGGGTTTGCTGTGGATGGGAAGACAATTTACATTGTCGACGGCCACGTTCTGTTTCGATACGACTTGGAAATTCTTCAGACGAAATTTCTTGCCCTGCCAAAATTAGAGTTAAGCGGAGTAGAACCCGCCCCGCAGCGCGCTTATAATCTGGTTACAGATCAGCGATATAGTGCCGGTCCCAGTGAAGGGGATCTTAAGACTATTTACGACCTTGTTAATGCGGCCGACAAAGCCAACGCCGAAAAGCTGGCGGAAGCTCGCTGTTTGCGGTCATGGCGTCGATTAATTCAGGATGCCCAAAAGGAACGCCGTAAGTCACAGAGCCGCCTGCTTGCAAAAAAAGGCGGCGAGACCAATTCCGACACCTACGATCTCCTCGCCAACCGCGACTTGCAGATTGGCGGCATGATCGACGATGCGCGATGGCTGCTTGGTGTCGACTCCTTGAACAAGGACAGATCTTGTCAAATCCTGTTCGCGCAGATAGAGGAAAAGGTGCGCAAGATAGAAGGCGATGCCGTCCGACTCCGTTTTTCACCCCCGGTACTGCGCAAGAACCGAGAAGTGGATGGCAGAGCCGTGTACGTCATGGACGCTACCGGGTTGGTTATCGGACTAACCGCGTCGTTATCGGATGCCCAGGGGACGAAAAATGATCCTCCCATCGCCCTAGAAATGTCGATTGAGGAGAACATCGACCGGAGCGCAGGCATTTCGTACCTTACCAGCCAGGGCGTGACGCTGCTCAAAGTCGAAGATACGGCGATCACCAAAATTCGCACCACGCCAACAACGGCAACTCCCGCATCGTGGATAGAGGCGCTCGCCTTGAAGCGCAGCCAGAGTCCCTGGTCGAAGGCAAGTCTAGGGGAGACCGAGTTTATGGTGCATAATGTCTCCACTCCAACGTCGAAAGATTTCCTGTTTGTCTCGAACGATGAAGGGAGTGATGCCGCCGCACTGCAGTTAGTCTCATCCCCCTCTGTCTTTCCAGCCGTGGACGGCTCAAACGATTTTATTGGCCCCGTCCCAGGTCTCTATGGTGGGATTCTCTTTGACCAAAAGCTGGACGTATCCTGTCCGATTGTCGCGCCTGTCTATTTCCATCTCGAAGACGGTATAAACTTCGTCTACGCGTTAGCATACTCGTCCTTCAGTCCAACGAATCTCCTGAAATATATCGACAATATCGACAAACCCGCCAGCAAGTGGACTGAGTTTGTGGGCAAAGATGCCGCAGCACGAACTAAAACTCGAGAGAGCGTAAAGTCCGGGAAAATCCCGACTCCACGGGAAACCTATCGCCCCTTGGTCTGGAACAAAATTAAGCTGCAGACCGAAATAAAGAGCGAGGATTGGCAGGCGACATGGAAGGATGCAAAGGATCTGCTTACCCCTCTCGATAAGCATAATGCCAAAATAGCCGACTTAGCCGACTTAAGAGCCAAGTCGGCCCAGTATTTTATTGATTTGGTCGGCCAAAAAAACGAAGCTACCAGGGTCTATTACAGAGAATGGTGTCAGCTTTGTATTGACAATAATATGGTTGGCCTTGAGGGACGATGTAGAAACTTCTCGTACATCTTTACTACTTCGGCGGATACTACGTGGAAGGTCGGAGTAAATGCGCGTGATTTGGCGAACGCTGAAAAAAATCGAGCCGCGATTGTGAAAGCCGAGACCGATGCACGAAATCGAGCGTCGACAGCCTATTCACAATCTTCACTCTGGAACGCCTGGAAACAGGTCGGACCGCAGCTTCTAAAGCTGAATTAAGGAAAAGCATCGATGAGCTTGCCAAACGTCAAGGCAACATTCAGTATGCCGCTCGATGTACCGCCGAATGGGCATTCCGGCAAAATGTCACAGCCCCACTGGATTCCTATAGGGATTTATGGAAAAGGCTGTTTTGTTATGGCGGATGAAGCCGTTTTATATGTGCTGGACCGTGATCAAAACCTAATTTTTAAGTCGTACTCTCGACTGGCATTCTCAGGCTTTGCCGTGGACGGGAAGACGATCTACCTGCAGGATGGGTATGTTTTATTCCGATACGATCTGGAGATTCTTCAGTCGCAATTCCTGGCTCAGCCCAAAAACATATTGGGCGGAGTACAAGGCGCCCCGCAGCGTGCCTATAACCTGGTTACAGGCGAGCGATACAGTGCTGCCCCCAGTGAGGGAGACCTCAAGTCTATCTACGACCTTGTCGATCCGATCGATAAGGCTAATGCCGAAAAGCTGGTCGCGGCCCGCAACCTGAGGTCATGGGTCCGATTAATCCAGGATGCCCAAAAGGAACGCCGCAAAACCCAGGTACGCGTGCTCGCGGTAAAAGGCGAGGAGATTTACTCAAGTCAGTTCGATTTGCTCGCCAGCCGTGACGTGCAGCTTGCCGGCATGATTGACGACTCTCGCCGGCTGCTGGGGGTCGATGTCCTCAATCGGGATCGATCCTGTAAAACCCTCTTCCGTGAGATAGAAGAGAAGGCGAGGAAGTTAGAAAACGAGGCCGCGCGGCTTCGTTTCACAGCACCGGTACTGAGACAAAACCGGGATCTGGACAGTCGTGCAGTATACGTGATGGATGCAACAGGATTGGTCGTGGGGTTGACTGCTTCTCTATCCGATGCCCAGGGGACAAAAAACGACCCGCCTATTGTCATGGAAATGTCGATCGAGGAGAACCCGGACCGGAGCGCGACCATTTCGTATCTGACGGCCGGGAATATAGATCTACTCAATGTAAAAGACGAAACCATCACCAGGATAAGCTCCACTCCAACTACAATATCTCCCGCATCGTGGATCGAATCCCTAGCCCTGAAACGCAGCCAGAGTCCCTGGGCGAAGGCCAGTCTCTCCGAAGTCGAGTATTTGGTGCATAACGTCTCCACGCCCACCTCGAAGAATCTCCTGTTTGTATCTGTGGATGAGCAGAATAATTCCACCGCTGCGCAATTAGTGTCCTCACTCTCTGCCTTTCCAACCGCAGGCACTCCATACGATTTTAACGTGCCCGCACCAACCCTCCAGGGTGGAAGTCTGTTTGACCAAAAACTGGACACGTCGTGTGGATATCAAGGAACAGGATGTGCCGGATGACCTCAAGAAATCCTTCAAAGAACTTGGAGGTTACGTCGGCATTTCGACGGAAACCATGTGGCAGGTCGTTCTAAATACGCGGGCCCTCGCTCTAGCGGAAGTCAATCTGAAGGCTGCGCACTTAGTGGTGAATGAAGCCCTCACAAGTGCAGCAGCCGCCTATGCTCAATCCTCCCTTTGGAATGCCTGGAAGCAGGCAAGTCCGCAGCTTCTTAAACAGAATTAATCTGGAGAACATTATTATGCGTAAAGCCAAACTGTTACGATCCGACTGGCAAACGAGCCGGTACGGAGTTTCGAAATATCCTCTCCTTCTTGCGGGAGACCGCCTGATCGGATACGCCGACGGCTCTATGTTTGCCCTGGATATCTACACCGGCAAAGAGGTGATATCCGAACTCGGACCAGATCAGGAGTTCGGACTCCCTTACAGCGGAAAATGCAGCGAACCTATACACGGCAACGGCGGTGTGTACTTTATGGACAGGGGCAAGGGCAAGGGCAAAAACAAGGACGTTCTTGTTGCCCTCCGCCTCGCGGACGGACTTCCGCTGCCAGGATGGAAATCTCCGAAGATTACTAATGTCACATGGATGTCCGGCACCACTCATCCCACAGACCCTTATCTTGGCGTAATCGTGGTCGCCAACAGCAATTCGCGCGGTGAAACCTCCGTATCGGGATACGATATGAAGGATGGCCGCAAACTGTGGGGCCCGATTCCCATGGAGAACAGGAGTATTGGAAAAATCGGCCTGGGAACGGACAATATCTACTTCATCGCAGGGTCGGAGCTCACGGCCGTCGAAACAAAATTTGGCGATGTTCGATGGCGTAACCAACTCGGAATGGACATCTCGGAAAATCCTACAACGTTCGATACGCTGAATCAGGAAATCGCACCCCAAGTCGTAGGTGACCGAGCGATCTGTGTCGGCTCCATGCTTCATGCCGTTGAGACCGAAAAGGGTAAACACATCTGGTGCGCCGCCCTGGGAGCACAGCAGAGCGCATGGGTGCAGCCTGTTATCGATGCAAAGTTGAACATCCTGATCGCCGCGAGTCAGGGCATTCCCAAGCCGGACGGCAGCGTGAAAGGCGAAGTCCGCTGCATTGAGCTTTCTTCAGGCAGGACAAAATGGACGGCCACCATCGATGGCGACCCTGGCGTGCCGGCCATCGCGGGGAACTCCGTATACGTCCACAGCAGACAGGAGAACGTGCTGCATGCCTTCGATCTTGTCGATCCTACAAAACGACCAAGATTTGTCGTGGACAAAGTGGCCCTCACCATTCCAGCCGTAATTGGCAACGGCACACTGTTTATCCCCACTGAAAACGGAGAGATACACGCAAAATCGTTCGCGGAGCAGAACGCGGCCTATTTCAACGGAAATGCAAGAATAGATATCGTACCGGATGGAGAGCAGTTCACTTTCTCGAACAATTGCCTTACCATGGAGGCCTGGGTGCATAGCACCGAGGGCGGGGATATTGTGACGGGATTCCCCTTGGAATCTAAAGATGGCAGCGAGTGCTTCCGGTTCAATCTCAGTAAAAACGGAGAGCTTGGATTCGCCATTCTTAGTCCCGACCAACGGAATATGGACCTGATGCGCAGTCAGCCGACTAAGGCAAACGACGGCTTGTGGCACCATGTGGCCGTAACCTGGGAAACCGGAAAGGCCAGTCTGTATCTGGACGGGTTTGCGTTGGATACGACATCCAACGTCTTGCGCAACGGAACCCGACTCTATATCAACGATATACCGGTACAGCCCGACAACCGTCTGCGCAGGGATTGGCTGTCCAATCCGCGTCCTGCGCCGCTGACCCTCCATGGCCAAAATACTCTCACCATCGGTGCGTTTCGTGATGGAACGACCAGTCTTCCCAAGCATAACTTCAACGGCCTGCTGCGGGAAGTCCGGATTTGGGACAAGGCGCTCAGTGTTAATACGCTCAAGAGTAGAATGACCCGCGTCGTCGGACCCTTGGGTGACAAAACCAAGGCCAACGAAGCCTTGCTTCTGGGAAACTGGCATCTCAACGGAAATATGAAGGGAAAGAAAACCCGCATCGCGAACGATGTCTATCTGCATAGCTTTTCTGGTGAGCCCCAGGAACTTGCCAGCCGCGTGACCGACCTCATTCTCGACGATTCCGCCTTTCCATTTCTCCTCGATCACGTCGTGGAAGCATGGCCTGATATCGATCACTGGTCCTCCCGCGGTGAACACCCCATTGAAAATCCCGCGGCTATCGCCGCAAACGGCGTTCTCAGCTTTGGCACCGGCACTGCGATCTACGGCATTGAGGAAGAATCCGGAACCCGCTGCTGGTCGGTTCCTACGGCTACAGGCGCATCCAAGCCTGTTGCCTATAGAGACGAGTTCTTTGCCATGACCGGCAAGAACGATTTGATCCAAATCGACGCGGAATCAGGCGGCTTTCAGACCGTGTATTCCTTCGGCGAAGCCATAGGCACAGCAGAGCAGAAGCTTTCGTCGCCTGCCGCCAGTGACATATATCTTGCCGCCGCCGGCCGCAACGGCAAGATATGGGTGTGGGAACGCACCAAGCCGAAGAGCGCGGCTCGAACGTTTTCTACAGCGTCCTCTCCCGGAGATCTTAGCCTTTCCGAGGGTATCCTATCTTTCGTCACTGGAGAGGGACCCGATCACAAGCTCTATACAATCGACCTGACCCAGGCCGACGCGCAGCCTTTGCAAATTACAGTTCAGTCGGATGTCTTCTTCGCGCACCTGCACTCCGTGTTTTACATGGACGAGAACCACGCTCTCGCATCCAGAGACCGCCGTGGAGTAGTTCGCCGCTCCCCATCATTGTCGCCGGAAGTCACGTCGCAGATTATTGGCCTCGCAGCCTCGATGGACGACGATCTGCTCGTAGCTGTGACGAAGTCCGGCGCACTCTATGGTCTATCCCATGCTACGCTTGCCCAGCGCTGGGTGGCAAAATTCCCTGCGCCGCCGCGTGGATTTAAAGCCAGGGCAACTCTGCACGATCCGGCCAGATCTCCAATTATTAAGAATGGGATTGCCTACTGCAGCCATGCCAATTCCGTAGTCGCCTTCGACGGGAAATCGGGCGAGTACCGTGGATTGTTTAAAGCGCCGCATGAAGTTACGACGGCGCTTACCGTAAATGACGATGGCACCGTTTATTTTGGCGGAGCTCCCGAAACAGGCCGAGACCGCTTGGACGGAGCCCTGCACAGCGCGGTGTTCGGACGTACTGCAGCTCTTCGGCTCGGAATAGATGTCTACGGGGCGCTAAGCACATCCCCCAACTACCTCATCGTAAGTGATCCAAAACCTAAGACGGCGCTGTCGCTCATGAACGTCTCGAACTGCTGTGTAGAGGCGTGGATCAACACGAA
>Ga0302303_10002382_pt1 | contig 11421 bp, 7 predicted proteins | sample III_Palsa_E2_1_FD_194542 | JGI IMG/M metagenome (GOLD analysis project Ga0302303, IMG submission 194542) | Peat permafrost microbial communities from Stordalen Mire near Abisko, Sweden - III_Palsa_E2_1 | ecosystem: Environmental > Terrestrial > Soil > Palsa > Peat permafrost | place: Sweden... | reverse complement strand
CGTGCAGCAGCCTCAATGGCGTCAACAACACGTTCCTGGTCAGCATCAGCTATTACAACGATCAACTGGATCTTGGGTAGCAGGTTGACCTGGTATTCAGAGCCACGGTAGTGTTGAGTATACCCCTTCTGTTTACCCGCTCCCTTGATTTCGACCACGCTAATGCCGGTGACTCCGATATCATCGAGAGCCCCTTTTACTTCATCCAATCGGCTTGGCCGGATAATGGCCTCAATACGTATCATGTAAAACTGCTCCTTTCAGTGGCTAATGTATGCCGGTGACGGCGGGTGAGCCGGCGTTTTCGCCAGAGTAGCCTACTTCACCATGATCGGCCAGGTCGAGACCAGCCTCTTCGCCTTCGGCGGTGATGCGCAATCCTCCGCAGACCAGGTGGGTGATTCCAGCACAGATCACAGTACCTACCACGGCAAGTACGATTGTCGCACCGATGTCCTTCAACTGAGGAAGCATCGCCGACGCAAAGGAGCCGCCATTCAGGAAGCCGTCATGACCGGCAGCGTTGTAGGCGCCAACGGCGAAGAGGCCGGTAGCGAGCGATCCCCAGGTACCGCCGCAGCCGTGGACACCGAAGACGTCCAGAGCGTCGTCAGCGCCGAAGAGATGCTTGAGACGGATAGCGAAGAAGCAGACGATCGACACGATAATGCCGATCAGCAAAGCTCCCATTGGGGAGACAAAGCCGCAGGCGGGGGTGATTGCAACCAGGCCGGCCACCGCACCAGAACCAAAACCAAGAGCCGTTGGCTTCTTGTAGAAGATCCAGTCGAGGAAGAGCCAGGTCATGGCCGCTGTGCCTGTCGCGATGTGGGTGGCGACAAAAGCAACGGTTGCGGAAGCGCCGGCAGCGCCGGAAGGCGAAGCTGCGGAACAGGCGGAACCTGCATTGAAGCCGAACCATCCAAACCACAGGAGAGCGACGCCGATCAGGGTCATCGGCAGGTTGTGTGGGCGAAGCTCTTCGCCGCCCTCAGACTTCTTGCGCTTGCCAAGAATAAGAGCCAGGGTAAGAGCAGAGAAACCAGACGACATATGGACGACGGTACCGCCAGCAAAGTCCAGGGCGCCCGCGGCGCCGAGCCATCCGCCGTGTCCCCATACCCAGTGTGCAAGTGGATCGTAAACGATCGTTGCCCAGAGGAGCATAAAGACAAGGTATGCGCTGAACTTCATGCGCTCGACGATCGCGCCGCTGATTAGAGCGGGGGTGATGATCGCGAACATCAACTGGAACATACAGTAGACTTGATGCGGGATGGTTGGGGCGTAGTCCGTATCAGGCTTGAAGGCGCTGACACCGTGCAGGCAAACCCAGCTCAAGTCTCCGATAAGACCCTTATGGTCCGGGCCGAAAGCGAGAGAGTAGCCGAAGAGGCACCACTGAACTGTGATCAAGCCACAGGCCAGGAACGACTGCATTAGGACGGAAAGGACATTCTTCGACCGGGCCATCCCTGCGTAAAAGAGGGCGAGGCCAGGGGTCATAAGGAGAACAAGTGCGCAGGATACGAGCATCCACGACGTGTCTCCTGAATCAAGCTTGGGTGGCGGAGCCGGCGCAGGGGTCTGTGCATGGGCTGCAATTGCACCGAGCAGTAAAAGGGGGGCTATGCCAATGGCATGCCGCCAAGCGCGTATTCTCAAGAAGCATCCTCCTGAAGGTATGTGGAAAGTCCGGGTGAACTGAGCTAGGCCGGGGGCAACTACAGCGTTACCGAGGAAAGGAAGTCGGGACCGAAGTCCGGCTTCTCCCACGACATCGGGGGATGCGATCATTAAGTACATGAGTAAATTAATTACCATGTTCTGTCGAACGCGGTACAAGTGTAACCCAATGGCGGTCTACAAACCCCATCCTGTAGACCTAAAATTTTCAACCCATATGGACAGTTAGTGTTCTGGAGGAGGAGTTGTGTTTTGATCCGTCGTATAAATCTGGACAAGACCCATGCTTATTCCGGAGCGAACAAGCATGGTGCATTAGGTGAGCTAAGATAATCAGCGTAATCGCAGGATTTCACATGTGGTTCGGCGCTAAAGCTCCGCGAGGCCTTTGCGCAGCGCCGTAACCACGGCCTGGGTTCTATCCTCGACCTCGAGTTTCGTATAGATGTTATTTATATGGTACTTGACGGTTCCAAGAGCCAGCGAGAGTTCCTCCGCGATCTCCTTGTTGCTCTCCCCTCTGGCCATCAGGCGAAGGACTTCCATTTCGCGCTCGCTCAGGTCGGGCATCATAAGGCGCTCGGCGAGCTTTTCACTGATCCTGGACGAATAGTGTTTGCGTCCGGAGAACACGGTTCTGATCGTCTGTACGATCTCATCGTACGCCGAGTCTTTAACCAGATATCCCATGGCCCCGGCCCGAATACTGCGGTAAATATCTTCATCCCGGTCGTATGTGGTCAGGACAATAATTTTGGCGGCCGGGAACTCCTTCCTTATCGCAATAATACTGTCCACGCCCGAGGTCTCCACCATTTTGAGGTCCATGAGAGTAATTGTCGGGCGGTGCTGTCTGTAAAGCTCCAACGCCTGGTTGCCATTTTCCGCTTCAGCAACAACCTCCATGTCAGGCTCATTGTTGAGAATAAGCCGCAACCCCATGCGCACCGAAGGGTGATCATCCGCAAGCAGGATCCGAATCAAATTGGAAGTACCGGCTGCGATTTCTGTATTCATCAACTACTCCTGATTCTCTATAGATATTGGCATTGAAATCGTTATTTCAGTTCCTTGCGGATGACGCGAGCCAATGCTCAGCGTGCCGCCTATCCGCCCCGCACGCGCCTTCATGCTTGTCATTCCGAACCCATCCGTGTTCCCTGCAGCCTCTTCCGGAATGCCGATTCCATCATCTTTTATCGAAAGCACCACTCCCTGCGACTCGTAGCATAGTGAGATTGCGGCGTTGATAGCCCTTGCATGGCGCAACACATTGGTGATCGCTTCCTGGCAGATGCGCAGTAGATTTTCTTCCGCGGCATCGCCCAGAGGGGCAGGAGTTCCCTGGATTTGGACATCGATATTCAACCCGGACATCGATGTGTCGCGCTGCGCCATTTCCCGGATAGCGGAAGCAAGATCCCCAGTTTCTTCCAGTCTTACGGGCCGCAGAGCCCACACGGACCGTCTGGCCTGTTTTGCCCCTTCAATCGCCAGATCCCGCGCCTGCATAACGCATTCCGTAGCTGCAGGGCCCGCCTCGATCCTGGTCGCCGCCTCCAGAAGAAACTTAATGCCGGTAAACGAGTGGGAAAGGGTATCGTGCACTTCTTCCGCAAGCCTGTTGCGTTCGTCAAGAACCGCAGTCTGGCGGGCTTGCAATTTCGCACTTTCCGCAAGTTCCTGGCGAGCGATGACCACGGCCGCGTGGTTCGCCATCGTCATTACCAGTCTCTTCTCCTGGTCCGTATAAAATCGACCGTCCCGTTGCGGACCTACAAAAAGAACGCCAACCGGGGTCCCGTGCATATCCAGCGGCAAATAGAGGCCCACTTCCTGGTCCGTGCCTTGGAGCAGTTCAGCAGGAAGAGACATCTCTTTGAACTGTTTCAATATGGGGGTGCCTGCGTCCAGTCCGATGATCCTATTTTGCTGCATGGCGGATTGAGCAATCTTACGCACGCCCGCTTCCATAAGGGGACCCATAACGGAGACCCCTGCAGAAGCCGCAACCTCAAGGCTTGTTCCGACGATCGCTGGCTTCAGAACCAGGCAGCGGGACGCTCGACAGATCTGAACTACCTGCTCGACAAGAGCTAAAAGCAAACGGTCTACTTCAATTTCCTGGCTGATAGCCTGGCTCGCTTCATAAAGCATGAGCGTCTCAAGCTCACGGGCCTGCGCCTTCTTGGCCTGGTTTCTTCCGGTGGCCGCAAGATGGGCTGTGGTTACCGCCGCAACGAAAAATATAGCGAGTGATATCCAGTTGCGCGAACTGTTGACAAAGATAGTGAACGACGGGGGAAGGAAGAAATAGTCCCAGGAAAAGAAGCTGAGCGCCGCGCCAAACATGGCCGGGCCGAATCCATACCTGGAGGCGCAGGCAATGACAACAGGCATATAGAGCAGCGAAGCCTGACCGGGATCCAGCCGTGTTCGGAAAAACCAGAATACAACCGTTGCTAAACTTACCCCAGCCGTCGCCCAACCGTATCCGGTGTAGGATGAGAGCTGCAAGCCAGACTGCGGAACATGGTTGTCCGGCGCGGCTTTGCTGTTTTCTTGCGTGGCAAATAGAAACAACATGATCCTTTAAAGGATACCTCTTTTAATGAGAGCACAAGATGGCGGTTATGGTTGAAACACGCAAAATTCTTGATGGGAAGACGGCTGAGGAATACGGTTAATTAGGCTGTGAGTTCTTTTGGGTTGGAGAAAACTGGCCATTTGGTTAGCCAACTACTAGCTATACGGTGTGAAATAAATTGCTGGAATTTCAAAATTCTATTGACCAAACTTGCAAAAATATGCTAAAGTACGCCCGGTTGAGATCAAAGTTGCCTCACAACCATCACTCCCCTCGATGACGAGATTTTCTGCAATGTAGCCGGCGTGTATGTGGAAACACATGCATTTGAGTCCTACCTTTGAGCTGGTTTTTTTCCACCCTGGAAAATGCCAGACTACCAATCTCGTCGGAAAGAGGAGTCACAAGACATGGCAGACAACGCATCGACCGGTGGAGAATTAAAGCCTACACTCGGTCTTACCGGAATTACAATCAATGCAATGGCACTGATTGCTCCTGGTGCATTCCTTTGGACAACGTTTCAAGAACAGAGCGGATACGGATTCGCAAGCATGTGGCTTTCAGTAGTAATCGCCACCATCATCGCTTTGCTCACCGCATCCTGTTATGCTGTATTATCGAAGCAGTATCCGCAAGCCGGGGCGGGAAGCTCGTACTTCTACGCCGAGGCAGCCTTCCTTGAGAAGGAATCCCACGATCACTTTAAACTGGCGCGCGTTGCAAAACTTATTGTTGGCCTCGCCGCTCACCTGTACTACTGGGTTTATCCCGCGGTTATGGTGTCGTTTATGGGAACGGTCATCGTTTTCATCGTCCAGCAGTTTAACCCAGCCCTCCTTACAGCGCCATGGCAGCAAATTGGAGTTTGTTGTCTGTTTGCTGCGATTGTAGGCGTAATTGCATTCATCGGTGTGAACGGATCGACGGTGACGAATGTCATCATCAACATCGTCCAGATTTTAAGTCTGGTCCTGGTTTCCGTCCTGGCAATCTCCTACCGGTTGGGTCATCCTGGAGTCAACTACTTCCATCCATCCTTTGCCCACGTTTTGAGTCCCGGCAAGCCCATTGAACTGCTCTTCCAGTCGACAATTTCAATCTTGCTGGTCGTCGGATTTGAATCCGCAACAGCACTTGCGGCAGAAGCCAAAAACCCCAAGAAAGACATCCCGCGTGGTGTTATTCTCTCTCTGGTCATCCAGGGGGTCATCTTCTACTTCTTCGAGTACTTTGCTGCCAACGCCTTTATCGGCGATCAATATGCAGGCGCCGTGGATAAGAGCGGAGCCAACTTCACCCTGATCGATCCAAGCAAGGTAACTGCGATTACCGATCCTTCCCTGGATCAGAAGGTTTATGCCGGTGGCAGCATCGTCAAAAACTTCGCAGCGTCCGCAGCCGACTCAGCTCCGATCGGCAGCTTCTCCCATATTCTGGGCAATTCGTTCTTCCATGGCGCTGGTCAGCCGTTCGAACTGATCATGGCGGCCACTGTCGTCCTTGCACTTTTGGGCACAACGCTCTCCTGTCTAAATACGGCAGTCCGCGTTACCTATGCCATGGGTAAGGATCAGGAACTTCCCGGTATCTTCGGTGGTCTCCATGGGAAAACCAACACACCGCATAATGCGATCATTTTGCTGACCATTATTTCTGGTGTCGTTGGCGGATATGGCGTTCTGAGCGCAGACCACCTGCTTCAGATCACCTTGATCTCTAACCTGGGCACCTTCCTGCTCTACGGCTTAACCTGTATTGCAACCTACATCGCGTTCTCACATGTTGCGGACGCCAATCCTATCACAACCAAGGTCATCCCCGTCATTGGTGTAATTGGTAACTTCGGACTGATGATCGCAGATATCTACTTCGCGTTCTTCGTTTCTACGGCAACTCCAGCAACCATTCTGGATACGAAGATCGCTCTTGGAGTTTCCGCGGGCTTTATGGTTCTTGCTTTCGTATGGCTTGCCATGCGGAGCGCGGCTATGAAACAGCCTATGTTCCTGCCGCACGATCACAAGGAATCCATAGCGTAAGCAGAGGATGCTCTGAAATGCTCGGATCTTTCTAGACCGCGGCAAGGCCGGCGGCTGGCAATCTGCCAGCTCCCGGCCTTGCCGTAACTTAGGCTGCACGCAGCAATTAACTCAATATGTACACAATCGATTTCGCCGGAATAAGCGAGCAAGGTAATGTCCGGTTCAAAAACGAAGACTCGATTGCCCATAACGACCCTCCGGAACCGGAAATCCGCGAACGCAGGGGCAGCCTCTTCATCGTGGCCGATGGAGTAGGGGGACACGGTGCGGGCGACGTAGCCAGTCAGGCCGCCGTTAAGGTAGTCGCCGACCAATACTACGGCTCTTCCGGCAAGCCCGACAGGGCCCTGAATGGGGCAGTTCAGCGGGCCAACCTTCACGTTTTTGACCTTGGTATCGAGACGAATAAGGCGCGTATGCAGACAACTCTGAGCGCCATCGCCTTTGTGGGAGCCACCGCCTATATTGCACATGTGGGCGACACACGGATTTATCGAGTCCGATCTGCAAGTTCAATAGAACAGCTCACGAGAGACGATTCCGAAGTTGCAGAGCTCGTACGCATGAAAATCGTCGCTCCCGAGAATGCCCGCAATCATCCGCGGCGCAGCGTAATCACCCGCTCTGTGGGCAGCGAAACCGTGGTAAGATCGCAAATTCGTATCGAACCCCTGGAAATAAGCGATACATTTGTTCTTTGTACCGATGGAATTTGGGAGCCTATTCTCGACGAAGAAATTGCCCAGGTTGCGCACGACAATGACCCGGAACACGCCTGTCGAATTCTCATAGACATGGCATTGGAACGAAAAAGTAAGGATAATGTGTCTGTACAGGTAATTCGCGTAACACACATTTCCGAAGAATTGCGCAAGGCGCAAGACAACAAACTTCCCTGGTGGAAGGCTATGTTCGCATCGAATGGAGCCCGCAGTGGAGCGGACTCGGAGTAAAGGTAAGGCATGCAGCTAGAAGCAGATAATAAAGTAGGGCCGTACACTGTGGTACGCCGTCTCGGTCAGGGAGGGATGAGTAATGTCTATCTGGCAAACGACGAACTGAATAATCGAGAAGTGGTTTTGAAGTTTCCGCACGAAGAACTTCTTGGGGACGTTTCGTCCCACGAACGTTTCAACCGCGAAGTGAAGATAGGCAAGCTTCTCGACAGCGATCACATACAGCGCTTGTATGAACTCGCCGATGAAAAAGGATCGCCGTATCTCGTTCTAGAATACGTCCCCGGCGAACCGATGAGGTACCTGCTGCGTGACAGGAAACACAAGCATGGTCCGGAAGATTTCCAGGCTGTCGTGGATCTGGGGACACAAATCGGAAATGCCCTGGCTCATGCCCATTCCCACGAAGTCGCCCACCGGGATCTTAAGCCGGAAAACATTATCATAACACCGGATGGAGTCGCTAAAGTCATGGACTTCGGCATCGCTCTGCTGCGCGGCGCTCGAAGAGTAACCTGGGGACCCATGTCCAATCAGGTTGGCACGCCAGACTATATGGCGCCCGAACAAATTCAGGGCTCACGCGGAGATGCCCGCACCGACATCTACGCCCTGGGAATGATTCTCTACGAATACATAGCCGGGCGATTGCCCTACGACGGGGACAATCCTCTGTCGGTCATGAACCAGCACGTAACCGCAAAGTCTCCCCCCATCCATAAGTTCCGAAAAGACGTACCGCGTACGCTGGAAGAGATCATACTCAAGGCCATTCGGCGAAGTCCTCAGGACCGATGGGCAACCATGGATGAGTTTGTGAACGCCCTTGAGGGATGGAAGTCCGCCGATGTCGATTGGCTGCAAGCCGAACGCGAGCAGGAAACCGACAGCGCAAAGCTGGGTAAACTGGCCGGCCGTGCGAACATTCCAGTCCTGCCTGCAGGCATCATCGGAACGCTGCTGGTCGTGGCAGCCATCTATGTGCTCATCTTTCTTGCTTCCCGCTACGCACACCATCCCGGCATGCATTGACTACTCGGTTACAATATTACTCCGCGCCCTGAGTTTTCTAAAAGACAGGGCCGTGGATCCAACATGACGTTTAAAGAGCTTAAGAAAATAGCTTACGTCTGTAAACCCGCAGGCGAGAGCAATCTGGCTTACGCTTTGATTGGTGTTTAGGAGTAGAGAGCGTGCATACTCAATCCTCATCTGATGCACGGCTTCTGTGAGCGTCACCCCGTACGTCTCGTGATAGATCCGGCTCAAGTACTTGCTCGTGCACGGCATCTGATCCGCGATATATTGTACGGTGAGATGCTCATGGAAGTGGCGCCGAATAAACGTGTACGCCCGCCCCGCAATCACCGCAGCCGCCTTAACCGGCTTCGGCTCAATATCCTGATCCCCCACCTCGCAAAGCATCAGCCAGACCAGAGTTTGGGCCGTGGGTGAGGTGCTTCCGCTCTTCATCTGTACGTCCAGATAGCGTCGGAATAGCTCGGCCAGAAAATCCGGCCGCTTTACCACGGAATGCTGCGGCAGCTTAAGACTTGCTCTCTCTTTGTCGTGCCCCATCAAACTCGGAAGTGTGAAGTGCACCCAGAAAAATGCCAGGTCTTCCGGATAGGGCTGGGTTCCGCGGTGCATCCGTCCAGGCCAGAGAACGAACGCCTCTCCAGGGTTTATGGTAAACGCCTGATCCTCTTCCTCCATATTCAGAACGCCGGCATGCACGAAAATTAGCTCATAGCTCTCTATCCGTCTCTGGGCATGCCCGCCAATGCCTCTCGACACCAACTGGCCGCCCCATTCCACCCGAATCGGCGGTATATAGCTAATGTCAAGCATCTGTTTTCGACTCAGTTTTACTCTCAATTGAGGAATATGTCATATTTTTTAACCCATTTCTACTCTGGAACTTCCCTGGTTTCTGTGATATCATCATACCGTATCTATGTTAATGTTTTGTACCCGTGCAATCATGTAATTGTCACACTAGTACTAAAGCTGAGCCGATGTACTGGGTTGTTAGGACCATATTATGCAACGAAGAGATTTTCTAAAGCGCGGACTTGCCGCCGCGGGGGGAGCTGCTCTGGCAGGAGTAACTTCTAGAAAAAGTTGGGCAGTCCCTGCAGAAGAATCCCGATCGGCAGCAACGGCGGAGGCCGCTAGTTCAGGCGGTTACTACTTTCCGAATAAGGCTCCTCTGCAGCCCGCTGTCTTTATGAAGCTGCCCGTTGGAAGCATCCAGGCAAAAGGCTGGCTTAAGCATCAGCTCGACTTACAGGTGAATGGCCTGAATGGCCGCATGCCGGAAGTTTCGGACTACCTGGTCTACGACGGCAACGGCTGGGTCGATCCCACATCCAGTTCAGGCTGGGAGGAAGTAAGCTACTGGCTGCGCGGATTTTCGGCTCTTGGATATGCCACTGGAGATGCAAGGGTTATCGCTCTCGCGCACAAGTGGGTGAGAGGCATAATCGCCGCACAGCAGCCAGATGGATGGTTCGGTCCAAAGGCGGCCCGCGCGTCCCTCGATGGTTCACCGGACATGTGGCCCCAGATGCCCGCGCTGTTCGCCGTTCGATCCTACTACGAGGCCACGGGCGATCCAAAGGTTCTCGCATTCCTGACAAAGTATTTTCAGTTTCAGAATGCTCAGCCCGACTCCACGTTTGGCAAGAGCTGGGCCGGTGTGCGCTGGGGCGACAACATCGACAGCATCTACTGGCTTTACAATAGAACCGGCGATTCCTTCCTGATCGATCTGGTCAGGAAAATCCACGCAAATTCCGCGGACTGGACGGGGGGCATTGCAAGCTACCACAATGTCAACTTTGCTCAGGGATTTCGTGAGCCTGCTCAGTACTGGGTTGTTGGGAACGATCAGAAATACCTCAACGCCACCGCCAATGACTACGACCAGATGATGGCTCAGTTTGGCCAGGTTGCAGGGGGCGGTTTTGGGGGAGATGAAAATGCGCGCATGGGGTTTTCCGATCCCAGGCAGGGCTTTGAAACATGCGGTATTGTCGAATACATGCTGAGCTTCGAGATTTTGACCCGCATCACCGGGCATCCGATCTGGTCCGACCGATGCGAGGAGATTGCCTTTAACTCCATGCCCGCGGCGTTCGATCCCGATCAAAAAGGCACCCACTATATTACTTCGCCGAACTCCATTCAGCTCGATAACATTGCAAAGTCCCAGGGGCAGTACAACAACAGCTTCGCCATGCAAGCCTACAAACCTGGTATTCACGACTACCGCTGCTGCCCGCACAACTACGGTATGGGCTGGCCCTATTACACCGAAAACCTCTGGGTTGCTACGTCCGATAGGGGACTGTGCGCGTCTCTTTACGCGGCCTCAACGGTAAAGGCTAAAGTGGGAGATGGCACTGTCGTTTCTATCGATCAGGACACGGAGTATCCCTACGGCGACACGGTCAATCTCAAGTTGACCACCTCAAAACCAGTACAGTTCCCTCTGTATTTGCGCATTCCGGGATGGTGCGACCATGCAATAGTACGTGTCAACGGAAAGCCCCTCGCTGTGGAAGCCCACCCGTCGTCCTATGTCATCGTGAACCGTACCTGGAATAACGGCGATACCGTCGCTCTGCACATGCCCATGAAAATAAATGTCCGCAAGTGGGAGAGCAACAAGGATTCTGTTTCGGTAAGCCGTGGACCGGTGAGTTATTCCCTGGCCATAAAAGAAAATTGGAAGCAGTATGCTGGAACGGCCGATTGGCCCGAGTGGGCAGTCTATGCCGAGTCCCCATGGAACTATGGTCTGGTTCTCGACCCCAAGATTCCGGAGAAGTCGTTCGACGTCGTCCAAAAGTCCGGCACGCTGGCGGACAACCCGTTCACGCACGAAACAAATCCAGTGGAACTGCGTGTTAAAGCAAGAAAGATAACGGAGTGGAAGTCGGATACCCAGAATGTCATTGAGACACTCCAGCAAAGCCCAATCGATTCGGATCAGCCTGTTGAAACGGTTTCCCTCATTCCCATGGCCGCTGCCAGACTTCGAGTGACATCATTTCCCACCATCGGCGCCGGACCTGATGCGCATGTATGGCAGGAGCCTCAGGCGCTCGCCGCGGAAGCGTCCTTCATCGGTCCCGATCCA
>Ga0302303_10002376_pt1 | contig 11447 bp, 7 predicted proteins | sample III_Palsa_E2_1_FD_194542 | JGI IMG/M metagenome (GOLD analysis project Ga0302303, IMG submission 194542) | Peat permafrost microbial communities from Stordalen Mire near Abisko, Sweden - III_Palsa_E2_1 | ecosystem: Environmental > Terrestrial > Soil > Palsa > Peat permafrost | place: Sweden... | reverse complement strand
ATCGTTAAAATCCGGCGCGAATGCCAATATATTCGAAAACTGTTCAAATTCTTCAGGTTGGTGGGTGGTGGTGATGATCACCGTTTTCATGCCGGCATTGGCGGCGGTTTCGGCCCCTTTTGGAACATCTTCAAAAACGATGCAATCGCCGGGATCGATGCCCAAAAGCGCCGCTGCCTTTAAAAAGGTTTCGGGATTAGGTTTGCTGAAGGTTACGTCATCCGCGCTGACAATGGCCTTGAAGTAATGCCTGATATTCAGGTTATCCAGCACGAAATCAATATTGATGGGTATGGCGGCTGTTCCTATCGCCATTGGGATACCTGTTTGGTAAGCTTTTTCTAAAAAATCGTGCAGGCCGGCCACCAAACTTAGCGAAGGAAAAAACTCCTTTTGATATTTCAGTTCCTTTTCAACGGATATCCGCTCCATTTCTTCAACTGTAAACCGGTCGGGGCCAAACATCCTGACAAGGACTTCAGCATTTTTGCCGTACATCTGCGGCTTCACTTCTTCCCAGGTAAAATTACCCCCCAGGTCGTTATTCAAAAGGTTAAACCATGCCCTTGTATGATAGGGCATATCGTTGACCATGGTGCCGTTAAGGTCGAAAATAAAAGCTTTCATGTATTGATTTTACGTGTAAACGGCTGCCGCAGCCACCCGTTTTTCCGGGGCAAAAATAAGCTTTTAATAAAATTGAAATTTAATAAATCCGTAGTGTATCATATCGCGTATTTCAATCGTAATTGTTTGTAATCGCAGCAAATAGTTTCGACCCCACACTACCCAAAAGATATTGAAGAAGTGGCTAAATAATTAAGGACAACGCGATGGAGTGATCTGTGCGATTAATTTCTATTTAGCGAAAGCCCGGCAAGCAGCAGCTTAAGGGCTTTTTTTTTGGCCAAAAAAGTGTAGATTTTAGAATACTCTTCAAAACAGGCTTTGGTGACACCCCAACTCCACATCATTGAATATAACCTACATGCTGTCGAAGAATCGCATTTGAGCATAAAATAGATCTTTCTTTATAAATACGTCCGATTGTACTTGTTTGAAGAATCCTTTTCCTCAGTGCTCTCTGTGCATTCTCCGCGCTCTTTGCGGTTAAATTGCAGCAACTGCAACTGTATTGTTGACTTTCGGGGTTTTTCCGTACCTTTGCCGCTTTAATAAACAAAATAATGCAAAAACAAGGAACAGTTAAATTTTTCAATGAAACAAAAGGTTTTGGTTTCATTACGCCGGATGCCGGCGGCCAGGACGTGTTTGTTCATTCTTCAGGCCTTATCGATGAGATCCGCGAACACGACAAAGTTGAATTTGAAGTGGAAAACGGCAAAAAAGGCGTAAACGCGGTGAATGTAAAAGTTATTTAATTATAATATTACCATCAAGCCTACCGGCGCCCGATCCAAAAGATCGGGCGCCTTTTTTTTGGAACCGACGACAACGTACTGAAAGCTGAAAGCAAAATTGGACAGCAGTTTCGGTGGTTTTATCAAAATTAAATAATCGATTTTACTTGCCGTTGGCATCGTTATTGTGTTACTTTAATATCTACTAACAAAAAAAAGAATATGAAAGATCAAACCAGGGTTATAGCGGCGCTTTTAATTGGCGCTGCGGCGGGTGCTGCTTTAGGATTATTGCTGGCTCCCGAAAAAGGCGAAACTTTAAGGGACGGTATCGCTGACTATATAAATGATTTGGTTGACGGGGCAAAAGAAAAAGCCGCCGCAAAGGCCAATGATATTAAACAATATGGCAGCGGTCTTTATGACAAAGCCAAGTCAAAGATCAATGACGTTACCGGCGAATTGATCGACTATAGGGACGATGCTGTAGAAGCCGCACGCACCAAAGGGCAAAATTTGAAAGACGAAGCGCAAAGAAGATTTAACGAAGGAAAGGCCCATGTAAAGAACGGCTCAAACGATGTTAACGATGCTATTCAAAAAGCTTAAAATAATTTTATTAAAACGACAAAACCCGGCATAAGCCGGGTTTTGTCGTTTTTAAGCCGATCTATCCTATTTGGCTACCCACGTGTTGTTTGAGGGATCGGCATCCATAAATATCCCACCGTAAATAGTTGCCGATTTCACCACCCTGTCTGTTTTTATATGCACAGCAGCAAGTTGTTGATCACGTTCCCAAACGGCAGATGTTTGATGGAACGTACCTGAGGTACCGTCCGTATAGGTTACAATAACGTCAAACGGCGTCGCAAAACCGCCTATATTTTTTATCAAAACGGTATAGCCCCCACTGGTTTTAGTCATTTTTTGCAAGGCAACATCAATGTAGCCATTACTAAAGAACCAGTTTTTAAAAAACCACTCCAGGTCTCTTCCTGAGCCTTTCTCCATCGAATAGAAATAGTCCCATGGGATCGGGTGTTTGCCGTTCCAGTTGGTCATATAGTTGTGAAGGGCTTTTTTGAAGAGTTCATCGCCCAGCATATCCTTCAATGCGAGATAGCTTAATGAAGGTTTGCCATACGAATTATTGCCGTAACCACCCCTTAGCTCGCTCGAGGGCGTAATAACAGGCAGGTCTTCGGTAGTTGAGCGGTCATGGATCCACCGCGTAACACGGAATTGCTTGTAAAAATCGTCTGCCTTTTTTTTGCCTACCTCAGCCGTCCCGATCAGTAGCTCAAAAGTGGTTGCCCACCCTTCGTCCATAAAAGCATAACGGCTTTCGTTCGTCCCCATATAAAAAGGAAAGTAAGTGTGAGCGATCTCATGATCCTGCACAAGTTCTGCAAAATGAAGGTCACTTTGGTGGTTGTCGTTCACCATCATTGGAAATTCCATATCGGCAAAGCCCTGGAATGAAGTCATTTTAGGGAAGGGATATGGGACACCCGGCCAATTATGCGACAACCAAGCCAGCGAATTTCGGCCAAACTGTACAGCATGATGAAAATCGGCGGCTGTATCTGAAAAAGCCGACTGCATGCTTGCCCTGCGTTGCGCGGCATCGTCCACAACCGCGCTGGCTGCGTCCCAGTCGTAATGATCGCTAATACCTACCGCCATGTCGCTGATGTTATCCGCCTTCCATATCCAGGTATTTGTTTCGCTTTGGGCGGTAATGTTTTTCGATGTAAGATCAGCAGGCGCCGCGATATGAATGGTCGAGTCGCTGGTCATAGACGCGGCCAGGCGCCTGGCATATTCGGGCTGCAATACCTGGTTGGGATTTTGCAGGGTGCCTGTGGCCCAAACAATAAAGTTTTTGGGTACCGTTACACTAAGCGTGTAGTTATTAAAATCGTTATAAAACTCCTGGGCATCTAAAAAAGGCAGCGTGTCCCAGCCATTGTAATCGTCGTAAACGGATACCCTTGGATAGAAATAAGCGAGATAGTAGCTCGTGGAATCAATGGCGCCCTCGCGGCCATGTCCGCTGGCCAACTCGTAATGCCAGGTAATATCCAGGCTAACCGAATCGTGGGGCATAAGGGGTTTAGGCAGCTTCGCCATCTCATTGGTCGATGCAGCAGTTTTATTGTTCCAATCCTCTTTTAAGCCATTAACCAGGAATGCATCTATTTGCACGCCCTGGTTCAAATAATTATCAGGTGCAGGCCTGAAACGGGCGGCGCCGGGACGGTGTATGTTCATGATCAACTTCATGTTCAACCCCTTTAAAGTGTCGGGGCTGTTATTGAAATAGGTTATCGTTTCGTGCCCGGTAATTGTTCGTCCGGGAGGGGAAACGGCAATTGAAATATTGTATCGCCCATGGTTTTCCCAATAGTTTTTCCCCGGGCCGCCATCAGGAGACCGGGTCCCTTTATCGTAGGCCCGCTGAATGTCGCGCGGCATGTACAATTGCTGTGCCTGTAAGCCCGAAAAAACGAGGAACAGGAAGGAAAATAGGGTGGCTGATTTGATCATTTTGGTGGATTTTCGAACGAAAGTACCAACTATTTGCGTAAAAATTAAAATCCGCAAAAAAAGGCAAAAAAAAGATAAATTTTTTTTGACTAATTATCAGCACATTAGAACGAGATTAGAAATAATTGCAACAAGTTTGCAAAAAAAACGCTTTTTCTATTTGTACTCCGATAAATATTTTTTTACTTTGCAACAGTTATTTTAATAGGGGTATTAAATAACTAATTTGTAGCCACCTGCCTTTGGGCGGGTGGTTTTTTTTTAAGCGCCCCTCAAACCACCCGGAACCATGCGGCGCAGTCGCGATTTTTTCGCGCCGGTGAACCCTGCACAGCCCGGATTGCCGAACAGTTTCCTACCTTTACACTTCCGGATTTTACCACGGCTGGCGAAATCTAAACAAAAGTATATCATCCTTATGAAATATAAACTTGGCGATTTTGTGCGATTTGTGGACGAGAAAATGGAGGGCTTTGTTACCCGCATCTTCGACGAGCAAATGATAGGCGTGACAGGGGAAGACGACTTTGAAATCCCGGTATTAGCCAGCAAGGTAACCACGGTCCACGGCTATGAGCCTCCCGGAGCTGTAAAGGAAAACAAGACAGAAGACCTAAAACCAGGCATGGAATTTATAAAGAGCGGCGTCTCTTTGGCAATTGTGAGCGATCCTAAAGCCAACTCGGTTGTCCATTTTTACCTCGTAAATGAAAGTTCGTTTTTACTAATGGCAGCGTTAACAACCAATAGCCAGCAAAAATTTAAGGGAGAGTTCGCGGGCACGATCGAACCAAAATCTGCCGTCAAAATTTATTCGGCACAAATGGCCGACCTGCAAATATGGCCAGTATTTATATTGAATATTATTCATAACACAAAACATAATATTGAGCCCCCCAAACCGATTGTGTTAACTGAAAAATTCAAAGCGAAGGATTTTTCAGCAAGTAAAAAACAAATCCCGGTATTAAATCAAAGTGGATGGATCATTCAATTGGATGAACCCGAAGTAGTGATTGACGCACAAAAATTAAAAGAAAGTTTTTTTAAAACCCCGGCCGAAAAAACCAATATTGAAAAACCGGCAAATGAAATCGACCTGCATATTGAAAAACTGAGGAACGACCACCAGTTCCTGACCAGCCATGAGATGCTGAGCATTCAATTGGAAAAATTTCACCGTTCGCTGGATGCCGCTGTGGTGCACCAATTACCGGAAATTATTTTTATTCACGGTGCCGGTAATGGAACTTTAAGGCACGAACTCCATAAATTTTTGAGCCGGCATCAAAAGGTGCAGACCTTTATGGATGCCCAAAAAGAAAAGTTTGGCTATGGCGCTACGAAAGTGATCCTAAAGTAGGAAATTAGCCGGCGATATTCACACCGCCGATTAAAACCAAACAAGGGAATCAGGGCTTTATTTCCAGGCAAAACATCATGAAGAGTTTATTCTATTTGATCATTCTACTCATCATCGGGAAGATAGCAACATCCCAGGAACTCAGATATGTCGTCAAAAATAACGAATGGGATGTGGACTCACTTGGTACGCACCGTGTGGTAGTCAATATAAAAAACACGGACGCAAAGGTTGCTGAAGCGGTGATTGACTGGAGAAGAAGCGACCAAAACCCTGAAAACAAAGACGTGCTTGTGGTTGATTCGACCACTAACCAGCAGATATTTTATGTTTCGGTGGCTGCCATCAGCCGCGAAAGCGGAACGATTTACTTTGAGCCGGTGATGGGCCATTCAAAATATTTTGTTTATTACCTACCGTACAAGATCGATCGGAAATCAAATTACCCGAACGCCAAATATCTACGGCCCCAACAAATAGTTTCGTCGGACTTGATTAAGTTGATCAGGGGGCAAAAAAATATTGTATCCGCCGATGTTGAATGTATCGAGGAGATCAATGCGCTGAACAGTTTTTACCCCATGGAGGTGATTGCCACTTCGGCGGAAACCAGCGCATTGATCCGCCAGAATGCAGGCAAATCGTACCTTGTCTTCCCCGAAGACCGCCTGCATCCTATAAAAATGAAACACGACCTCCCACAACGTTGGGTAACTACCGGCGCGAAAAGCACTTTTGAGGGAGAAGCCCGGCGAGGCGAAAATTATGCTTATCAATTGGGCGTTTTTCCTTTCACCAAGGGGCTCGAAGATATTAAAGTTACTTTTTCAGCACTGAAAAGCGCTGCCGGCCAGCAGATACCTGTTGATATGCTTTCCTGTTTAAATACCAACGGCGTCGATTTTAAAGGAAAAAAGTTCAGCAAGAACGTCGATGTTGCGGAGGGTGATGTGCAAGCGCTGTGGTGCCTTGTAAATATCCCTGCTTCTATTCCCGCCGGCATTTACGAAGGTACGGCCACGATCTCGGCAAAGAATGCGGAAAGCACCATTGTCGGCGTTAAGATCAAGGTTAATAGTGCCATAGCCATTAAAGGTGGTGTAAATGAGCCATGGGAACAAACCCGGCTAACCTGGCTCAACTCAACCCTTGCGCAAAAAAACGATGTGATCAAACCCTATACACCGCTTGTGGTTAATGGCGGCACGATTTCGTTATTGGGACGTAAGGTAATCCTCGATAACACCGGGTTCCCAAAAAACATTGAGACCTATTTTACGCCGGAAATGACGTCCTATTCCGCAAAGCCAAAGGCTGTTATAGCGGCGCCGATCTCGTTTATTGCTGATGGTGTGGCAGGTGCGGAACAATGGACCCCTGCCGGCCTCAGGTTTACCGAAAAAGACGCCGGCACGGTGAAATGGCAGGCTGAAAACACATCCGCCGATTTAACGATGGAGGTACACGGCTCGATTGAGTTCGACGGGTTCGCGTCGTACGAGGTAAAGATCGTCGCCACGAAAGACATCGACCTGAACGACATCCGCATGGAAATTCCATTTAGCAAGGATGCCGCCAAATACATTATCGGCCTGAATCTGAAAGGAGAAAAACGGCCGCAGAACTATCGATGGAAATGGGATGTAGCAAATAAAAACCAGGATGGCGCATGGCTCGGCGATGTAAACGCCGGCTTACAATTTTCCCTTCGGGACGAAAATTACGTGCGGCCGTTGAATACCAATTTCTATTTGCAGAAACCGCTGCTGCTGCCAACTTCCTGGGGAAATGCGGATAAAGGCGGCATCAGCATCACCGAAAATAAGGGCATCGTATTGGTAAAAAATTACAGCGGCCAGCGGAATATGAAAAAGGGTGATACCCTCTACTACAATTTCAACCTGCTGATCACCCCCTTCCATCCTATCAACACCGATTTTCAGTGGGCCACGCGGTTTTACCACCATTATGCGAATATCGATACCATCAAAGCGACGGGAGCCACTGTTATCAATATTCATCATGGAACACCCATCAATCCCTATATCAATTACCCTTTTATTGCGCATGATGCTATGAAAGCTTACATCGACGAAGCGCACCGGGACGGCCTCAAGGTGAAGATATACAACACGGTAAGGGAACTGTCAAACAGCGCCTATGAAACCTTCCCGATGCGCAGTTTGGGACACGAAATTTATTCAGGGGGCAAAGGAGGAGGATATTCATGGTTACAAGAACATTTGGGCGACGACTATATCGCGGCCTGGTATGTACCCGAAGTAAAAGATGCCGCAATCATAAACAGCGGGATGAGCCGCTGGCACAATTATTACGTGGAAGGGATGAGCTGGCTGGTTCAAAACGTAGGCATCGACGGTATTTACCTTGACGACGTAGCGTTCGACCGCACCACGATGAAACGGATCAAAAGGGTATTGACGCAGGACGGCCACCCAGGCATCATCGACCTGCATTCGGCCAATCAATACGACAAAAGCGATGGGTTCAACAACAGCGCCAATCTGTACATGGAGCATTTCCCCTACCTGAACCGGCTTTGGTTTGGCGAATATTTTGATTATGAGCACAATACGCCGGATTTCTTTTTAACAGAAGTGTCGGGAATCCCTTTTGGCCTGATGGGCGAAATGCTGCAGGGCGGCGGCAACCCATGGCGGGGAATGATCTATGGGATGACCAACCGCATGCCCTGGAGCGATAATGCCGACCCACGTCCGATATGGAAAGTTTGGGACAGTTTTGGGATGAAAGGAACCAAAATGATTGGCTATTGGGTGGAAAACAAACCGGTTAAAACCGACAACGCTTATGTGCTGGCAACCGTTTATAAGAAACAGAAAAAAGCTCTTGTTGCTTTAGCCAGCTGGGCGGATGCCGATACGAATGTGAAATTATTAGTAAACTGGAAGGCATTGGGGATCAATCGGAAAAAAGCTGTTATTATAGCACCGGCCATGAAGAATTTTCAGCCGGCAAGAGTTTTTAAGTCGAGTGACGAAATACCTGTTGAAAAAGGCAAAGGCTGGCTGCTGGAGATCAGCGAGAAAAAATAAGCACCCCCTTTCGTCTTTTCGATCTGTTCAAGGGAGAGCGACATTATACATGAGGTAAGAAGCATCTTTTTCTCTTGAGCGAACAAAAACAAACACAAGGCCGACAAATCGCCTTTTCCGGTCGTAGAGACGCCCCGCCCTGCCCCCAATGTCATTAAGTTAGCGGAAGCACTGGCGGTAGTTGACGCGCTCCGTCTACTCACCCGGACTTTGCTTCGCTCGTCCACCCTCTCTATGGCAGGCCATAAAGAGGGTTTAATAGTTGTATTTTTTCTTAACTTAATTACGTTGGCCCCGCCCCTACTTTTCCACCACCAATGTTTTACAGCCTCGCCCCAAACCACCTCTCAAATCCACTCCCTCTACAATGATCGAATAGGTTGAGGCATTCCCCCCGGTATAAAACCAAACCTTCGCTTCGCCATTCGCATCGGTGACAATATCAGGCTCCCAGTCAATGGTTGAGCGCAAATCGGGCAAATCTTTTTCTGGGCCTTTTACGGTGTATTTAGGCTTGTAAAACTGTGCCGCCCGGCTCATCGGCAGTGGCTTATAAAGGTAGGTCCCAGGCGTATTTTTAACTCCCGGACCGTTTCCGGAACGTGTGGTAATTTCAACAAATGCCATGTCCGACTGGCTCATTATCATACCCCATTCTATCGGGACATAACGGGCAGCATATTTTGATGAACTGTTGATTTCTATCCCTTTTACATCTTCAGCTGAATGGGAATTCAGGTAATCGTTTATATTGTCGATGGCAGGATAGCTTATCGGCATAACCTGGTATAACGAAATCCCATCAATATAAAATTTTACAGGTTTACCATCTATGTAATACCAGGGTTGGTCGGTTCCTCCGTAGTTAATTTTGGTTATGTCATCAATAATAAACGCGGCAAATATTCTATCGTCTCTGATCTTTTTAAAATCCGGAGAACCTGACAATGGCATAAAGCCTTCTTTAAACCCCGGGACTTTTTCCCTTAATAAATCCAACCATGTTTTCCTTCCGGCTTTTTCCAGTTCCTTCTCATCTATCACTACATCCGCATTACCCGGCCCGTTTGGATTCTGCGAGTCTTTAATGATCTTTTTATCTTTGATGTTCACTTCCTTTAACATATGGCCGGTTGGGTTGTACTGCGGCTGTTGCGATAGCGCCTGGTTTTTTACAAAACGGGCTACCATGGTGTCGTCCGTTACATACCAGGGCATCTGCAGAGGCCCTTCAATGGAAGCGAAGGCAGGCGGCGGCGGGTCATTGATCTCAATCCCGACATTAAAGCTTTTTCCACCTTTGTTAACGGCTTTTAAATTAAAAATGGGTGTATCGATCATGGGCAGCCGGTCAAAAACGAATCCGCCATTTGCATCGGTCGTCGTATCCATCAGTATAGCAGGTTTTTTCGAGAACAATAAAACATCGGTTCCTTTTACCGGCTTATTAAAAACGTTGCGGACATAGCCTGTGACCGCCAGGCCGGTTTCTGGTTGAAAGCTCAACGGCGGGGGATTAAACACCTGGCTCCAGTCATAACCCGTCCAGCCCTGGGTAAGCAGCAGGTTATCCAAGGCTGCGGCACGGTCACCGGCCTTTTCTGAAAAATAGTACCACGGCGATTCGACATAGCCTTTAAGGTCTGTTGTCAGCAAAAAACGCGTCAGGATATTTTCACTGCCTGTATCCGGCTTAACCAGCGCATCATCAGTCACAGCCATTGAAAAACTGCCGCTTACAGGATTTCCGTCCCTGTCAGTCACTTTAAGCTTTAAGCCGACGCTATCCCGCGGATGATAAATTGCTTTATCAGTCGAAAAACTGACGTTCAGTGCATCATGGTGATCGATAAACACCAGTCGTTCATTTACGGGCTTATAGTCGGTGGTAGTCAACAACAAATGAAGCACACCTGTAGGAAAAAGGCTTTTAGCGATGTGCAATGAGATAGGCTTCCCGGTTTCAGGGATCACGGTCTTCGCGTAACACAATACGCCTCTTGACATACCAACAAGAAAAAAGGCCTGGTGATTGCCGGTGACATCCGTTGTAGCCCTGACGATAACTTCGAGTGAATCATCGGCCGGGTTATTACTGACATGCAAAACTGTACCGGATTGTTCAACGGCAGGCAACTTAAAGTCGCGCGTTAAACCTCCCGGCAGATTAACCCGGGCCACATAGGTTTCGCCGGGCTTTACGTCGAGGTCAAAGCTTCCCATCCCATTATGCAGCGACCTGAATGACGCTACCGGGGTTTGAGCGCTGTTTACTATGGCGCCTGAAATATCCAGCCCGTTCCCATCTTCTGCGAGCGCTTTAAATCCAACATGCGCCGGCAGGCCGGCAACAAGTTTCCCGCTTTCCGGCAGGAACTGCACATCAGCATTTTCAGGCCGGTTCAGGTTGAGGGGAATAGTGGCCAAAGGAATTTTCTTATCGCTGAACACACCTATTTCCAGGCGATCAGGCGCCGGAGGGACGGCAAAGTCAACTTTTATAGCGCCATCTACGCCCGTTAACAATTTTTGGCTCGAAAGCGTCCTCCCTTTGTCTATTATCTGTACGCTCACCGTCCGCGCGGCATAGGGCAGGTTGTCCATGCCGGTTAGCCGGACGCTGACATCAACCTTTCCACCTGTAGTCGCAACTGCCACTTTTGCCAGCAAATGCTGCGTGCTGCTCACCTCCAGGTGCTTCATGAAAAAATACCTGTCGCTGAAATTACGCATCCAGTTGGTGTAAGCGCGAATCGTGTAGCTACCTGGCGGGAAACCTTTTTCATCCAGCGTGATATTGCCCCGGCAAAGCGCTGCCCGCACGGGGAAGCGGTATTGATTTACAATTTTGCTGCTATCGTTTTCTATGTCGACATTTAATATCGCGCTTTTGCCGGACGGAGTCAGGAAAGATGATTTCAACAAATATCCCTTGAACCAAATAGTGTCGCCCACGGCATAATAGGATTTATCGAACTGAAGGTAAATATTTTCGCGGGGCGCGGTCTGGCGGGCGCTATCGGCCAATGCTTTAATTTGGAGCAACCTTGGTTGCCATGCAGCATTTTTACCCGTCACCGAAACCTGGCCAAA
>Ga0302303_10002373_pt1 | contig 11454 bp, 8 predicted proteins | sample III_Palsa_E2_1_FD_194542 | JGI IMG/M metagenome (GOLD analysis project Ga0302303, IMG submission 194542) | Peat permafrost microbial communities from Stordalen Mire near Abisko, Sweden - III_Palsa_E2_1 | ecosystem: Environmental > Terrestrial > Soil > Palsa > Peat permafrost | place: Sweden... | reverse complement strand
GAATTGAATTGTCATTCCGCTGGAAGTTGCGGTAAAAATAGTGAAAATGGACCAAGCGAAAAGCAAAAAACCACCCGCTTCACAGCGGGTGGATCCAAAATTGAATTGCCTAAACCTTTATTTTTTATGACAATGCGATAAAGCGCTATTAACGCATGTCCCTGCAATGGGAATAGTGGGTGCTGGCGGCCTGTTCAGGGGTCACGCTGCGATTGCAAGAAAATAATAAGCTTCCGGAAAGAATGACGAGTGCGGCCAGGAGGATACGTTTCATGTTTTTCATTTTAGGGGTTTGTGGACTAATAGAACGAAAAGGTAAGACGATAATTGTAAAGAAAATAATCGTTTTCTGTGAGCCGTGCTGAAAAGGAGACAATTCGTTTTTGCAGCCTTCCCATAGGGGGAGAGAACCGTCCCGAAATGGGCAGAAAGTGCCGGGCCATCAGTGGTGGGCCCGGCAGACCGCGAATTGTTTAACTGCAGCCCATGCTATTGCCGCAGTTCAGGCATTTGTAGCAGGTGCCGCTGCGGATCGTGATATGGCCGCAGGTATTGCATGCCGGGGCGTCGCTCTGCATACTACGGGCAGCCGCGTTTATGGCATCCAGGCCATTTTCGGCGCGGGTGGCGGAGACAGCCGCTGTTTTGGCGGATTTAGCGGCACCATTGACCGGGTTGCCGGCGGGAGAGCCATGGGAGCCATTGCCCGGGGCGCCATGGGGGCCGCTACCGGCTTTTGCCACGATGCGCACGTCGCTCAGTTCGGGCGTCGTCTTATCGTAGGGTTGGGAGCCATGGTTATCCCAGTCATTTTCCCCTGTATTGGCTATTTCCGGCCTATCGAGTACGTGCACGAGATCGGTCCGCCCGAGATATTCGTAGGCGAGTGAACGGAAGATAAAGTCGACGATCGAGGTAGTACTCTTGATGTTCGGGTGGTCTACCATTCCGGAAGGCTCAAAGCGGGTAAAGACGAATTTTTCGACAAATTCCTCCAGGGGGACGCCGTATTGCAGCCCTATCGATATCGCAATAGCGAAGCAATTCGACATACTCCGCATCGTAGCCCCTTCCTTGGCCATATCGATGAAGATCTCTCCTACAGTGCCATCGGCGTATTCGCCTGTACGCAGGAATATGGCCTGACCGTTGATCTTCGCTTTTTGCGTAAAACCGCGGCGTTTGGCGGGAAGGGTCCGACGTTCCACAATAGTAGCCAGGGCCCTTTTCAGCTTGGTATCAGGAGAGGCCTGTACTCTTTTCTGCACTTCTTCCAGCAGTTCCTGCACCGTCAGTTTACCAAGGTCGACGATATTGGATTCGGCGACGGGCATTGGCGGGGGGGCGGCAGTTTCGAGGGCTGCTGCTTCTTTTTCGCTTTCGGTCTCTTTTTTCTTTTTATCGGACTTGGTACTGAGCGGCTGTGATAATTTGGACCCGTCGCGATAGAGTGCGCAGGCCTTCAATGCCAGCTGCCAGCTGAGGATATAAGCATCGGCAATTTCTTCGACGGTAGCCTCGTGGGGGAGATTGATCGTTTTGGAAATAGCGCCGCTGAGGAAAGGCTGGGTAGCCGCCATCATGCGGATATGGCCGTGGGCGTGGATATAACGCTGACCTTTCTTTCCGCATTTGTTGGCGCAGTCGAATACAGCGAGGTGCTCTTCTTTCAGGAAAGGAGCGCCTTCGACGGTCATCGTTCCGCAGACGTAATTGTTAGCGGCTTCGATCTCCTGGTCGGAGAAGCCGAGGGCTTCCAGTAGGCTCCATTCGAAATTGTAGTACTGTGCGGGTTTGAAACCCAGGCGTTGCAGGCATTCTTCCCCGAGGGTGTAGACGTTGAATACAAAGCCGATCTCGAAAGCCGAGCCGACGGCAGCATCCAACTTTTTGATCTCTTCGGCGATAAATCCTTTTTCGCTGAGTGACTGGTGGTTGATAGCAGGTGCCCCGGCGAAGGTGGCGGACCCTACAGCATATTTGATGATGGTATCGATCTGCCGGTCAGTATAGTTCAGGTGTTTCAGCGCGGTGGGCACGGATTGGTTAATGATCTTGAAATAACCACCGCCGGAAAGCTTTTTGAATTTGACCAGCGCGAAATCAGGCTCGACGCCGGTGGTATCACAATCCATGACCAGGCCGATGGTGCCCGTAGGCGCGAGGACGGTGGCCTGAGCGTTACGATAGCCATATTTTTCGCCTAACTGAACGGCTTCGTCCCAAGCCCTGGTAGCGGCCGTCAGCAGGTAATCGGGGCAATATTCTGCCTTCAGCCCCTGGGGTTTGATCTCCAGTCCCTCATATTCATCGGCATCGTAGGCGGCCAGACGATGGTTGCGCATGACCCGCAGCATACTCGCTTTGTTGTCTTCGTAGCGGGGGAAGGCGCCCAGTACGCCGGCCATTTCTGCCGAGGTGCGGTAGGCGACGCCCGTCATGATGGCGGTGATAGTGCCAGCGATGCCGCGGGCCTCTTCGCTGTCATAGGGTATACCCATGATCATGAGCATGGAGCCGAGGTTGGCATAGCCGAGGCCCAGTGTACGATAGTCGTATGACAGCTGAGCTACTTCTTTTGAGGGGAATTGGGCCATCGTCACGGAGACTTCCAGTACGGTCGTCCAAAGCCGGGTGCAATATTCGAACCCTTCTACATCGAAGGTGTTGGTCTGTTCGTTATAGAAGCGGCGCAGGTTGAAAGAGGCCAGGTTGCAGGCGGTGTTGTCGAGGAACATGTATTCACTGCATGGATTAGACGCCCGGATGCGGCCGCCGGCGGGGCAGGTATGCCATTCATTGATGGTCGTATCGTATTGGGTACCGGGATCGGCGCAACGCCAGGCAGCGTAGGAAATCTGGTTCCACACCTCACGGGCAGGGATACGTTTCATGACCCGGCCGTCGCTGCGGGCTGTCAGCTCCCAGTCTTCGTCTTTCTCCAGACGGTGGAAGAATTCGTTGGGGATGCGGATGGAGTTATTGGAGTTTTGTCCCGATACTGTCCTGTAGGCTTCGCCTTCATAGTCGCTGGCGTAACCGGCTGCGATGAGCGCGCCCACTTTTTTCTCTTCCTCGACTTTCCAGTTGATGAAATTCATGACCTCCGGGTGATCGAGGTCCAGGCAAACCATTTTGGCGGCCCTGCGGGTCGTACCACCGGATTTAATGGCGCCGGCAGCGCGGTCTCCTATTTTGAGAAAGCTCATCAGGCCACTGGAAGTACCTCCGCCGCTGAGCTTTTCTCCTTCACCGCGGATATGCGAGAAGTTTGTGCCTACCCCGGAACCGTATTTGAAGATACGGGCTTCGCGTACCCACAGGTCCATGATACCACCGTCGTTGACGAGGTCGTCTTTTACGCTGAGGATGAAGCAGGCATGAGGCTGTGGTCGTTCGTAAGCGGAGGTGCTCACCTTGAGCTGTCCATCGACTGGGTCCACGAAATAATGTCCCTGGGGCTTGCCCGTGATCCCATAGCTTTCATGCAGGCCCGTGTTGAACCATTGCGGAGAGTTGGGCACACAGGCCTGGTCGAGGATACTATAGACGAGTTCTTCGTAAAAAACCTGTGCATCTTTTTCAGAAGCAAAATAGCCGTAACGTTCGCCCCACACCCGCCAGCAGTTAGCCATGCGGTGTGCGACCTGTTTGACGGAGGTCTCGCGTCCCAGGGAGCCATCCGGCTGGGGAACGCCTGCCTTACGGAAATATTTCTGGGCAAGAATGTCGGTTGCAATCTGACTCCACCCGGCGGGGACCTCTACATTGGTCATTTCGAACACCACTTCTCCACTGGGGTTACGGATAACGGAAGTACGATGATCATAGGCGAATTGATCGAATACGGCGGTGTCTTCCTTAGTGAAGCGGCGGGTAAATTGCAAGCCCTTCACAGATTGCTTTCTCGTTGGCATAAGTCAGTAACTTTTATTGAGAATTTTTTTGAATAGTTTTTGCGGCGGGTCGGGGTTAACGAAAGTATTTTTTGATTTTGATATTTCCTTGCCCTAAATATTAACACATGTGCAAAACAGATGTTCATATTTCGGAAGTTCAAATGGGGCCGCGGCTTCCGGAATGCAACACAAAGTTCGGCTATTTTTTTATTCACATTCGGCGCGGCTTTAAAAGACCCATATTTCCTTGTTAATCAGACTGTACCACGATATCCTGCTGTTCGGGGTGACGCCGGACATAAGCGGCTACGAAGGGACAGTAGACTTTTACCGGCAGATGGTGGGCCCGGGCATATTTAAATGCAAATTCTACCAGCGCGGTCCCGATGCCCCGGCCGCCGAGTATAGCAGGCACTTCGGTATGCATCAGTACAATCCGGCCATCATGCAGCCGATACTCCAACCATGCTAATTCACCATCGATTTTTACCTGGAATTGTTGTTGTTGTTCGTTATTTGATATGCTGAGTTGTGGCATTTATTGGGTACTATACTTGTGTTAATCCAAGATATGTGTTATTTTCGTAAATATAACAGGGATATTACGTATGCCCGTGTCTGCTAATGGTCACGATCCCGTTATTTCGCAGAATTAACCCCCTTAAAGCCGAAAACTTTTCGCATTTTTGCATTACTACCCAAGGCAATAGCGAATGAAGAAAGTTATTTACGAATCCTTGTTGGCGAAGAAAAATAAGGGTCAGCGGTCTTTCGCCGTACTGATAGATCCGGACAATGTGAATGCGTCAAAGCTCGATGAGCTGACCGCCCTCGCCGTTGGGGCCAGGGTAGATTATTTACTTGTCGGGGGTAGCCTTGTTATTTCGAATCATCTGGATGAGGTGGTACAACATATCCGGCGGAATTGCAGCATTCCGGTCATTCTTTTTCCCGGCACGCCATCACAGGTCTCCCGGTATGCCGACGGTCTTCTTTATCTTTCCCTGATCTCCGGCCGCAATCCGGAACTGCTTATCGGTCAGCATGTCATTTCGGCGCCTGCCGTCAGAAAAAGCGGGCTGGAAATCATTTCGACCGGCTATATGGTCATCGATGGAGGGGCACCCACGACAGTCTCTTATATCAGTAATGCGACCCCTATTCCGGCCGACAAGAATGAGATTGCGCTGTGTACGGCTATGGCGGGGGAGATGCTGGGGATGAAACTGATCTATATGGATGCAGGCAGCGGGGCCAGGCATCCTATCCGGGAAGAAATGATAGCCTGTGTGGCCAGTCATATCGATATTCCGCTGGTGGTGGGTGGCGGCATCCGCGATCCTGAAAAAGCCTATCTCAACTGTAAAGCCGGGGCCAACGTCATCGTCGTCGGCAATGCTATCGAAAAGGATGCTTCCCTGATCAAGGAGATGGCCGATGCCGTGCATTCCGTGCCGGTCACTTAGCGTTCTTGAGAGCAAACTACTGATCCTTCAACAAAATATGAACCTGTTTACACGGTTATTGAATGCCGGGATTACGGAGCAGTTAACTGCCTACGATCGTCGCCAAACCAAAGTTTTCAACAGTTGCAATCTTGCAGGGATGCTGATTGCCCTCTTAAGGCTTGCCTATCTTTCGTTCGGTTCACCTAACCATTATCCGGGATTTGTATTGTTCGTCAATGCGCTGCCCCTATTGATCTGTGGATCAATGCTCATTTGCATGTTCCTGCAATTCTTCCGGACATCTATCGTTATTTCCTTTCTTTGCTTTCCGCCTTCGCTGGTAGTGATGGCCTGGCTGACCGGGGACAGGGAACTGGAAATCTATCTTTTTCTCTATCTTTTCTTTGTCTTCTTTTTCCTTCATTACCTATGGCACATGATATTGGCGTTTTGTTGGGTAACGTCGTGTATCATCGCTGTTCACTTTTCGCTGCGATCCTTCTCGTCCGGCCACTTATACAGGCCTGACGGAATATTGGAGATCATCGATTATAGTTTCGGACTGGTGTTCGTTTTCCTGGCCTTGTATTTCAGTAAATACGCTGTATGGAAGTTTGAAAAATCGATCCGGCAGAAAAAGGAGGAACTGAAGAAACTGAATGCCGTCAAAGACAAAGTTTTTTCCGTTATCTCCCATGACTTAAGAGCGCCTATCGGCAGCATGATCCTGCTGCTGCGCGAAATCAGCGAAGCTTCCATGACTGTTGATGAATTCAACGAACATTTACCCGATTTACTGGCGAATATGGAGCAAACCAGCGATTTGCTGGACAATTTGCTGGCCTGGGCAAGAAGTCAGATCCGTGAATCGGCGCTCGTTGCGAACGAAATATCCCTTAACCGGCTTACAGACCAAACGATCAGGTTCTTGGAAAGAATGGCGGACGCCAAGAATATCCGGCTGATCAACGAAGTGCCGGTGGGGTGTTCTGCCTATGCGGACGAAGGTTCGATAAAAATCGTACTGAGAAATTTGATCATGAATGCTATCAAGTTTACGGGATCGGGCGGGGTCGTCAGGGTGAAAAGCGATGTGACAGGTCCCTATGTAAAAGTGATGGTAGTTGATAATGGGATAGGTATCCCTGTTAATAAGCAGGAACTTCTGTTCGGCGAAAGCTATTATACTTCACTTGGCACCAATAAGGAAGTAGGGTCCGGGCTCGGGTTGCTGATCTGCCAGGATCTCATTCAGAAAAATGGTGGTTCGCTGCTGTTTACGAGCGAGCCGGGCAGCGGCACGACTTTTTCTTTTTCGCTACCTCATCAGAATTGAGACTGCGGCCGCGATGGTTCGCGGCTACTCCGATCTCAGGCTCTTTGCCGGGTTTGCCAGCGCGGCGCGTACAATCCGGTAGCCGGTGACGGTCAGGGTCAGCAGCAGCAACGCCAGCAAAGGCAAAACGAACATCCAGGGGCCCGGAGTGATATGATAGGCATAAGTATCGAGCCAGCGGTGCGCTCCAAGGGCAGCCAGCGGCAGCGCGATGAGGGCGGCCACACCGACGAGTTGCAGCTGACCGGCGGAAAGCAGCAACAGCAAATCCTGGATCGAAGCTCCCAGTACTTTACGGACGGCAATCTCTTTTGCGCGCCGGAGCGTGAGCAGTGACACCAGCCCATACAGACCGAGACAGGAGATGATGATGGCCAGCGCCGTAAAGGTATTGAAGAGCAACATAGTCGCCCGGTCTTTGTCATACTGTTCGTTGAAGTCTTCATCCATAAAAATATAATGAAAAGGCTGGGACGGGTAAAACTGGCGCCACACTTGTTTTAACCGTGAAAGCTCCGAAGGAGCTGTTTTCACCAAAATAGCCATGGGAGGGCGATCGGGATAGAGCATGACCATCGGCTCGATGAGGTTATGCATGGACTTATAGAAAAAGTTCTTCACGACGCCGATCACTTTCCCATCAAAGCCGCTGGCGTTTATGGATTGACCGATAGGCGAGCTCCAACCGGCGGTCTTTACAAAAGCTTCATTGACGATGAAGGCCTTGTTGCGGTCGGTAGCAAAGCTGTCCGATACATTGCGGCCGGCGGACAGCCGAATATGGACCAGCGGCAGAAATTGAGGGTCTATCAGAAAATAGCTGCAAAACAGCTCTTTTTTCTTTCCATTGGACGACACGGAGGCATTGGTCATTCCTACCCCTTCGGAAGGCAGGCCGCTGCCCAGGGAGGCGCCCCTGACGCCCGGCAACTGGAGCACGGCTTGATAAAGGGCTGAAACCTTTGTCTGGCTGGTGGAATCGGCGGGTATTTGGGCTTCGAGGATGCCGCTGCGGTCGATGCCGGCGTCATTGTGCACTACAAAATACATCTGCTCGTGGAAGACGACGACGCCGGCGAGCATGGCCAGTGCAATAACGAATTGTACGACGGTAAAGACCTTGCGGAGAATGGCCCCGCCGGAGTAGATAGCGCCCGATGATTTGAGCACGGATACCGGTTTGAACCGGGAAAGCACAAAGGCAGGATAAGCACCGGCCAGCAGCACGGTGACGGGAAAGAGCAGAATGGGAAAAAGGACGACGCCCGAGCCGCTGAATGTCAGCTTGGTATCGAGGATCCGGTTAAAGAGGGGGATACCCACAGCCACCAGGCCGATGGCGGTGATCCAGGCTATGGCCACGAGCACCGAGGACTCGGTGAGGAATTGGCGGATGAGTTGTCCGGGACAGGCGCCGATGACCTTGCGGACGCCTACTTCTTTCATGCGGTCTGCCGCCCGGGCTGTGGAGAGGTTGATATAGTTCAATAAAGCGATGATGAGGATGAAGACGGCGAGTGCGGAAAATATTTTGTTGAACCGGCGGTCGCCCTTGGTCGTGTCGACCACCTTGCCCTCACTGAAATGGACATCGGTGAGCAGTTCGGCTGAATAACGCAGGGTCCAGCCGGCCTGGCCTTCCCAATGAATTACCGGTATGGTATATTTGTCCATGCGGGAGAGTTCGCGATTGAATCGGCGCAGGTCGGGTTGTTGACGGAAGAGCGCGAAGGTATAGGTGTCGAAATCGTCGAGCACCCAGTGGGTGTTATTAAAATCTTTATAAAGCAAAGCATTGATAGTCATGTCGGAGTTGTTTGGCCGGTCGGCCACGACGGCCGTCACTCGATAGGTCTCGCCGTTGCAGATCATCGTCTGGCCGAGCGCCGGCTGGCGGCCGAAGTATTTTTTTTCCATGCTGCGGGTGAGGACGATGGATTGAGGGTTCGTCAACGCTCCACTGGCTGTTCCTTCCAGGAAGTGAAAGGCGAAAAGGGAAAACACGGACTGTTCCGAGTAACAGAAGTTATCCGCCCTAAAAACCTCGCTGCCTTGCCGAATGGTCACCATACTGTCCAGTATACGGGCTGTGGCTTCAATCTCCGGAAAATCGCTCTGAAGGGCTGCCGCCAGCGGTTGCTGACAAGCGGCTATGGCGAGGTCAGACTCCGTTGTGTGCAACACGCTGGTTACCCGGACGATCCGGGGGGCGTTTGGATTGTAAGCGTCGTAGGTCAGCTCGCTATAAACGTATAGATAGATCAGCAGACAGGCGGCGAGACCGGTGGCCAGGCCGAAAATATTGATCAGGGAAAAGGCTTTTTGCCGGAGCAGCCGGCGCGCAGTAATTTTCAGGTAGTTAGCTGGCATAACAGAGTTTATTGGCTTTACGGTTTAAGATACTGGCAACCCGATCCTTGCTGCTTGTGATACAGGCATTTAGGGAATTCTTAACGCGAAGGGTAAAATTTGCGTAAAATTCACATTTTAATCCCCTCAGATCCAGAAAATTGTGTTTCTTTGCGTGGTAAAATATTTGAAACAATTTCATCAACTTTGAAATGAAAAAAAACTCACCCATATCACGCTACCTTGTGATATTGCACGCCTTCAATAAGCGTGGGTTTTTTGCTGCGCCGTTGTGCACAGTTTTTTCCGTTCGTCCCATTCCCTTTTGGGTACGACGTTGATACTTCCCCACTATAGCGTTCCCGTGTTTTCAGCCTTATCAGCAGTATGCCGGGATTCCCTGTCCGGCCATTGGCTCAGCAATTGCAGCAATGGTGGTGCATTTATCATTAAGAGCATATTTGAATCATGGAAAATCAACAGTTTAAGATAATTATTGCCGACGCCACTCACCAGGATTTCGCCCGGATCATCTGTGACGAAATGGAATCTTCCGCCAAAGCCAGGGGTACGGGCATCGCCAAAAGAAGCCCGGACTACCTTCAACAGAAAATGCGCGAAGGCAAAGCCGTGATCGCCTTTACCGACGACGGTGTCTGGGCAGGGTTTTGCTATATCGAGACCTGGAGTCATGGGGACTATGTAGCCAATTCGGGGCTGATCGTATCTCCAGCCTTCCGGAAAAGCGGGCTGGCGAAGATGATCAAGAAGAAGATCTTCGAACTTAGCCGGGCTACCTACCCGGAGGCTAAGATCTTCGGGCTGACCACCGGGCTCGCCGTTATGAAGATCAATTCCGAACTGGGCTATGAACCGGTCACTTATTCCGAGCTGACCCAGGACGATGCCTTCTGGGCGGGCTGCAAAAGCTGCGTCAATTACGAGATCCTTGTGAGCAAGGAGCGGAAGAACTGTATGTGTACGGCCATGCTGTATGATCCCAAGGACCACTACGAGCCGGAAGAGACTACCCAGGATTTTAAGAAGCATTCCAAGCTATACGAACGATTTATGCAGATCAAGCAGTGGAAGCTTCTCGCCCCTTTCCTCAGGCACCATGATGATGATCATGGCAACGGGGGCGGGCGTAACGGCGGCAATAGCAGCCATGGGGGTGGAAGGTCCAGATCTCTCTTTCATACTTTCTTTCATTTCTAAAATTCATTAAATAGTCATGAGCAATAAAGTCGTCTTAGCCTATAGCGGCGGATTGGATACTACTTATTGTGCCGTTTATCTCCAAAAAGTGAGGGGTTTCGAGATCCATGCCCTCACCGTCAATACCGGCGGGTTCAGCCCCGAAGAGATCGAACAGATCGCTGCCCGGGCAAAAAGCCTTGGGGTTGCCTCCTTCGAATGCGTGGATGTCACCAAGGATTATTACGATAACTGTATCAAATATCTCATATTCGGTAACGTGCTGAAAAATGCCACCTATCCCCTGAGCGTGAGCGCAGAAAGGATGGTGCAGGCGATTGCCGTTGCCCAGCATGTCAAAAAGATTGGCGCCACCGCCGTGGCGCACGGCAGCACCGGCGCCGGTAATGACCAGGTGCGGTTTGACATGGTTTTCCAGAGTATGCTGCCCGGTGTGGAGATCATCACCCCGATCCGTGACCTGCGGCTCAGCCGTGAGGAAGAGCTTGCCTTCCTGAAGGAGAACGGCGTGGAAATCAACGCGGCAAAAGCTAAGTACAGCATCAACAAGGGTCTTTGGGGCACTTCTGTCGGCGGCAAGGAAACGCTGACTTCGAAGGAATACCTGCCGGAAGACGCTTGGCCAACGGCTGTCACCGAGACAGGAGTACGTCATCTCGAGCTGGAATTCGAAAAAGGAGAGTTGCGGGCTATCGACGGACAAAAATTCGGCAGCCCTGTAGCCGCGATACAACATCTGCAGGCTATTGCCCAGCCCTACGGCGTAGGCAGGGACATCCATGTGGGTGACACCATTATCGGTATCAAAGGCAGGGTCGGTTTCGAAGCCGCGGCCCCTATCATCATTATCAAAGCCCATCACCTGCTGGAAAAGCATACGCTGACCAAATGGCAATTATACTGGAAGGACCAGCTGAGCAGTTGGTATGGCAACTGGCTGCATGAAGGGCAGATGCTGGACCCCACGATGCGCAACATCGAAAAATTCCTGGAAGACACGCAGGCTACGGTCACCGGCAAAGTTTTCGTCACCCTTCAACCCTACCGGTATACTATCACCGGCATCGAAAGCGCGCACGATCTGATGAGCAGTAAATTCGGCAGCTATGGCGAGATGAACAAGGGCTGGAGCGGCGACGACGTTAAGGGATTTGCGAAGATCTTCGGCAATCAGTCCAGCATTTATCACAAGATCAACGATACA
>Ga0302303_10002371_pt1 | contig 11464 bp, 10 predicted proteins | sample III_Palsa_E2_1_FD_194542 | JGI IMG/M metagenome (GOLD analysis project Ga0302303, IMG submission 194542) | Peat permafrost microbial communities from Stordalen Mire near Abisko, Sweden - III_Palsa_E2_1 | ecosystem: Environmental > Terrestrial > Soil > Palsa > Peat permafrost | place: Sweden... | reverse complement strand
GGCCATTGCTGCGGGGTGTTAGTATTAATAGGCATGGTTAAAGTTAATTATTTATTTTCTTAATTGCCGATCCCGGTTATTTGTTTGATTTCACCAATTAAAAATTGACTTTTCATCTGCACATCTGCATATCCGCACATTTGCACATCAATCTACTACACTTCTGCCCACTGCAAACTGCCTACTGCAAACTGAATTCCCTATCTTTACACCCAATGAAATACCTGCGCTGGCTCTTATTTCCTTTTTCGCTGTTATACGGCCTGGTGGTGGTTATCCGCAACTGGTGCTATAACACGGGGCTGTTTAAAAGCTACGTGGCTGGTGTGCCCGTAATTTCGGTAGGCAACCTTGATGTTGGCGGCGCAGGCAAAAGCCCCATGACGGAGTACCTCATCCGCCTGTTTAAAGCTGATTATCATTTGGCAACGCTAAGTCGTGGTTATGGCAGGGAAACTAAAGGATATTTAGTAGTTGAAAGTGAAAAGTTGAAAGTTGAAAGTGAAAAGTTGAAAGTTGAAAGTGAAAAGTTACCTTCAACTTTCAACCTTCAACTTTCAACTAAAATCGGCGACGAGCCCGCCCAGTTCGCCCAAAAATTTCCGGATATCACCGTGGCAGTTTGCGAAGACAGGGCCACCGGCATTAAACAATTACAAACCAATCATAACCTTATTATTTTGGATGATGCTTACCAGCACCGCGCGGTAAAGCTGGGCTTCAGTTTGTTATTGTTTGATTATAGTCGTGTTTTTGAGCCGCATCTTTTATTACCTGCGGGAAATATGCGCGAACCTTTTGCCGGGCGTAAGCGTGCTGATACCATCATCATCACCAAATGCCCTGTGGGTTTAAGTGCCGGTGAGCAGGCAATAGTGATAAAACGCATCAATCCGTACCCTAATCAGCAGGTATTTTTTACGTCGATAGCCTACCAACCGCTGCAAACTTTGGATGGCCTGCCTGCCGATGTAGCTGTAAATTCTAATACCACTGTTTTCCTGCTCACCGGCATTGCCAACGCGCAACCTTTAGTACAGCACTTAAAATCATCTTCGGCACAAATTATACATCATAATTATCCCGATCATCATCGCTTTAGCTTAAAAAATATCACTAAACTTGCTGCCGACTTTAATGCCTGCGCTGCAAAAAATAAACTGGTTATCACAACAGAAAAAGATGCACAGCGTTTACAGCTACACGAGTTGTTGCCGCTGATAAAAACTTTGCCCGTTTTTGTAATGCCTATCGGGATTAGTTTTTTAAATAATGGGCAGCAGCAGTTTAATCAATTGCTTATAAACTATGTTAGAGAGTATACAAAACACCGTTAATTACATTAAAAACCGCATAGGCGATTTTGCACCCGAAGTAGGTATAATTTTAGGTACTGGCCTTGGCGCGCTGGTTACCGAAATTGAAGTTGAAAAACAACTGATGTATGGTAGTATCCCCGATTTCCCGATTTCTACCGTAGAGTTTCATTCGGGCAAACTGATATTTGGCAGGCTTGCCGGCAAAAAGGTAGTGGCTATGCAGGGCCGTTTGCATTTTTACGAGGGCTATAGCATGCAGCAAATTACCTTCCCCGTTAGGGTAATGAAAATGCTGGGTATTAAAAGTCTGTTTGTATCAAACGCCAGCGGATCGCTTAACCCCGCGTTTAAAAAAGGCGACCTGATGGTGATTGACGACCATATAAACCTGCAGCCCCAAAACCCGCTGATAGGCCGCAACGAGGACGAGTTGGGCCCGCGTTTTCCGGATATGAGCCAGCCTTACCTGCGTACCCTTGTTGCCAAGGCCCTTGATATTGCAAAGGCCAACAATATTGTATGCCATAAAGGAGTTTATGTAGCGGTTACCGGCCCCAATTTAGAAACCAGGGCCGAATACAAATATTTGCGCATTATTGGCGGCGATGCCGTGGGCATGAGCACCGTACCCGAAGTTATTGTGGCCAACCACATGGGCTTGCCGGTTTTTGCCATATCCGTGTTAACTGATGAGGGCTTCCCCGAAGAACTTCACCCGGTTTCCATCGAACAAATAATAGCCATAGCACAGGAAGCCGAACCTAAATTAACATTGATACTTAAAGAACTAATTGCCGGTATTTGATGCCTGATAAGTTAAAATACATTTTAATATTGCTGATATGCTTATCGGCACAGGCGGTTTTTGCCCAATATAACCAAACCGGCTACCCTGCGCAACCCGGCTATAACGGCCAGCCGCGCCCCGCTAATTTTAACGATACAGCCACCAACCACAAACAAGTGCTAACCGCGGACCAGGAAATTGATACCCTGCGCAAGCGAGAAGAACAAGCGCGCGACAGCGTGATATTTAGCTCAAAGTTTATTAAGGTGGTAAATGAGAATTTACTGCATGATAGCACACAGGTTTTCCCTTTGGATACAGGTATTACCAATTTCGAAAATTACAGCCCGCTTTATCAGCCCTTAACGCCAAAAATTGGTTTAGGCTATTTGGGTGTAGCCCAGCGCGACCTGCTTTTTCAGCCGGATAAACATATCGGTTTTGATGTGGGGCAAAATGACCTCAGTATTTACGACCTGCACCCGCAGGACCTTAATTATTACAACGCGCGTGTTCCGCTAACGGTTTTAACGCTATTTACCAAGGATGATTTGTTTAAGATATTGCACACGCAAAACATCAAACCCAACTGGAACGTTGGCTTTAACCTCAATTTTATCGGCGCTAAGGGCACTTATGCCACCACAGTTATACCGCAAAATGTGAGCGATGTTAGTGCTGCGTTTTTTACCTGGTACCAATCAACCAACAAGCGCTATAATTTGCTGGCCAATTTAATTTACAACAATTTAAAGGCGCCCGAAACTGGTTCTATATCATCTCAATACGATGAAATTTTCACAAATCCGCCGCAAATTTTGGGTAAAGCGAACATAGCCGTGCGTTTGCCAAACACGTATGAAAACTGGCATGATGCCGGCTTTTACCTTAAACAGTTTTATTACATAGGCCACATTGATAGTACCCGGCGCGAAGGCAAGGATACCTCCAAAATATTGCCTACGCAGCGCGTTTCCTACACTTTTTATTACAATGTGCGCAAGTACGAGTTTATACAAAATGATGCCGATACCGCTAACACCTTTCCCAATTATTATTACAGCTCAAACCGCTCACGCGATTCGCTTACGGTAACGCACATACAAAACGATTTTTCGTACAGTTTTTACCTCCGCAGCAAATCGGCAAAAACGGTAAAAAACGAGGCTAAGCTTGATATTGGCGTAACGCAGGACCTTTATCATTACTCGCAATACGTAAGCGACTCCACCCTTAACCAGCAGGCAGTAAAAGTGCCGATGCAAATAAAACAACAGGAGGCAACCTTCCAGGATATTACCCTAAACGGGCGCATCAGTTATCGCTTTAGCAATAAGGCTTCGCTGGAGGGTACCGTGCACCAGATTGTACAGGGGCGCGATTTTGGTAACTTTTTGTATGAAGGCAAGCTGATGTTAGCGGGCAATAGTGATGAAGGCAAAATTATACTGGATGCTTATTCGCAAAGCACCTCGCCGCCGTTAGTATATACCGACTGGATATCTAACCATTACATATTTCATAACAGCTTTGGCAACGTAAAAACCAACAGCGCGTCATTTAACTATATTAATGATGCCCTGCACCTGGATGTAAAGGCCGAATACTTTCTGATAACCGATTACCTGTATTTTGATGGTGTTGATGGCGGCAATGATGCCCAGCCAACACAAATTAGCAGTCTCATAAATTTACTGAAGCTAACGCTTACCAAAGACCTTACCTGGCGCCGCTGGCATTTTGACAACAGCGTGGTATACCAAAAAAGCGATTATCAAAGCACGTTGCGCACACCTTCATTTTACAGCTATAGCAGCTTATATTACGCCAGGCTGTTATTTGGTGTGTTAAACAGTAATATAGGGATTGATGTACGATATAATACTCCTTTCGACGCGCCATCATACGCGGTTGGCCTGGGGCAGTTTTACAACGGGCCTAATATCAACTTTTCATCATACCCGGTTGCAACGGTATTTATAAAAGCTACGCTGATGCGCACCAACCTGTTTGTAGCGTACGATTACGCCAACCAGGGCCTGTTTAGCCGTGGCTATTACACCGTTAACCGCTACCCCATGCAGGATGCCCAGTTAAAGTTTGGCGTATCGTGGACGTTCTTTAATTAATTTCGGATTTATTATTTGGGCTAATTCTTAATTCCGAAATCGTAAATCCGAAATCCGAAATAAAGCATGGCCTGCGCGCGGGCTTACGTTTTCTGCTTCTTCTTCCTTGCAGCGGGAAATAACACATTATTCAATATCAGCCTGTAGCCCGGCGAGTTGGGGTGGAGCGATAAATCAGTTGGCGGGTCGCCGACGAGGTGCTGGTAATCTTCGGGGTCGTGGCCGCCGTAAAAAGTCCATTGGCCTTTGCCGTATTCGCCGTGTATGTAGCGGGCTTCGTTGGCGGTTTTCATTTCGCCCATAATAATTACGCCCGGTTTAATTTTACTTTCATCGAAAGCGGTGGTAAGGCCCATAAAGCCCTTTATTACCCGTTCATGGTCCTGCGTTAGCATACTGGGCACCACATCCCACTTGGCCGAAAAATCAAACAATGTAAAAAAATCGTGCTGCTGGTCAACCTGGCGGGTTGGGGTAACATCAATATTGCTGAACGAGTGCGACATGGGGTTCATATCCAGCGTAAAGTTCTGGAAGGCCAAAGTCTGACTGAAATCCAGTTTCGATTGCGCGTCGGGGTCGGCTGCATCACCATCAAACATGCTTTCGCAAATATCAGTATTGTGTGCAGCTAACGCGATATCAAACGTATCCGTACCCGAGCACATGGCAAACAGGAAACCACCGCCGGCAACAAAATCGCGTATCCGCTCGGCTACCGCCAGCTTCATTTGCGATACCTTTTTAAAGCCCAGTTTAGTGGCCATAGCCTCCTGCGCCTTTACATCATCATTATACCATTGCGCATAGCGAAAGCCCGCGTAAAACTTACTGTATTGCCCCGTAAAATCCTCGTGGTGCAGGTGCAACCAGTCGTATTTAGGCAAATCGCCGCGTATTACTTCCTCGTCATAAACCACATCGTAGGGTATTTCGGCGTATTTTAGTACCAGGGTAACGGCATCATCCCAGGGCAGCTTATCCTTGGGCGAATACACCGCCATGCGGGGCGCTTTTTCCAGCTTTACCACATCCATGTTTACAGATGGGTCGGCAACCTCGGTTAGTATTTCGTTGGCTTTGGCATCGGCAATAACCTCGTAACTAACGCCGCGTATTTTACATTCGTTTTCGATGTTCTGGTCATAATTCATCATAAAGCTGCCGCCCCGGTAATTAAGCAGCCAGTTAACCTCCTGGTTGTTTTTTAAAACCCAAAAAGCAATGCCGTATGATTTTAGATGGTCCTTTTGCTCATCATCCATAGGGATGAGGATAGAAGCCGCCCTTGATAGGAAAGTTAAAAGCAGAAAGCTGAAAGTTAAAAGTAGTTTGAGCGGCTTCATTTGCGAATTTAACGAATAATTGGGGAAGGTATTATAGGATTAAACTATAATACTAATTTCGCATGTGCTTTTTTTATACCTTCAAAATTGGGGTCGTAGTTAGCATTCCAATGTCCATTATATTTTGAGCCATCTTTGAATATGTAAGTCCCATTACCGTCCCATTCATCGTTTTTCCAATTTCCATCATAGCGGGAACCATCCTGAAAATATATTATACCGTGTCCTTCCTTATTTCCATTTTTCCAATTACCCACATATTTAAATTTAGCCGTGCCATCATTTGTACTAAAATAGAAAATGCCAAAACCGTCGTAAACCCCATTTTTCCACTGTCCTGCATAATAACGATAGGGATCATCGGCTTTAGGGCCAAATATTGATACTCCATATCCATTTGGTTTACCATTCTTCCATTGACCTTTGTGTATGGCATCTTCACTTTTATCATAATATACGCCATACCCATCATACCCATCATTAAAATTACCTACATAGGTATCCCCAGCAAACTTTGATGTAGAACCAAAAAATTCATTTCCTTGTCCATATATTTTTCCATCTTTCCAATGGCCTTTAATATATCCCCCGTCTTTCCATTGTTTTATTCCGTAACCATTTTCACAATTGCCATTACATGTCCAGTCAATCGGTTTGTTACAACCTAATGTTACCAATAGCAAGAGTATCACAACTAAGTTTTTCATTATGATCAAATATAATTTTTTTGGTGGATTTTTTCTGCTGGCGCGAATATGTTAGAAAGCCATAAGCACCGGGTACTCGTGCCTAACCTAAACGCGCTCCGTCTACTCACCCCGACATCGTTCCGCTCGTCGACCCTCTCTTCGCCTGCGGTGGAAAGAGGGTAAAAAAATCTAACTCAATCAACCTACTAAACTTACTCCAACTTAATCAACTCATTCTAACCCAATCAACTTAATCAACCAATAATTAATTTCTATATTTATTCTTCCTTACCTTAATAAACCTTATGAAGAAAAACCTCCTGCTCACCAGTTTGCTATTGCTTGCAATTAAAGCATTTGCCCAAACACCCGATAGCACCTTTAAAATTAGCGGTAATATCAGCAAACTTGATAAGGGAATGCTATATATCAGCTACCAGGGTATTAATAAATATATAGTAGACAGCAGTAAAATCATTAATGGCAATTTTGAATTTTCGGGTAAAATAGCACAGCCGGAAATAGCATATTTAAAGCTTGTAAATACCCAAATGCTGGATAATAATACACCATATGTTTATTTAGAACCCAAGCTTATGCAGGTACAACTAAGCAATAACCCTTTTGCGGTTGTTACGGTTAAAGGTTCCAAAACCCATGATGAATTAATGGAATGGAAAACCGCGAACAATAGCCTGAAACAAAAATTTTCCGGCGCTTTAAGCAGGCTGGATACCGAGACAGATACCGCTAAACACAAATTATTACAGGATAGCATGGTGCTTTACTACGATCAGAAATTTGCAGTGGAATATGATTTTATAAAAAGCCACCCGCAATCCTATTTTAGCCCCTATCTTTTAGTGTTACACTACAGAAATTATACGGTTGCGCAATTAAATGAAATTTACAACAAATTCGGAAGTCAACTACAGACCAGTGTAAACGGTAAACTGCTTTTAAAAGATATCAATAGCATGAGTGCCGATTCAAGGGGAACTATCACTGCAAATATTACAGGTAAAGATTATGTAAATAATGAAGATTTTGACCTATCGAAATTAAAAGGCAAATACGTAATTATTGATTTTTGGGGTTCGTGGTGTGTGCCTTGTATAAAGCTTATACCTGCCATAGCTGCGGAGCATGAAAAATATAAAGACAAAAATATCGCATTTGTAAGTGTTGCTTACGACCAGGATGGTAACCAAAATAAATGCAGGGAATTGGTTAAGCAATTAAGGATGAGTTGGGTAAACCTATGGCAAACACAAGGCAAACACACCGACCCGGGCATAACAAACACCTTTGATGTAGGTGTTTTCCCAACCATTATACTAATTGACCCGCAAGGCAAAATACTGGAGCGCGGCGACGCTGAATATGGCTTTTTAAAATGTAAAGCAGTGCTGGAGAAAGTGTTTGGAAATAGCCTGTAAATATTCAGCCTAACCGCGCTCCGACTACTCACCCCGACATCCCTCCGCTCGTTTACCCTCTCTTCGCCTGCGGCGGAAAGAGGGTAAAAAAATTTAGCCTGTGGTCGGTGTTTTCGCCGACCACTTTCAGTGATTGCTTTTTTACAATCATGCCGATAGCCTCGCCAAGCATCTTTTGCCCTGCCTGGTCGAGCCCGGCTACCTGCGCACCATTCAGTTTATAACAAATACTGCCATCCGGTGCTTCGGATGCATATAGTTCATCGCTATTGTGTTTATAATCGAGGTATCCGCCGTGCGATATGTCTGTTATTCTTGTCTTGTCGGTACTTATGGTGATGGTTCCTTCATATTCCAGTTTCACATCGTTATTATCGCTATGGCTGGCGATGGTAGTATGCCTGCCGTGATGGCACGATAACATAACAAGTGAAGCGGCGGCGATAGTAAACAGGGTTAATTTTTTCATGATAGTATTAGTGATTGGGTGAAAATGATTTTAAATTGATGAGTTTTAGTAGCTGAATATTGATGGCGATGAACCATACCGACCAGCCTAAATGTGCAAAGCGTTGTATCAGCCCTTCGTGGTTAGGCAAAAAGGGCGTAAAGCGCAGGAATATACCTAACAGCAATACCAGGCTAATTCCCGACCATATCCGTAACGTTTTAAACCTTGCGCCGCGCCACACAAACAGCGATAAAATAACGCCGACATACATAACAAATATTACAGGCCCTGTTATAGCATGCTGCGCGGTGCCCAATGGGAAAATAGCTGCCCACAGCGTAGTAAATGGAATACTTACAGCAGTGATAACGGGTATGATATTGATACCCGTTTGCCGGCAGGCCATTACAGCGCCTATCACAAATAAAATGCCTGTAATACCGCTCAGGTACATAACCACGGTCATAAACACATGCGATTTTGCCCAAATGGCGCCCAGTTCACTAATAGTGCCGCTTACCGGGCTATAATTGCCATGAATGAACCCTGCTACAATGCTTCCTACCCAAAATGTCAGGGCCGAAACAGTGCCCATCGTTAGTAATAGTTTTGTGTTCATATCGGTCTTACTTTTTAAAATATAAAACAAATATACACAAAACAAGGTATTATGCAATACATAGTACTATCTATTTAATAAATAATGTATCTATCTCTACTCCATTCACTCAACCCCAGCCTGTGGTCGGTATTTTCACCGCACCACTCTTTGCGTTAGGGATGGAAGCGTATACCGGCCCGTGCCTAATGCCTGTGCAGTATGAGCGTACAGCGCGGCCCGCTTCTACCAGCGGGAACGCCCTTGTTCAGTTGGCAGTTAATAGTTGGCAGTTAGCAGTAGTGCATATTGGTTAAACCCCACCTCCCCCGGGGCGGGAATCGCACAGGGCCGGGCGCTTTTGAACGCGCTCCATCTACTCACCCCGATCCCGATAGCTATCGGGACGCGCTCGTCGACCCTCTCTTCGCCTGTGGCGTAAAGAGGGTAAAAGAAAAACCTAATCAACCTATTCAACTTAATCTAACCTATTCTAACCTTTCTCCTTTAACCTTTTACCTTTCTGCTTTTTTATTACCTTTGCAATCCCCATTAAATAAATAAAAATGAGCAAAGCGATTATTAAGACTGAAAAGGGTGATATGACTGTCGATTTTTATGAAAAAGACGCCCCTATTGCAGTAGCCAATTTTAAAAAACTGGCAAAAGAAGGTTTTTATGATAATGTAACCTTTCACCGTGTTATCCCTAACTTTATGATACAGGGTGGCGACCCAACCGGTACCGGCGCTGGTGGCCCCGGCTATAAAATTGATTGCGAATTAACCGGCGAAAACCAATACCACGACCGCGGCGTACTATCAATGGCACACGCTGGCCGTAATACCGGTGGCTCGCAGTTTTTTATCTGCCATAGCCGCGCTAATACTGCCCATCTCGACCGTAACCACACCTGCTTTGGTAAAGTGATTGAAAACGTTGACGTGGTTGACGATATTCGCCAGGGCGATAAAATTTTAGGTATAGAATTAATTGAAGATTAAGTGAATGGTTGATTAGGTTAGATTAGGTTGATTGAGTTAAAATATAAAACTTAATCAACTTAATCTAACTCGATCAGCCCAATCAACCAACAAAATGAATTTACAGGGAATTGTAGCCGTATCGGGCAAACCGGGCTTGTGGCGGGCTTTATCGCAAAACAAAACAGGTTTTATTTTAGAGAGCCTTGATGCGCAAAAAACTAAACTGGTGGCCAACCTTTCAACCGCCAAACTGGCCGCGCTGGATGAGATAACCATTTTTGGTTTCGACGAAGACATTAAGTTAACTGATGTTTTTGAACGTATTAAAACTGCCGGCAACGTGCCTGATGCTAAAGCCGACGGCAAACAGCTAAGGGAGTTTTTCCGCGTGGTTGCACCCGATCATGACGAGGAAAAGGTGTACGCATCCGACATGAAAAAGGTAGTTACCTGGTACCAGGTACTAAAAGACCTGCCATTGTTTAACGAAACAGAACAAACCGAAGCCCCCGAAGCAGCGGCAGCAACCGAAGGTGAAAAAGCGGTAGTTATACCTAAAAAGGTGCCAACAACCACAGTGCCAAAGGTAGCAGCTAAACCTGCCCCTAAAGCAGCCTCGAAACCCAAAGCGGTAAGTAAGCCGAGAAGGGCGGAATAACCCCCCGACCCCCTGAAGGGGGAGTGTAACGGCGGTATAAAACAAGAAAGCCGGTTGAAATCAAATTCAACCGGCCTTTTAGTTTTTCAAAAGTTCCCCCTTCAGGGGGTTAGGGGGCTAGCAGTCGTGCTGCTCGCATTTTTCATCAGCAAATTCGGGTTCAAATGTGCTGTGGCTAATGTCCAGGTGTTCTAACCTGTGGCGCAAATCAGCCTTAATATTATCAAACGAAGCCATATCTGCCGGGTCGACAACCAAATGGGCGGTTAGGGCGTTTTCGGTAGTGCTTAGCGCCCACACGTGCATGTGGTGTACATCTTTTACGCCTTTGGCCTTAAGCAGTTCGTTTTTAATTTTGGTGAGGTTCATTTCTTTGGGCACACCATCCATCTCTAATCTCAGGCTTTCGTTTAACAAACTCCAGGTGCCGCGTAATATTACTATAGCGATGATGATACTCACAATGCTATCCAGCGGGTACCAGTGGGTAAAATAAATAATAACACCCGATATTACTACGCCAAATGATACAATAGCATCCATAGCCATGTGCATATAAGTTGCTTTGATGTTGAGGTCGCCATCCTTACCTTTTACAAAAAGCCACGCAGTAAACGCGTTTACTGCTATACCTATTACTGCAACCAGCGCCATGGTACCGCCCTGCACTACTGCCGGGTGTATAAACCTGATAACAGCTTCGTAAACAATAAGCGCTACCGATGCAAACAGTATTACCGCGTTAAAAAACGATACGATAATGGTGGAGCGTTTGTAGCCGTAAGTATATTTACTGTTGCTGCTTACCTTGGTTAACTTAAATGCCAGGAGCGCCAATGCCAATGCGGCAACGTCGCTTAAATTGTGGCCGGCATCAGTTAGCAGGGACAGTGAATGTATAGATAAACCCGCGATTACTTCGATAATTACGAAAGCGGAGTTTAAAATAATGCCGATAATAAAAGCGGTATTTAAATTATCAATTTTAGGAGCGTGATCGTGATGATGATGACCATGTCCGTGCGAATGATCGTGAGCATGTGAGTGAGAATGAGCAGCCAT
>Ga0302303_10002365_pt1 | contig 11476 bp, 13 predicted proteins | sample III_Palsa_E2_1_FD_194542 | JGI IMG/M metagenome (GOLD analysis project Ga0302303, IMG submission 194542) | Peat permafrost microbial communities from Stordalen Mire near Abisko, Sweden - III_Palsa_E2_1 | ecosystem: Environmental > Terrestrial > Soil > Palsa > Peat permafrost | place: Sweden... | reverse complement strand
TAACTAAAAAAATTAAAATTAACATTCCGCTGGTTTCCGCAGCGATGGATACCGTTACCGAAGCCGCACTGGCTATAGCCATGGCACAGGCTGGTGGTTTGGGCATGCTGCACAAAAACATGAGCATACAGCGCCAGGCCGATGAGGTTCGCAAAGTAAAACGCTCCGAAAGCGGCATGATACAAGACCCCGTTACCCTGCACGAAAGCGCTATACTGGCCGATGCCTTTAAAATAATGAAGGAATACCGCATTGGCGGCATCCCAATTATTGATGATTCGGGTAAACTAAAAGGTATCATTACCAACCGCGATCTGCGTTTCCAGAAAGATGCCAGTCGCCCCGTAAGCGAGGTAATGACTAAAGATAACCTGATTATAGCCCCCAAAGGCACTAACCTGTTGCTGGCCGAAGAAATACTGCAAAGCCATAAAATTGAAAAACTGCCCGTTGTTGATGAAAACGGCGTTTTAATTGGCCTGGTTACCTTTAAGGATATCCAAAAATTTAAAAACTTCCCCAATGCCTGTAAAGATGAACATGGCCGACTGCGCGTAGGCGCGGCAGTTGGCGTTACTGCCGACACTTTGGAAAGGGTAGATGCCCTGTACAAAGCAGGTGTGGATGTTATAGCGATAGATACTGCACACGGCCATTCGCTGGGTGTTATTAATAAACTAAAAGAAGTAAAAGCCGCCTATCCCGATCTGGAGGTTATCGTAGGCAATGTAGCCACCGGCGAGGGAGCAATCGCATTAGCAAATGCTGGTGCCGATGCTGTAAAAGTAGGTATAGGCCCCGGTTCTATCTGTACTACCCGTATTATAGCAGGGGTGGGCGTACCGCAGCTATATGCCGTTTACGAATGTGCCGAAGCCCTAAAGGGCACAGGCGTACCCGTAATTGCCGATGGCGGTATAAAACATACCGGCGATATTGCCAAAGCCATCGCCGCAGGCGCAAGTTCTATTATGGCAGGCTCGCTATTTGCAGGTGTGGAAGAATCGCCGGGCGAAAGCATTATTTACGAAGGCCGCCGTTTTAAATCATACCGCGGCATGGGCTCTATCGAAGCGATGGAATCAGGCTCAAAAGACCGTTATTTCCAGGATGTGGAAGACGATATCAAAAAATTGGTTCCCGAAGGTATTGTAGGCCGTGTACCATTCAAAGGCACCCTCGCCGAAGTGGTTTACCAATACGTAGGCGGACTGCGTGCCAGCATGGGCTATTGCGGTGCCAAAGATATCCCAACTCTCCAACAAGCCAAATTTGTACGCATCACCGCCTCCGGCATCCGCGAAAGCCACCCCCATGATATTACCATTACTAAGGAAGCGCCGAATTATACAAGGTAAACCGGGATTTAACAGATTAAACAAATTCTCAGGATACTTAAAAATTCGCATGCTATTAACTTCCGAAGTTTTCAAAACTTCGGAAGTTTGTTTTTTATAATCAACCCTTGTCATTCTGAGCGATAGCGAAGAATCTGTCGCTTGGTGCACCACTTTGCAGATTCTTCGCTGCGCTCAGAATGACAGCGGATTTAATTTAATGGCCTAAAAGCCACTGCACTAACACCTACTACTTTTTCCTCCTCACCACCACCACCCAATTCAACAACAAAGTAATCAGCAAAGCCACCAAACAACCCGTTACTACACAAACCACCCGCTCAACTGCGGTATACCAGTGTTTATTTTGCTCGGCTTGCAGCGTAACAATTACCAAACCGGATAGCGCGCTACGCAAAGTATTGGTTATCTTAAAAGTAACACCCAAAACAATGGTGATTACCACCCCAATGCAAAGTATCGCCAGTTCAGGAAAAGGCAGCGGGTAAATACAAATACCCACCGCGCAGCCTAATATATTGGCTTTTATACGGTCAATAGCCTGCTCGGTACTGTTACTATCCGGCGACATGGCCAGCACTACCGAAACCAATGCCCAGTTAAACGGGTATTGCGGGAACGACTTATAAAGCACATAGCAAATAATTAGCCCTGCCACGCATTTCACCAAATACACCCAATGCGATAAATAAGCCTTTTTGTTGAATTGGATAATGCTCATATTTGTTTTAAAGTACTAATATACTCAACAAACTACGTCATGTTGAACTTGTTTCAGCATCCCACTCCATCAACATGTTGTTTTGTTTTTTATAACCAACCTTGTCATTCTGAGCGACAGCGAAGAATCTGTCGCTTGGTGCACCACCATGCAGATTCTTCGCTCCGCTCAGAATGACACTAACTCTTAAACCAGTCGGGGGTTTGGCTAAAGCCGGAGCAGGTATTTATTATAAAGCCAACGGCAATGAAACCTACCTCGCTTGCCAAGGTTTTAAAGCAAATTAATGAAATGAGATGGCATGAAACCAATGGGGTTTAAGCAAATTATTGAGAATTGAGAATGCAATTCATTGCCGTTGGCTTTAGCCAACGGATTTTAATACAAAGGTTTCTGGCTTCAGCCAAAAATCCTCCGCCCGTTCAGGTGTCGATACTTGAACGTATATAAATTTAAGCGTCGACGCTTAAATTCGCGGGAGTGATCCTGAATTTGTTTCCGCACCTCACTCACCAAAACGTCATTGCTAGGTACGAAGCAATCTTCGATAGAAAAGTTCGCCACCTAACACATGTACGAATTATTTAAGCTCATTCGTAATTTCAGCAATAGTTTCACTGCTTACCCCATTTGCTTTTGCTATTTCAGACAATAATTTAGTTTGGACCTTCATATTTTTAACAATTGTAGGGATGCTGAAAATGGCACGCATAAGATATATTAAGCCAATAACAAATCCTATATAAAAAAACAGCATTAGTATTTGCATGGTGGCAATATCTAAATAACAAATTTTAATCATTGTGTTAATGTTAGGTGAAATCAAATATAAATAAAAATGCTGCTATCATAGTTCTAAAAATTCCGTTACAAATTTTACCCGCTCAACCTTTTATTCCTATCTTGCTACTTGATACTAATTACTCGATACTAAATAAACAAATGTCTCCCGCAATACTACTCACATTCATCGTTGGTTACTTTTTGGTATTGCTGCTCATATCATACCTCACCTCGCGCAAATCAACCGATAACGATACCTTTTTTGTAGCCAACCGCAACTCAAAATGGTATTTGGTTGCCTTCGGGATGATAGGCACCGCGCTTAGTGGTGTAACCTTTATCTCCGTACCCGGCAAAGTGGGCGCCGTAACCGGCGACCAGTTCGAATATTTCCAGTTCGTTTTAGGCAACGCCGCAGGCTTTATTATTGTCGCCACAGTACTGCTGCCGCTATATTATCGCCTCAAGCTAACCTCCATCTATAGCTATATCGAAGGCGCTTTAGGCACCTGGAGCTATAAAACCGCCGCTGGCATATTCCTCATCAGCCGGATAATAGGGTCGGGGTTCCGGCTTTATTTGGTGGTGATTGTATTGCAGAAGTTTATATTCGATAGTTACCATGTGCCTTTCGCGGTAACGGTAATGATATGCCTGCTGCTGATATGGCTGTACACCTTTAAAGGCGGCCTGAAAACCATTATCATTACCGATAGCCTGCAAACCCTGTTTTTGGTATCATCAGTATTCCTGTCGATATATTTTATCTGCCGCAGCCTCGATTTAAATGTATTTACCGCTTTTGAGGCGGTTAAAAACAGCAGCTATTCCAAAATATTCTTCTTCAATAACTTCATGACGAGTAAGTTCCATTTTGTAAAGGCATTTTTGGGTGGCATGTTTATCACCATCGCCATGGTAGGCATGGACCAGGACTTGATGCAAAAAAACCTCAGCCTAAAAAATATCGGCGAAGCAAAAAAGAACATGTTTAGCTTTACGGCTGTATTTGTAGTGATTAACATTTTCTTTTTAAGCGTAGGCGCGCTTTTGTACATGTACGCCGCCAAATACGGGATTCCGGCAGTAGAGAAAACCGACTACCTGTACCCAACCATCGCCCTAAAATACCTGGGCGTTGTGCCTGCCATGATATTTATGCTGGGCCTAACCGCCGCTACGTTTGCCACTACCGATTCGGCCTTAACCGCGCTTACTACCTCGTTTTGTGTCGATTTTTTAGGTTTTAATAAGGGCGAGACGGTAAACAGCAAGCGCAAGGTAAACACCCGGCATTTTGTACATATCGGTTTTTCGGTGGTAATGCTGTTAACCATTATACTGTTTAACGCTATTAACGATAAAGCCGTAGTAACGGCAATATTCCTGGTAGCATCCTATACTTACGGGCCCTTGCTGGGCTTGTATTCGTTCGGGTTATTTATGCAGAAGCGGCAGGTATTTGATAAACTGGTGCCGGTTATTTGCCTGTTATCGCCAGCTATTTGTTATTATCTGAGCATGAACTCGGTAAGATTATTCGGTTATACTTTTGATAACGAATTAATCGTTGTAAATGGGCTGATAACCTTTTTAGGCCTGTTGCTTACCTCGTCGGCCAAAACAAAACCGGCCGTCGGCCATTAATATAAATTCTGATAATTATATACTACTTATATGACAAGTGATGATAAAATAAGACGCGCGTTTGAAAACAAAACCTGGCAGGAAATTAAAGTAACCGACTCCTGGCAGATATTTAAAATAATGGCCGAATTTGTTGATGGCTTTGATAAACTGGCTAAAATAGGCCCCTGCGTATCCATATTCGGTTCGGCGCGTACGCATAACGATAATAACTACTACAAAATATCCGAAGAATGTGGCCGTATATTAACCGAGCATGGCTACGGTGTAATTTCGGGCGGCGGCCCGGGTATAATGGAGGCAGCCAACAAAGGCGCTTATGAAGCCGGCGGTAAATCTGTTGGTTTAAATATCGAATTACCTTTTGAGCAGTTTCATAACAAATATATCGACAGGGATAAGATACTCGATTTCGACTACTTTTTTGTGCGGAAGGTAATGTTTATGAAATACTCACAAGGCTTTATTGTGCTGCCCGGCGGTTTTGGTACCATGGATGAAGCCTTTGAAGCCATGACGCTGATACAAACCGGTAAAGTTGCACGTTTCCCCATCGTTTTTGTGGGTAAGGATTACTGGGGCGGTTTATTTGATTGGGTGGAAAAAAACATGCTGAACCACGAGCATAACATCAGTCCCGATGATTTAAGTTTATATAGATTAGTGGACACTGCCGAAGAGGCTACCGAACATATTTTCCGCTTTTACGATAAATATGTGCTTAAACCTAACTTCTAGGATATTTTTTTCGTAGAGACGTAATATTTTGCGTCTCTGATATACAATCGCAGACGCAAAATATTGCGTCTCTACAGATGATATTTGTTTATTTTCCCACCACAAATCATTCAATAAAAGGCAAAAAATATTAGGCACGGTTATTGTTTTCGGTGATATATTAAAAAACATCAACTTATAAAAACCATGAGCAATAACACCAACACACCCGACGAAAAGGGATTTTTCGAAAAGGTTAAAGAAACAATTGAAAATCTTTGGGATGGTACCAAAGATGAAGCAGAAGAAATAAAAGATAAAGCCGCTGACGCTATAGATAACGTTAAGCAAAAAGTTACAGCTAAAAAAGCTACAGCTACCCATAAGGCAAGCGCGGCAAAAACAATAGTCGCCAAAAAAGCATCGGATACCGCTGCCAAAGCCAAAACCGTTGCAACTAACGTAAAGGCAAAAGCCGGTACAAAAGCCAAAGAAGTTACTGCTACTGCCAAAAAAGAAGCCACCGATGTAAAAGCAAGAGCTACAACTAAGGCAAAAGCCGTTACCGCCAAAGCAAAAGATGCAGTAGCCAGCACTAAAAAAACAGCAGCAGCTAAAACCACCGCCGCAAAAGCCGGCGCCAAAAAAGTTGCCGCCGCTAAATAATTAGTAAACATTTAAGGTGGGCTGTCACCCTGAGGAACTCGAAGGGTGAGCGTAAAGGCCTCACCCGCATGTTTCGCTATCGCTCAGCATGACTAAACGTATTAAAACAAAAAAGGCGATGAACCCATCGCCTTTTTTATGCTTTTTAAAGTCTCCCCCTTCAGGGGGCCGGGGGGTTACGCCCCAAACTTATACCCAACACCCTTCACAGTACTTATCACATCATCACCCAACTTCTCACGAACCTTGCGGATATGCACATCAATGGTACGGTTAGTAACCACTACCGAATCTTCCCAAATGTTTTTCAGTATTACCTCGCGGGTATAAACCTTACCGGGTTTTGAGGCCAGCAGGTACAGTAATTCAAATTCTTTTTTGGCTAAAACCACTTTAACACCCTTTTGAAAAACCAGGTAAGCTTCGCGGTCAATCACTAAATCGCCAATTTCCAGTTTATTATCTGCGGTATCTTCGGCAGGGGCGTTGCGGCGCAGTATAGCGTTTATGCGACTAACCAGCGCACGTGGTTTAATAGGTTTTGCTATATAATCATCGGCGCCAACGTTAAAGCCGGCAATTTCAGAATACTCTTCGCTGCGGGCGGTTAAAAAAACCATAAAGGTATTTTTAAACTCGGGCATGGTACGCATAATGCGGCAGGCTTCGATACCATCCATTTTAGGCATCATAATGTCAAGCACAATAAGGTCGGGTAATGATCTTTTTGCTTCGGTAACCGCTTCCTGGCCGTTGTGGGCCAAAAATACCTGGTAACCTTCTTTCTTTAAATTATACTCAATCAGCTCTAAAATATCCGGTTCATCATCAACAATAAGTATCTTTTGTTTAGTGGTATTGCTCATAACGGCTTGAAGTTTTTTGTAAAGATATAAGCACAATAGAAGTAAATAGTTAAATCTACATTAAGAAATTGTTAAATAGTGCTTTTATGTTAACAATTTATTCAGGCTTGCTAAACGTTTTCTTTAAAAAATCTTCAAGATCAGTCCCGCGCAGGTTTTTTGCAACAATAATTCCCTGCTCATTAATCAAAAAGTTTGATGGTATAGCCTGTATATGGTACAATAATTCGGTAGGGCCGGTAAAGTTTGCCATATCCGATGCATGTGTCCAGGTTAATTTATCGTTATTTATAGCAGCCTGCCAGTTGGTTTTTGAAGTATCAAGCGATATGCTTAATATATTAAACCCTTTTGGGTGATAAGCGGCATATTGTTTAACCACATTAGGGTTTTCCTGCCTGCAAGGCCCGCACCATGAGGCCCAAAAATCGAGCATTACAAATTTGCCTTTAAAGTCCGATAGTTTAACCGGTTTGCCGTCTATACCCATCATGGTAAAATCGGGCGCGGCATGGCCAATTGAAATAGGCTTTAAAGCTTCCATTTGTTTAATGAAGTTTTGTACGGTTGGGTTCCCATTAAACTTGCCCTGTATGGCATCGGCATAGGCAATTAATTGCGGCTCAAAAGTATCAGGGTCGAGGGTGCTGGCAGCATAAAAGCCGGCCAGCGAGTTTTTATTATTGTTCATAAACACCACCGCCTGGTTGCCAAAATCATTAATATTTTTCTTGAAAACGGGCATGTACACCTGTAGCAGCGAGTCGGATTGTTTACCTAATGCCTGCGCTTTTTGTTCGTACTCCTGGGTTAGCTTGGTGTTTTTATCGGTGTAAAAATTACTCAGCTTGTTAAACTCCTTCATCTTTTCCGATTCATCCGAGCCGGTAATGTTATAAATATGCAGACTGTCGCTTAAATCGGTGGTAAAATCAATATCGTCGCCGTTTTTGGCAATCAAATCAAACATATTGGTACCAATCCGCAGCTTGTAAAAATTGGCATAAGGGCCACTACGTTTCAGTTCGAATTTACCGTCTTCGCTCAATTTGGTCGAATCAACAACATTTATCTGTGTGCTGTCAACCTCTAAAAGGTATACGCTATTTACTTTACCCGGATTGGTGATAGTGCCCGAAAGCGTAAAGCTGTTTTTATCCTTACAAGCAAACAACATAATGGTAAGCAGCACAATGCCGCAAATGCCTAAGTACTTTTTCATTTATTTCGATTCTAATTCTTTAATTAATAATTGATTGGTTTTTTGCGGGTCGATTTTACCCTTCGAGCTTTTCATTATCTCGCCCATAAACAAACCTAAAACGCCCTTTTTGCCCTTCTGGTATTCAATCACCTTATCCGGGTATTTGGCAATAGCATCCTGTATAAACTGGCTTACATCGCTGGTATCAGCGCTAATCAGCAGGTTTAACTCGCCCGCCAGTTCCTGCGCGGTTTTATTAGGCGATTTTAACATGGCCGGGAATAGCTTATGCGTTGCCACCGTATTATTTATTTTGCCCGAATCAACCAAATTAATCAGCCCTGCTAAATTCGCAGGCTTAATACCCATAGTGCTGATGGCCAAACCGCTCTCGTTCAAATGAGATTTTATCGGCCCCATCATCAAATGCACTGCCGATTTGTAATTCTTAGTGTGCTTTACCAGTTCCTCAAAAAACATAGCCAGATCCCTGTCGGCAGTAATTACAGAGGCATCATAATCAGATAAGCCTAACTCCGTAATATATTTTTGGTACAGCTCAGCCGGCAGGGCAGGCATCTGGGCTTTTATCTTTTTTACCCAGCTTTCTTCCAAAAACAAAGGCATCAAATCCGGCTCGGGGAAATAACGGTAATCGTTAGCCATTTCTTTCGACCGCAAAACCGACGTTTCGCCGGTATCAGCATTAAAATTTAAAGTATTTTGATCTATACGGCCGCCGTTTTCAATAACGCTTATCTGCCGCTCAAATTCATGCTCAATAGCGCGTTGTACGTTGCGGATAGAGTTTAAATTCTTCACCTCGCACCTGTTGCCGTATTCCTTCGCGCCCTTTAAGCGCACCGAAATATTGGCATCGCAGCGCATGCTGCCTTCTTCCATATTGCCATCGCAAATATCAAGGTAGCGCAGTGTTTTACGTATCTCGGTTAAAAACTGGCCCGCTTCCTCGGCGCTGCGCATATCGGGTTCCGATACGATCTCTATCAAAGGCACGCCCGCGCGGTTAAGGTCGATGAATGAATCATCGTGGTGACTATCGTGCATGCTTTTGCCCGCGTCTTCTTCCAGGTGTATGTGGTGTATGGTTAAGTTTTTGGTTTCGCCGTTATGCAGCTTTACCGGCACAAAACCACCCAGGCAAATGGGCTGCTGGTCCTGCGTTATTTGGTAGCCCTTAGGCAAATCGGCATAAAAGTAATTTTTACGGGCAAAGGTATTGTTAAGGTTGATGGTGCAATGGCAGGCCAGCCCCATTTTAACCGCGTACTCCACCATTTTTTTGTTGATGTATGGTAAAGTGCCGGGGTGCCCCAAAGAAACAGGACTAATATGGTGGTTAGGCTCGGCGCCAAAAGCGGCGGAATCCGATGAAAATGCTTTGCTAAAAGTGGATAATTGCGCGTGAACCTCTAACCCTACAACCAACTCATATTTATCGCTTATCCCGCTTGAGAGAACTGTCATAAAAATAAAACTCAGCAATAACCGGGCTGATCCAATTTTCAAATATAGGGTTATTAGTGATTATACACATATATTTAATTGGATTGAGGGGTAAATTACGTTAAATTTTTACCCTCTTTCCGCCGCAGGCGAAGAGAGGGTGGTCGAGTGAAGCAAAGACCGGGTGAGTAGACGGAGCGCGGTAGGAAATCCGCCAACCCCACTGGTTTAAGAGCGCAGCGCTAACTCTTAAACCAGTTTGGGTCGTCAATCTTGCAATTATATAGCCATAAAAATTAATATTAAACCGAATAGAGCAAACATAATAACTCCACCCCAACCATTAATGTAACGCGGATCTGTAACGTCTTGATTGCCTTTTAAATCTTTATAAAACCAACGAGCAATTATCAAACTGACAATTCCGCCCAAAAACTCTAACCAACCCATTTGTGTGATAATGTTGTTAAAAAACTAAATAATTTCGATTCGTTATGTTAAAGGTAATTAACTTTAGAATACTGTATAATATTATCCCAACCGGTTTAAGAGTTAGCGCAGCACTCTTAAATCTAAGCTTGAAAATGCAGGACTCCGTCCGGCTCGATAAAAATGAATATTTCAAACAGAACAAGCAAACATACTAATTCAACGCTCACTGGTTTAGGAGTTAGCGCAGCGCTCTTAAACCAGTTGGAATACATTATAGATTAGACAAATTAATAGCAAGTTGTAATATAAATCATAGATTTATATTACTTAGCTTATTGCAATGTCAAAAAAAATAAAAAATACACACCAGAAAAAAAAATCCGCAAGACATGTTAAAAAACAATTCCCTCTTATTGTTAATGAAAAAAGAAAGTTTAATTTTCAATTTTTAACTAAGTGGTGGGTTGTTTTGCTTGGTATTATATCATTACTAGGTGCAATTCCGACTTATAATGAAATAAAAGAAAAATATTTTACTTCTGAAACAAAGAAATATGAAGATAACAATTTTGTTGAAGGGAAAATATCTCCATATGCAACCGTTGAATATACAGAATCAATGTTTAATAGACTAGAAGTAAAGCCTATATTTTCAAGTTTTAATATAAAGTTACAACCGGCTATACACGGAATAAGAATTAAGTTTGATGAAAATGGATTATTATATTTTTACGTTGCCGGATATTATTTTTGGTGTCCAAAAAACATTTTAGAAAATGGAATTAGTTTGCATTTACCAAATGCGTGTGATAGCATATCCGTGCTGTCTTTGATTTCGAAACAAGATAGGTTATATGTATCATGTCAATTTAATGACTTACAGAAAGAAGAATATGTTGGTTCAATGGATTATGACCATTGGAGATTATTTAAACCAAATTTACTTGATTTTCAGTCAGATAAAGATGGAAGATTTCTACAAGTAGAGGATAGGCAAAATAATGTTATTTTTTCAATACATTACTGGAAAAATTCGACTGTATTTATAGCCGGTTATTTTATAACCCCAACATCTATAATTGTAATCCCCAATAATTTAAAGAGACTACAAATTCATCCATACTGCATAGACAAAAGCGATCCCAATTGGAAGCAAAAAGCTTTGCAAGAAATTATATGGACGCTCAGGGTTGATACCGTTCATTACCCACACGAATTATCATAATAACATATAACTATGTATCATTTTTACTATTTTTATCTAGCTTTCTTGGCCTTACAAATAACACTTAAAACACAACTCAAACTGGTTTTAAGAGCGCTGCGCTAACTCTTAAACCAGTTTAGCCACCCAAATTTTTATATTGCTATTTTATACACTATCTTTAAAACCTGATCTCATTAAATTCTCAACATGCGTAAATACCTTACCCTAATTACAATTGCCGCGCTTTTCAGCGCCACGGCAATCGCCCAAACCGAACCATCAAAAAACACCGAACCGGTATCAAAAAGCCGTATTTTACAGGTGGATTCGTCGGTGGTTACCAAACACACCGTAACCATAAAGGGCAATATTATTCCTTACACCTCAACCGCAGGCTGTATACCCGTT
>Ga0302303_10002361_pt1 | contig 11488 bp, 14 predicted proteins | sample III_Palsa_E2_1_FD_194542 | JGI IMG/M metagenome (GOLD analysis project Ga0302303, IMG submission 194542) | Peat permafrost microbial communities from Stordalen Mire near Abisko, Sweden - III_Palsa_E2_1 | ecosystem: Environmental > Terrestrial > Soil > Palsa > Peat permafrost | place: Sweden... | reverse complement strand
GGCACGGCGCGACGGATTTCAGCGTGTGTATGACCTCGCCGAAAACGTGCTGACGCGACTCGATCCGCCTTTTGATCACACCGCTGAACCCCAGTCGGCAGCCGAGCTTCGACGGCGTTTCATCGCCGATAGCGTGCGTGCGCTAGGTGTGACGCAGGCCGCGTGGGTCGGTGATTATTATCGGTTGAAGCCGGCTGTTACCGACGAGGAACTGGCACCGCTACTGGCCAATGGCGAACTGCTGGCTATAGCCGTGCAAGGCTGGAACAAGCCAGGTTATGTGCATCGGGATCACGCCGACGCCTTGCAGAAAGCCAGCCTTGGCCGACTGCGCGCAACGCATACGGCGCTGCTTTCGCCATTCGATCCGGTGGTGTGGGATCGTGCCCGCGCATTGGCCATGTTCGGCTTCGACTACTCCCTCGAGTGCTACACGCCGGAGGCCAAGAGAAGCTATGGCTACTTCGTGCTGCCGATTCTGCATCGGGGGAGGTTGGTCGGACGGCTCGATGCCAAGGCACATCGTGCCGATGGCGTGTTTGAGATCAAGTCGTTTTTCCTGGAGCAGGGCGTCAAGGCGGTCCCGGCTTTGTTGGCTGCTGTGGCATCAGCGATTATCACGACTGCCCGGTGGCACGATACGCCTGAGGTTCGAGTCACCAACACTCAATCGACTGCGCTGACAAAAGCGCTTTGCGTTGCCTTGATCGCAGCGCTTTGATTTATCGATATCGATGAATCAAGGCGTGGTGCTGGCGGGCGCTGGATTCGCGTCGCAGGACTTGCCGTGGAGCGCATCGCGTAGCAGGCTGGCGAGCGAGTTGCAGCGAGCGGCCAGTTGCGGGCGAATGTCCGGATCCTGCGAATCACGCAGCAGGCTGGTGCGCATGGCGTCATAGCGCGATTGCAGCTGACTCGGTGCAAAAATGTTGGCGGCGCGGTGACAGGCCATGTAGCTGGACAGGTAGTCATCACAGGCTGCAATACCGGTGTGATCAGGCAGATTGGCGGCTGACTGGGTCGCCGTGCCACTAGCCGAAGCCCGATGCGCAGTGCGCGTAGAGGTTGTCGTACTGCTGGCGGTCGGTGCCGATGTTGTCCGTGTCGCCGTGACGGTCGTCGTTTTGGCCGGTGGTTGATGGGCGCAACCTGCGATTAAAAGAACGGCTATCACGCTGGCCAGGGTTAAACGGGGCATGACGTACATAGGGTGCTCTCCTCAAAAGCGGGTTGGAACGGACATGCCGAAAAGCTGGCCTGCTGTGGTTTTCGTCTCATCCACACAATAGACAGGGTTGGAAGTAAAAAGAATCTGAATTTGAGATCAAGACGGCCCGTAATCGCAAGAAAATGCCAAGACAAGCGAAATTCAGCCCCGAGCATCGTAATCCCGCATCGATTGCACGGTTCAAGCCCCAGTTCCAGCCGCCACGTGCCAATGTCGACAGGCTGACAGCGATTCGTGCTCTCTTATCCTGATAATTTGCGCAAAAATGCCTTGACAAATTGCTCGCAAGCTTGAAACGGGTTAGGTATGCTCTAGTTACTGTGTTTGCTCGGCAGCGTGCGTGCCCGGTATGGATCTCATTAATCCACATCGCTACACCCGATCCAGGCACGCCAGTAAACCGTCGGCCCAGGGGCCGGTTTGTCTAAGCGCCAAGTAATGGATTGGAGTGAGTCATGTCGGATCGTGAAACAGGTACAGTCAAGTGGTTCAATGACGCCAAGGGGTTTGGCTTCATCAGTCGGGAAAGTGGTCCTGACGTGTTCGTGCATTTTCGTGCCATCAGCGGCTCCGGCTTCAAGAGCTTGCAGGAAGGCCAGAAGGTCACGTTCGCCGTCGTCAACGGCCAGAAGGGCCTTCAGGCTGAAGATGTAACGCCGGTCTGAACCGACGCGACCACATCAGAAGAAAGCCGGCGCAAGCCGGCTTTTTTTGTGGTCGATGCCTCAATTCGCTAGCCTGTCGGTATGCCCGATCAATTCTCTGAAAATGCGTTTGCCCCGCCGCCTTCCGATTTACCCGTGCTGACGAGTCAAGTCGTCCTCCCGATCACCGCCGTCGATGGCGCACGTTTTGAACTGCTTTGCGTGCATCCGGATGGCGGGTGGCAGCAGCTACTGTACTGGCTACCCGCGATGGGCGTGCCGGCCAAGCACTATCTGCCTATGGCCGAAGCGCTGGCAGTGCACGGCATTGCGGTGGTCATCCACGAATGGCGTGGCATTGGCTCCAGCGATCAACGGGCCGGGCGGATCAGCAATTGGGGCTATCGCGAATTGTTGCTCGATGATTTGCCGCCCGCGATGGCAGCCGTGCAGGCGCAATGGCCGCAAAAAACCTGCTGGCTCGGCGGCCACAGCCTGGGCGGACAGATCGCCTCACTTTATGCCGCACTGCATCCTGGCGAGCATGCCGGTATCGCGCTGGTGGCCAGCGGTGCGCCGTATTGGCGCGCCTATCCGCATAGCCTGTTGATCAAGGTGGGTTGCATGCTGGCGCCGTTGGTAGCCAACCTAGTGGGTCATCTCCCGGGTCGCCGGATCGGCTTTGCCGGGAACGAGGCGCGCCGCCTTACGTCCGACTGGGCGCGTAGCGCGCGCAATGGACGCTACTCGGCCACCGGCATGTCGCAGGATATGGACGGACTTCTCGGTGCGTTGCGGTTGCCGGTATTCGCGCTACGCCTGCGCGATGACTGGCTGGTGCCCAAAGCCTCGCTGGAGTGGTTGCTCGGCAAGATGCCACAGGCGCCAAATGTGGTCGACATGTTGAATCCTGATGATATGGGCGGCCAGCCGGCCGATCACTTCAGCTGGATGAAGTCGCCGGCGCCGATCGTCAAACGCATCGCCGCATGGATTACCGCTCGCACCATCACGATGAGTTGATGCTGATCATTCGATGTTGGGTGCTTGATACGTCGTTGACATGCCTGCATGTCTGTACATCGATTCCTATTGGAGCAACCCATGAATCTGTTTGATCCGCTGGCTCAGCGTAGTCTGGCCTTGCGCCATCGTCTGGTGATTTCGCCGATGTGCCAGTACTCGGCTACCGATGGCTTGCCCGATAACTGGCACCTGGTGCATCTGGGCAGCCGGGCGGTTGGCGGCGCGGCGCTGGTCATCACCGAGGCGACGGCAGTATCGGCGCAAGGTCGCATTTCGCATGGCGATACTGGTTTGTGGAACGATGCCCAGGTGGAAGCGTGGAAGCCGATTGTGCGCTTCGTGCAGTCCAGCGGCGCCATTGCTGGCGTGCAACTGGCGCATGCCGGACGCAAATCCAGCGCTCAGTTGCCGTGGGAGGGCGGCGGTTCGCTGGCTGCCGATCAGGCGCCATGGACCACGGTGGCGCCTTCTGTCATTCCCTTCGACGCGGGTTGGCATACGCCGCAAGCGCTGGACGAAGCGGGTATTCAACAAGTCGTTGCTGACTTTCGTGCAAGCGCGCGGCGTGCCTTGGCCGCTGGCTTCCAGCTGATCGAGCTGCACGCGGCGCACGGCTATCTGCTGCATCAGTTCCTGTCGCCATTGAGCAACCAGCGAACCGACCCGTATGGCGGCAGCTTCGACAATCGCACCCGTATCGTGCGCGAAGTGATCAGCGCCGTGCGAGAGGTGTGGCCGGCGGAACTGCCATTGTGGCTGCGTATCTCGGCCACCGACTGGGCTGAGAACGACGCTGGCTGGAATATCGAGCAGAGCGTGCAACTGGCGCAACAGGTCAAGCCGTTGGGTGTGGATCTGATCGACGTCTCCAGCGGTGGCATGTTGGCGCACGCGAAGATTCCTGTCGGCCCCGGCTACCAGGTGCCGTTTGCGGCGCGTATCCGCCGCGAGGCAGACATCGCCACCGGCGCAGTCGGTATGATCACGGAAGTCGAACAGGCGCAAGCAATCATCGCCAATGGCGAGGCCGACGTGGTGCTGACTGCCCGCGAAAGTCTGCGCGATCCGTACTTCGCCCGCCGTGCCGCGAAGACCCTGGATGTGAAGATCACGCCGCCGGTTCAATATGGGCGTGCCTGGTAGCCGTTATTGATTATCCCAAGGAGATCGCGATGCAAATTGCCCCGACCCTGATCGAAGGCCGCGTGCACGATCTGGGTGATGACTTCGCCGTGCGTCGCCTGCTGCCCGCGCAGCAGGCGCGACACGTGGGGCCGCTGGTGTTTTTCGATCATATCGGTCCGGCCAGCTTTGCGGCGGGCAAGGGCATGGACGTGCGGCCGCATCCACATATTGGGTTGGCGACAGTCACGTGGTTGTTCGAGGGGGCGATCCGCCATCGCGACAACCTGGGCAGCCTCGCCGACATTCGCCCCGGCGAAGTGAACTGGATGACTGCCGGTAACGGCATCGTGCACTCCGAGCGTACGCCGCCAGACGAACGACGCGATGGTCAGACGCTGCACGGTATCCAGATCTGGGTGGCGCTCCCGCAGGCCGACGCCGAGGTCGATCCCGAGTTCCATCACCACGATCGCACCCAGTTGCCGCGCATCAGCCAGCCGGGTGTCGATGCGATCCTGATCGCTGGCGAGGCTTACGGTGAGCGCTCACCGGTGAAAGTATTCGCCCCGATGTTTCTGCTTGAGGTGAAACTCGCTGCCGGTACTGAACTGGCACTGCCGCCGGAGCATGCCGAGCGGGGCGTCTATCTGGTCGAGGGCGCGGTACGTTGGGGCGAGCTTGATCTCAGCACGACGCAAATGGCGGTCCAGGCCGGATCATCGGCACCATCGCTGCGCGCGAAGCAGGATAGCCGTTTGATGCTGTTCGGCGGCGCCCCGCTCGATGGCGAGCGCCATCTGTGGTGGAACTTCGTCGCCAGCAGCCGTGAACGCATCGAGCAGGCCAAGACGGAATGGGCCGCGCAGCGTTACGCCCCAGTGCCTGGTGACGAGGAAGAGTTCATTCCGTTGCCTGGCTGATCGGTTGTGTGACGCGTTCCATCTCGCTCATGCAAAGCGTATGTTGCGGCGCCCGTTGCTCCGGTCGCATAGCGAGTTCATGCTTGGGCAGTAGATTGATCGCGGAGCAAACTCATGACCAGTTTTACCAACTTCAGCGAGTTCTATCCCTATTACCTTGCCGAGCACGGTAACCGCGTGTGCCGACGGCTGCATTTTATCGGCAGCAGCCTGGTGATCGCAGTAGTGGTATTGGCGCTATCGACGGGGCAATTGCGCTGGCTCTGGCTGGCGCCGGTTGCCGGTTATGGCTTTGCCTGGGTGGGGCATTACGTGTTTGAGAAGAATCGCCCGGCCACGTTCAAGCACCCGCTCTACAGCCTCCTCGGCGATTGGGTGATGTACGGCCAGATGCTGCGTGGAAAGGTTCTCTTCTAGAGAACAGGCTCTCAGCGGTATTTGTCGTGACAGCTCTTGCAGGCTGCGCCGATCGGTTTCATCGCTGCGGCCAGCGCAGCGCAGTCAGCCGGCGCCGATTGCAGCGCCTGTTGCACGCGGGTTTGTAGCAAGGTCGCCGCATCGGTAAACGGCTGCTCGGCAACGCCGAACGTCGGCACGATATCGGTTGCGGTGGACTGCACGCGTTCCAGATGGTGCTGGATGCTGGCGGCGGTGCACTGCTTGGTCTTGAGCGCGCGGCTCAATTCATCCATGTGGTAATCCATGGTATCCATTACTGCCTTCGGCATCGGGTTGCGCGCGGCCAGCGTGCTCATCACATTGACCGTACCGATAATGCCGATCACCAGTCCCAGCAGAATCATCAAGGCAACGCGCATCGGTCCGGTTCCAGGTGAATTCGACAAGACCGCCAGAATAACCCGCCCGTGCGCGACCTATCCATGCAACAGGGATAAAATAACGGTTTGGCACATTGGCAGGGCAGATCGGTGACCTCTTGGCAGGCAACAGCATTTCCGTCCCAAAGCAGGTCAGCATGAGCGTCGAAAATTTTCCGATCGAGCGCTTTGCCGGCGTGGAACGTCTCTATGGCGTTGGCAGCGTTGGCGCGTTGTCCAACGCGCACGTCTGCGTGATCGGCATCGGTGGCGTGGGCTCGTGGGCGGCCGAGGCGCTGGCGCGCAGTGGTGTCGGCAAGCTCACCCTGATCGATGCGGACGAGGTCTGCGTCTCCAACACCAACCGCCAGTTGCATGCGCTTGATGGCGAATACGGCAAGAGCAAGGTCGGTGTGATCGCGACGCGCGCGCATGCGATCAATCCTGCGATTCAATTGGATGGGATTGAACGGTTTCTCACGCCATCCACGCTGGATGAGCTGCTCGATCGCGGTTACGACGTGGTGCTCGATGCCTGCGATGCATTCCGGGTCAAGCTCGAAACCATCGCGTGGTGTCGGCGACGCAAGCTGCCGATCGTCAGCGTCGGCTCGGCCGGTGGTCGTACCGATTCCACCCAGATCCGTGTGCGCGACTTGTCGCGCACCGAGCACGATGCAATGTTCAGCCTGATCCGCAAAAAGCTCCGCACCGACTTCAACTTTCCGCGCAACCCCGATCGCTACTTTGGTGTTTCAGCTGTCTATTCGCTGCAGAACGTGCAGTACCCGCAGCCCGATGGCACGGTATCCGGCAATCGGCCACCGGGTGGCGATCCATTGAATCTGGCTTGTGGCGGAGGTCTCGGCGCGGCCACGCATGTCACGGGCGCGTTTGCCTTTGCTGCCGTCGGCAAGGTACTGGAAAAGCTGCTTGAGACGAAGTGAGTTTGCCGTTGAAGTCGCATCACGCAACTTCGCCTAAGCAAATCCTCACCCCATGTGATGGCCGCCGTTGATGGCCAGGTTGGCACCGGTGATCCAGCTGGACTGATCGCCGGTGAAAAACGCCACGGCGTGGGCAATTTCTTCGGGCCGGCCAAGGCGCCCCATCGGGATCTGCGCGATGATCTTTTCGCGCACGTCTTCGGGAACCGCCATTACCATGTCAGTGCCTACGTAGCCAGGCGACACCGTGTTCACGGTGATACCGAAGCGCGCGTTCTCCTGCGCCAGCGAGATGGTGAAGCCGTGCATGCCGGCCTTGGCGGCGGCGTAGTTGGCCTGGCCGTACTGGCCTTTCTTGCCGTTGATCGAGCTGATCTGCACGATGCGACCCCACTTGCGCTGGCGCATACCCTCGATGACCGGGCGGGTGACGTTGAAGCAGGCGTTCAAGTTGGTGTTGATCACCGCCGTCCACTGTTCGTAGTCCATCTTGTGGAACGTGGTGTCGCGGGTAATGCCGGCGTTGTTGATCAGAATGTCGACCGGGCCGCATTTTTCCTCGACGCCGCGGATCATCGCCTCGCATGCTGCTGCATCGCAGACGTCACCAGGCACCATGCAAACGTCGATGCCTTCCTTTTTCATAGCTGCATGCCATACGTCGGCTTTCTCAGCGTTGCGAAAATTGGTCGACACACGATGGCCTTGCCCAGCCAGATACCGAACAATCGCGCTACCAATACCGCCAGTACCGCCGGTAATGAAGGCCGTACGTTGCGTCATGAAGTGATCCTAGGGTCCGTTGCCCGAATGAAATGGAAATCTACGAAATATTCGTAGTGAAACTGATTGGATGGCTAAACGAATCGACGCTGCCGAGCCGACTAGCCAGCTTGGATTTATACACTAACCGCTGCTGATACGAACGCGATTGCGCCTTTCAAGGTTTATACCGATTCAGCCAGCACAGCGGGAGCTGCAATGCGGCAAAGTCGCGGGATCGAATACGGACAGCGCCCGGGACAGCAGTTCGGCCGGCGTGTTTGCGGCAGGTGCTATCGGCACATCGAGAAAGGCCAGCGCGCTGCGCAGTGCGGGCATCGGGTCGGATGGCTCAACCGGACAAGCCTGCTCGGATTTTGACAATTTGCGGCCATCGGCATCCAGTGCCAGCGGCAAATGCCGATACGTTGGCGTGGGCAGGTCCAGACAGTGCTGCAGCCAGATCTGCCGTGGGGTGGAGTCGAGCAGATCGTTGCCGCGAACCACGTCAGTGATGCTCTGAAACGCATCATCGACGACGCAGACTAGTTGATAGGCGTACAAACCTTCCACCCGGCGTATCACAAAATCACCAGCTTGCTCGCGAAGGTTTTGCCGCTGCGGTCCTTGCAGCGCGTCATCGAATATCACGTCGTTGTCCGGCACCCGCAGTCGCCAGGCCGGTGCACGTATCTCGTCCGGCGGGGCGATGCAGATGCCGTCGCGATGCATGCCACCGGCTGCTGCCAGATCGCTGCGGCTGCACCAGCAGGGAAAAACCTGATCGGCAGCGCGCAGTTTTTCGAAGGCACTGTCATACGCCGCAATACGCTGTGACTGAAACAGCACCGGTCCATCAGCGACTAGGCCGAAAGCCGTTAGCGTCGCAAGGATGGTGCTTGCCGAGTCGGGTACCTCACGCGGCGGATCGATATCCTCCATCCGCACCAGCCACTGTCCGCCCGCATGCCGTGCGCACAGCCAGCTACCCACGGCGGCGACCAACGAGCCGAAATGCAGCAATCCGGTGGGCGAGGGAGCGAAGCGGCCACGATAAGTCATCGGCTTAGTTTAGGTGGAGTGCGGGCGTCGTCGGCACATCTGCGCATGGACATGACCAAGAAACGTCGCAGGATGGCCCTTCGACACTACGCCAGCCCCAGAACGAATCTATTGGCCGCATACTGCAAAACAGGCTGAGCAATAGCTGCATCGAGGAGTCACTGCGTGAAAGTTCTCTTGTTTGGTGCCACCGGCATGGTGGGTCAGGGCGTGCTGATCGAATGCCTGCGCGCCGCAGACGTATCGCTGGTGCAAAGTATCGGTCGCACTGCGCTGGATCAGCAGGACGCCAAGCTGCGCGATGTCGTGCATCGCGATCTGCTCGATTACAGCGCCATCGAATCGCAACTCGAGGGTTTCGATGCCTGCTTCTTCTGCCTCGGCGTTACCTCCGCGGGCAAGACCGAAGCGGACTACGCACACCTCGCCTATGACATCACGCTGGCGGCGGCGAACACCCTGGCGCGCCTCAATCCGCAGATGACCTTCGTCTATGTCTCCGGCGCGGGCACCGACAGCACGGAGCAGGGCCGCAGCATGTGGGCGCGCGTCAAGGGTCGTACGGAGAACGCGCTGCTGAAGCTGCCGTTCAAGGCGGCCTACATGTTCCGGCCTGGCGTGATCCAACCGCTGCACGGCGTGCGCTCGAAAACCTCGTCGTATCAAATTTTGTACACGCTGACGCGACCGTTGCTCCCGCTGCTGCGGGCGATGCTGCCGGCAACGATATTGACCACGGAAATCATGGGACAGGCGATGCTGGCAGTAGCCAGGCGAGGCGCCGCAAAGCCGGTGTTGGAAGCCGCTGATATCAACGCGATTGCCACCACCGCAGGCTGATTGCCTGCGCCAATGGATTCAAGCCATCGGTACGCTGACCTTTTCGGCCGGTGTTGCCTCGATCTCCACCGCGTGCGCGCTGGGGCGGATGGGTTTGCCGCGTGCGTCGGCGAGGCCGCGAGTGAGTTCGGCGCCCATCAGCACGATGATCGACGAGTAGTAGACCCACGTCAGCAGCACCACGAACGCACTGGCCGGCCCGTAGGCGCCGCCGACATTGCTGTGACTGATGTAAAGCCCGATGCCGAACTTGCCGATGATGAACAGGACGGCCGTCAGCAGGCCACCACCCAGCGCGTCGCCCCATTCGATCAGCGCATCCGGCAGTACCTTGTACATGGCACCAAACACCATCACGAAAATGACGGTGGAAATGACATCTTCGATGATCAGCCATGCCAGCGTATTGCCCGGTACCAGCGCTTCGATGATGCCGCTGAGCACAAACGAGATCACCAGCAAAAAGCCAATGCCCACCAGCAAGGCGAGCGCATGTGCGCGTGTCCTCATCCATTGGCCAACCGCCGCGCCAGGCTTGGGCTTGACCCGCCAAACGCGGTTCAAGGTGCCTTGCAGCTGCGCGAAAACCGCCGAGGCGCCAAATGCCGTCACCAGCAGGCCGATGATGCCGGCGATATTGCCCGTTTGGGGTCGTGCCTTCGCATTGCTCATGATGCCTTTCACCGCATCGGCGGCGCGTGGCCCCACCATGCCGTTGAGTGCGTTGATAAGGCGTACATCCCAGCCACTGTGCAATAGCGACACCACCCAGATCAGCAGCACCAGCAAGGGCGCAAAGGACAGGGCGGAATAGAATGCCAGCGCCGCGGCGCGCGTCAGCAGCTCGTCGTCGCTGAAGCCGCTGGCGGCGGATTGGACTGTGAGCTTGGCCGTTTTAAAATGGCTCATGGGACAACACTCCCAAATGGATGAAACGGGACACGACCGCGCCGGTGGTAGTGACCATGCCAAAAACTGCGTTCGCCGTGGTGAAGAGCTGGCGAAAAAGGCGCTCACGGTGCCTGAGGCCGAGGCTCCACCGTCGCCCAAAGGTACCGCGACGCCCTGAACCAGCGCCGCTGCCATGCGGTCTTATCCTTGAAACTACACCGTCGTGCCCCGAATCATAAGCTGCTAGATCAACATGATCCGTTCATCAGCCTCCCACAACCCAGCGTTCGAGAGACCACCATGCGCCGCATTGCCCTGTTCCTGCTGACCAATATCGCGGTATTGATCTTGCTGAGCATCGTCTGCCACCTGCTCGGTATCGACCAGATGGCCGCCAGCCGCGGCTATGGCGGCATGGGAGGGCTGCTGGCGTTCGCGGCTGTATTCGGCATGGGCGGCGCCTTCATTTCGCTGGCCATATCCAAGTGGATGGCCAAGTGGTCGACCGGCGCCAGGGTTATCGCCCAACCGCAGAACGAAACCGAACGCTGGCTGCTCGACACCGTTCGCCGGCATGCCCAGCAGGCCGGCATCGGCATGCCGGAAGTGGCGATTTACGATGCGCCGGAGATGAATGCGTTTGCTACTGGCATGAGCAAGAACCATGCGCTGGTTGCGGTGAGCAGCGGCCTGCTGCAGCAGATGGATCGTGAACAGGTCAAAGCCGTGCTGGGCCATGAGATCGGTCACGTCGCCAACGGCGACATGGTGACGCTGACCCTGATCCAGGGCGTGCTCAACACGCTGGTGATCCTGGCCGCACGCATCGTCGGCCGCGCTGTCGATAGCTGGTTGTCGGGCAGCAGCAACAACCGCGGGGGTGGAGGCATCGGCTACTTCGTGGTGGTGATGGTGCTGCAGATCGTGTTCGGCCTGTTCGCCTCGATGATCGTGGCGGCTTTCTCGCGCTGGCGCGAGTTCCGCGCCGATCAGGCGGGCGCGCAGTTTGCCGGCCGAGGTGCGATGATCTCCGCCTTGCAGCGGCTCAAGGTCAACCACGGTGAAAGCTCGCTGCCCAATACCATCGCCGCGTTCGGCATCTCCGGCCCGCTGGCCGAAGGCTTCAAGCGCCTGTTCATGAGCCACCCACCGCTGGACGAGCGCATCGCGGCATTGCAGAAAATCTGAATTCAGGGGCGAGGGGCGAGTAACGAAGGCGTCTTTT
>Ga0302303_10002360_pt1 | contig 11491 bp, 10 predicted proteins | sample III_Palsa_E2_1_FD_194542 | JGI IMG/M metagenome (GOLD analysis project Ga0302303, IMG submission 194542) | Peat permafrost microbial communities from Stordalen Mire near Abisko, Sweden - III_Palsa_E2_1 | ecosystem: Environmental > Terrestrial > Soil > Palsa > Peat permafrost | place: Sweden... | reverse complement strand
TTGTTTAATATACCGGTCAACAGTTTGCGGCGGCAAGTCGAAGACCTGGCCGTCAAGCAGTGAACGCTGCAGCTTAAGGTATTCGGCATGCGCCCAGACCAGGGGCATGGCCGACCCGGAAGGCCGTCCGAAATAAAGCTCCCGAGCCGGTATGTCTGGCTGGTCCCATACTTGTTCGGAGATCAGGCCGCCTTCGTTGGAAAAATACTGCATCGCTGCTTTTAGTTCTTTTGCTTTTTCTTCTCTGCCTGCCATGAGTTCGTAATGACCCCGTTCCCCGGTGAGTAGCGGCCAGCCTCGTCCGATGCCTGTCCCGTCGAATGGCGCGCCATCGGCATGTTCGCCATAGCCATCGTCGTTGTACCGATGCCAGGTGGGACCGCCGGGAGTCTCTATCTTCAGCAGATCGTCGATGATCTTTATCGTATCGCGGATGCGCGGATCGTCGGCTGCCCGTAACCCGAACCTTACCAGGGCCAGCGCGTCCGGACTGATCAGGTGAATGGCCAGTCGCGTCGATTCGTCCGAAGGCACATTCTTTACATGGACGGGATTCATGAGCAATGAACCGCTTTCTCCTTTTTTTACCGGCGCAGTCCGGACATAATATCCAGCCACTTCGTGTTTGCGGGACCAGTCCGTGTCTGATACATAGGTCCACTGTTCAATACAGCCATTCCAGGTGTCGGCAACTTCCCGGAGATAAACGGCGGTCGACTTTTCGTTGTTCAACTCCGCCATGTCCGCCGCCGCCAGGAGCGAGGCTATTTCCGCACCTAATGTAAAGGAAGAATAGCCGGGATCCTCCTCCCATCGGTCCTGGGCGCTGACCGGACCGTTACGGGCCACATAAGCCGCGGCTGCCCGCATCATAGGCCAGAACTGGTGCACAGCTTCCAGGTCCAAAGCTTTTTCGCGATAGGCCAGGTTCAACAGTAGAATGGGTAATGCGGTCTCATCCATTTGGAGGCCATTCCAGTATGGAGTGCCATCGATCCACATATTCTGGGGCCAGTGTCCGTCCGGCTGCTGTGTCGATCGTAAATAATCAAGGGCCCGACGTGTATCACTGTGTGCGTGTGCAGCCAGCAATCCCCCGGCAGTTTCTACCATATCGCGGGTCCAGACGAGATGATAACCGCCCTTGTCCTTGTCGCCTTTGCTGAATCCCCATGGTAATGCCAGACTGGCAATGAAAGCCCCGGGTGAACTCTTCGATTCGTGCGTTCGCAGGACAGCAAGACTGATCTGTGAAAGATGGTCCGGGCGGAATATTCCATTTCTCAGCGAGGCGTGTGACTTTACCCAATCATGCCATCCCGCGATATAATCTTTCTTCGCCGTATCAAACCCCTCCCGGATACTATCGATGGCATTCCTGGCGGCACTTTCTGTATCTTTTCCGAAGCCGAGCGCCAATACAAAATTTCCATCCGACCCTACGAGATCGATCCTGCCTAAGAGTGCGGTATTGCCATTTTCCGCACGGGTATATTCCTGGATCATCTCTTTGTAAGTCTTGAGCTCGAGCCAGCCGTCCGATGTACCGACGAATCCGGCGGAACGTTTCAGCCAGGAAGCCGAGCAGGCGAGTGCCAGCGTATTTTCTCCCTGCTGCGCGAATAATAACGGCACTTCGTCGAATGTTCCCACCCAGGCAGTATTGCCGCCTCCCTGGTTGCCCAGGTGCGGCGCCAGCAGGACATGCAGCTGGTACGACTCCAATGTGCCGCCCAGCGGGACGAACGAGATCTTCTGCAAAATTGTATTGCGATGCGGATCGGCAACGACCTCCTTTTCGATACGGTAAAGATTGTTCTTGCAGGTATTGATCAACCGGTAAGCGGGTGCTCCCTCCGCCAGCCATTGCACCGTCGAGGTGGTATCACGCTTTTCTTCGGAAAAAAAATCCGATCCATCAGTGATGATCAGTCCCATATCGCGGATGGCGGCATTGTCCGGGCGGGGATAATAAACCTCGTTTAAAATACCATGACTCAGGGTGAACCATACCTGACTTTTGTCGCTTAGGGCAGTTCCGATCCCCGTTTTGGCGCTGGAAGTCCAGCGTGCGGGGATTCCGGGCCAACCCGGCGCAAAGCGATCCGCGACCGTCTTTATCTCCGATCGTATGGCCGTTGTCTGCGGTTCCGCTGTTTCTATCATAAAGTATATTTTTAAAATGTGTTATCTGGTGAAATAATGGGGGCATTCAAGAACTATCCTGTAAACTATGCACACTATGATGCCGGCAGGATTCTAAGCAGAATTTATTATTCTCAGCAACTTTCCGTTTTTACGGAAATACAACGTATGCCTTTTGCTGCCCTCCCGCATTGTGACACGATACACTGTAATTCGATCTGTCTTATTGTCTTTGAATATTTCTTCCTTGTCACCACCGATTTCCCAGGTCTTATATATACTCGTCCGGATCGCGTGAGTGATTTTATCGGGTAAGGCAGCACTCATATTCCGGTGGATGGCTATTTTTTTACCGGTTTTTGTATAAAAGACTTTGTCGAGTGTATCGTTATGAGTGAACTCCACAACATAGTTTTCAGGATTATTTTTTGAATAATAAGAGGGGTCATATTCATACCAACTCGATCCGTTATCAAACTGCGGATATCCATACCAATTCACAAATCGTTTCACCGGATATTGTTTGTTAAACATTTCGGTGACTATCCGTGGAACTTTGCTTTTATCCAGTTTTCCAGCGGTTTTACCGGTTGTCGAACCAGGTTGAGGACCGGCCTGGCCGAAAAGAAACATGGGAATAATCAGAAATCCCAGGCATCCTATAGGCAATTTAATGCGGGTATTTGACATATTATGCGGGTTGGAACATAAAGTTCCCGATACAATCGGCAAAATCCTTATATAATTGCCCGAAAACATTACATTATTCCTCGTCTTTTTAGCATCACTATATTTTTCTATCTGGAGCTGACAGGTCTGCAATAAATGTAATATCCATAAATTATTTCCTGGTGTTTAAGAAGGCTATGATAGCAGTCAGCTCATCTTTTTTAAGTATGCCTCCATAGGCAGGCATATTGGTTCCTCCGTTGACAATGCGCACGCGCAGATCCTCGTCGGAAAGCCGCCGGGCGATATTGGTCAGTTCAGGCCCTTTCAGTCCCCCGGTATTATCTACCTTATGGCAGTAGAGACATCCTCGTTGGTAGAGGAGGGCGGCCCCATGTATGACCAGCGTATCCGAGGAATGAATGGCGGTCGGGGTCAGGGGTTTGGCGGTGAATTGGGGTGACCAGGCGGATTGTTCGCCCAGCAGGAAGAGGCTGAAGACAAAGACGATGACGCAGATCGAGCCGAATACGGCCCAGGGACGGCGCAGGGCGCTGCGTTCGCCCTTGTGGGAGATAAAAGGCAGGCATAACAGGATCAGGACGGTAAGGACGGGGCCGACGAAGATGACGACTGATTCGATCTTAGGCGGCATGAGGGCGAAAAGGGAAAAGATGGCGAGCATATACCAGTCGGGTTTAGGATTGGTATAGATGTAGGCAGGATTGGGCGGCTGTGTCAGTTCGGGCGGTCCATAGATATAGGCCAGGGCAATGATGGCGATGATAGTGGCAGCGCCGAAGAGGATATCCCGCCAGGCGGAATAGGGCCAGAAGGGTACGCCGACTTTTGCCAGCATGTCCTTATACCATTGCCGGTAAGTCTTCGGATCGACGGGCCGCCCCATCTTTGGAGGCTCTGAAATACCGTTCCGGATAACGAGCATCAGGTGGAAGGCGACCAGGATAAACAGGATGGCAGGAATGACAAAAACGTGATAGGAATAAAACCGGCTCAAGGTATGGCCGCCGACGGTATTTCCACCCATCAGCAGACGGGCGGCTAACTTACCGATAAGCGGGATGCGGCCCAGTTGCTCGGCCGCCACCACCGATGACCATACGCCGTTGGAATCCCAGCGCAATAGCTGTCCGGTGAATCCCATGGCGATAGTCAGGAAAAGCAGCAGCACTCCGCTGATCCAACCCATCTCGCGGGGATATTTATATGCGGCGGTGATATATACGCGGATCATGTGGATGCCGACCATGATGATCATAGCGGAGGCCCCAAAATAGTGCATGCCCCTAAGCAGGTTGCCGAATTTGGCCTGGTGAGTGATGAACTGCAGGGATTGGTAGGCATCGGAGGATGACGGCTGGTAGAGCAGAGATAAGGCCACGCCGGTGATGACCTGCAGGACCAGGCAAAACAGGGTGGCACTGCCGAAGACGTAACTCCATTTAGAGCCGGGTGGTACAAGGTGTTTGATCAGAGGATTGAGCATCTCCGTGATCCCGCTGCGGTCGTCGATCCAGGCCCATATTTTTTTTAGCATTTTCATCCGGTGATATTATAAGGTGGTTATCGGGACGGGCGCTGTTTGTATCTGGATCTGCTGCTTATTGATCCGGACGGGATATTGAACCAGGGCTTTCGGCGGAGGCCCGGACGCTACGGTGCCGTCCTTATAATAAACTCCACCATGGCAGGGGCACATGAATAATTGCGCGCCTTCTTCCCATCTCACCGGGCAACCGAGGTGGGTGCAGTTGACGGAAAAGGCGGTGAAGACCGATTCGGAATCCCTCCGCAGCCAGGCGGCGGAACGGGCGGTGAGGCCTGCCCAAGCCTCGGGGTCTGCGTTATCAAAGGTCACCAGCTTGACAGCGCCTATGGCGAAATCATCCAAGTCCGCGACCTTGCGCCAGACTTCGGGGGTCTTTTCCAATAAAGGCGCCAGCAGGGCGCTGATCACCGGGATGCCTGCTACGAAGGCGGAGAGGGCACTCAGGCCCAGGCTCAGTTTGACAAAGAAGGCCCTTCTCGTATTGTCAGTTTGATTTTCTGTCATGTCTTAAAAGATTGATCCAACAGGAGAGGGCGATAACAAAAATCAGGAGTCCGGCCAGTCCGATGATCCAGGTGGTCAGCATGCCCCAAAAAATAAAATTGAGACCCATCGCCAGGAAGAAAGGCCAGTAAGTAGGCTTGGGCAGTTCTTCCGGCCGCGCCTTTTGCCAGTTTTCCCGGGCCTGAATGGTTTGGAGTTCATTCATGTTCATTTATTGAAAGGTTAAGTGAAATAGATGGCTCCAGTCCGGTATTCGGATCTTTCGCGGCAAACCAACGTCCCAGCAGGTACAGACAGCCGGAGAGGTAGACAAAGCAGCAGGGCACCCACATGATCAGGCCGGCGGCCTGCTGATCGGCGGCGGGGGTAAGACCCCAGGGATTCGAGAACATACCGTTCATCGAAGAGCCGGACATCCCGTAATGATGGAAGGTGTTGATGGGGGCGAACGTGATCAGCAGGCCCAGCAGGGAACAGGAGATGCAGGCGGTAGCCAAATAGATGATCCCTGACAAGGGATGAATATGGGTCTCTGGAAAGGGGCCCGCCAACGGCCAGCAAAAAAGAATTCCTGCCAGGAGCATACTGCCTGCATGCAGCAGGGGCATTACGGTGAAGCCGCTCATTCCGGCAAAGGAAGCGTCGAATACGGATGGGATATGCCAGCACCACATGAGCGCAACGGCGGCCATCCAGGTCAGCCAGCTCCTTTTTTGCAGGAATCCGGATATTCTTTTCAGCATAGGGGCGGATGGATTGGGGGCTATGCTTATGACCAGCAACGGACCGGCGATCAACAGGAGGACGACATGGCTGATCATGTGGGCGCTGAAATAGACATGCATGCCCAGGAAATGGAGGGGGGAACAGGTTGTTATCCCGGTCAGAGCGATAGCGGACCAGAAGTAACCGCGTTGTCTTACCGGTGCATGCGGGGATAACCGGAAATATAAATAGACAAGGCAGATCACGGCTGCAAGGATGAAAGGATCGGCATGCCATTGAGATAAAAGGGTTCCCATCAGCCGGTAATTTTATGGAAGTGAGGTAATACATAAACGATCAGGAAGACGAACAACCAGACGATGTCTACGAAGTGCCAGTATATGCCGACCGTTCCGAAAACGGATGAAGTAGACCGGTCGTAGTCACCCATGAACGTGAGGGTGGTGATGATAGAGATGACAACGAGACCGGCGAAGACATGCAGGCCATGAAAACCCGTCAGGGTGAAGAAGCTGGTTCCAAACAGGCTGCTGCTGATGCTGACGTTCTCCCGTAACAGCCTGGCATACTCGTTGCCCTGGCCGAAAAGGAAGGCAAGTCCCAGGACAAGTGTCAGCAGAAGCCAGCCTTTCAGGCGGGTCATTTTCCCTTGTTTAAAGTTCATCTCCGCCCGCCAGAAGGTAAAGCTGCTGGAAAAAAGAAAAGCGCTGAAAATGGCTGTCGACCGGATATCGAGGTGATCGGCCTGTTGGGGACTGAAGCCAGGCAGGAGAGAAAAATAAACGTAGGCCATGATGAGGGCCAGGAAGAACATGGCTTCGGTGCCTACGACGAGCTTGATCATGAGCTTATTCTCCATGGGAATTATTTTGAGTTATATCGATATCGGGTGGCTTTTCAGTATAAGCGGCTTCCTGTCTCTTCCAGTCCGCATCCTCAGGCCGTTTATAATCCCGGAAGGGTCTGGTGCTTTTAACGGGGATCACCCGGTCGAAGTTCTTCAGTCCGGGCGGAGAGGTAGTCGTCCATTCCAGGGTATTCGCATCCCACGGATCGGAGGCAGCTATCGCTCCTTTGTTTAAAGCCCTTACCAGAATATAGACCAATAGACCGACGGCCCCAGCCATCAGGAAGGCTCCGATGGTAGAGATCAGGTTCAGGACGCCCCAGCCGGGCAGGTTCGGGTAAGTATACACCCGACGCGGCATACCCATGGCGCCCAGGGCGTGCTGCACTAGAAAGGTGATATTGAAGCCGGCGACGAAGAGCCAGAAGAACCACCGGCTCAGGCGCTGGTCCGGCACCCGGCCGCTCATTTTCGGGAACCAGTAGAACAGGCCGGACAGCAAACCGAACAGGGTGCCTCCAATAAAGACGAAGTGCAAATGGGCCACGACGTAATAGGTGTCGGTCAACTGCCAGTCGATGGGTACGATGGCGAAGGAGATGCCGCTGAGACCGCCGATGGTGAATTCTATCAGGAAAGCGATGGCAAAGAGCATGGATACGCTGAATCGGATGGCGCCTCCGTGCATGGTGGCCAGCCAGTTGAAGATCTTTACGCCGGTGGGAATGCCGATGAGCAGGCTGCTGGCGGCAAAGAAGCCATTCACAGTATTGCCGAGCCCGGTGGCGAACATATGATGCACCCAGACGCCGAAGGCCAGCAAGGCGATGGCTATCCCGGAGCCTATCACCATACTATACCCGAAGATGGGTTTACGGCTGAAGACGGGGAAGACTTCGGAAAAGATGCCGAAGATGGGGAGGATCACGATGTATACTTCCGGGTGGCCGAAGAGCCAGAACAGATGTTGCCAAAGGATGGCGGAGCCGCCGCCGGCCGCGCTAAAAAAATGGGCGTGTAGCTGCCGGTCCAGCAGGAGCATAGCGAGCGCGGCGTTCAGGGAAGGGAAGGCGGCCAGGATGAGAAAGGAATTGATCAGGATCATCCAGACAAACAGGGGCATTTGCTTTAAGGACATGGCAGGCACCCGGTAATGCAGAATGGTGACGACGAAGTTAATGGAGGCCGTGACGGTGCCGATGCCGGCGAATAGTAGCCCGGCACAGTAGTAGTCGATGCCCGGAGAGGAAGAGTAATTATATTCATTGAGCGGGGCGTAGTTGAACCATCCGGCGTCGGGAGCGCCCCCGGCAATGAAGCTGAAATACAGCAACGATCCGCCGAAAAAGGTGGTCCAGAAGCTGAAAGCGTTAAGCCTGGGGAAGGCCATGTCGTTGGCGCCGATCATCAGGGGGACAAAGTAGGTGGTAAAACCAAAGATGGCGGGCATGGCGACGAAAAAGATCATGGTGGTCCCGTGCATGGTAAAAAGCTGGTTATAGACTTCGGGGGCCAGGAAATGGTTATTGGGGATGGCCAGCTGGAGGCGGACGAGCAGGATTTCGATGCCGGCTACCACGAGGAAGAGGACGGACAACCAAAGGTACATGATCCCTATCTGCTTGTGATCGACGGAAGAGATCCATTGCAGGATACCCTGGTCGTTGCTGACGCTCAGGTTGGGTAGCGATTCTTCCGGTTCCGGCACTAGAATGGTATCCATTATTTACTTTAGTTGTTCTAAGTAAGCGGTAAGGGCCCGGATACTGTCTTTGGCAAAGATGAAGCGAGGCATATGGGCGCCGGGCTTTACCTGCTGCGGGTCGGTCAGCCAGCGACCCAGATTAACGGAGTCGTTGGCCATCATTCCGGTCAGCATGGTTTGCCGGCTGCCGAAATGGGTGAGATCGGGTCCGGTCAGACCTGCAGCGGCCGTACCTTTCACGCAGTGGCAACTACTGCAGGTAGATTCCAGGAAAAGGACGGCTCCGGCCCTGGCCAGAGTGTCCTGTGGTACATGGGCTCCGGCCGCTTCCTGCCTCAGCCAAAGGGTATAATCCCCAGGCGACTCGGCGACGACCCGGATGCGCATCCAGGCATGTTGCTGGCCGCAAAACTCACTGCAGGCGCCTTCATAGATTCCCGGCCGGTCGATCGTGACCCATAAATAGTTGTTCATGCCGGGAATCATATCCATTTTTCCGCCTAAAGCGGGTACCCACCAATCATGGATCACGTCGGCGGCATTGAGTTGCATCAATATCCTTTTGCCGACGGGCAAATGGATCTCATTGGCGGTGGTTATCGTCGTTCCCGGATAGACAGCCTCCCAGAACCATTGATGGCCGGTGATGATGATGTCCGGTGAATGGTTGCCCCGATCAGGTAGTACGGCATTCATGGTGGCCAGGGACCGGAAGAAAAATAAAATGACAAGTATCAGAGGGACACCTACCATCCACATTTCAAGGGTCCGGTTGCCGGTGATTTGTTTGGGATCTTCCTGTTGACGCTTCGAACGGTATTTAATGGAGATAAAGCTTGTAAGGATAACGACAAGGATCAGGATCGCTGAAGCGGCAATGATGAATTCGATTGTCAGGTGTCTTATTCGTGCGGCCTGCGGGGAGGCCGCATCAAAAATGGAGGATGGGTTTATATTCAAGAATAGCTGACCGGTCATCTTAATTGCATGCAGAACTTTATCATTTTATCCGGAACTGAGCTATAAAGTTCACGGTGCGAGTGCCCAAAAGCATTATATAATTACCTATAAGTATTATATAATTCCCACTTTTTTATGCCAAGTGGGAAGATCCCTGTTTCGCCTGTATCAGCTGTGCAGACGCGTTGGGTATAGGAGGAGACTGATGGAAGATATGAGTCATCAGCTCGTATAAAGCAGGATGTTTTTGCTTAAACTGTCCAGGTTGCTCAAAAAAGTATTCCGCCGCCACCGCCAGGAACTCGGCTTTATTTTTAGAACCATAAATATTGATGTCCGATTTACCGGCTTTGATGGCAGCAATATTGTCTGCCATTAAATTCAACCAGGGCAGACTGTATTGTCTTCCCAGTAGCGCTTCCGGCAGCCCATCCACAGCGCCGTCCTCTTTATCCAAAAGGTGCACGAATTCATGGATGCCTGCATTTTCTTTGCCGGAAGTATCCGCAAAGCCTTCTCGTAAGGCAGGTTTGGACAAGATCATCAGCATTTGCATCGGGCCGTCCCCAACCATACCCAGGACATCCCGACCCTTACCCTTAGTGGAATAGCTGTCGGCATTGAATGCATCGGCGTATAACCACACATCCCGCAGATTGTAATATCTCCATTCCGGAAACCCGAATATCGGGATGACAGCGCTGGATGCCACCAACAGCATGTCCAGGTCTTCCACCTGTGTATCTACCCCGGTTATGCGGATATAACCCAGGAATTCTTTTAGTTTGTTTTCAAAACGGATTTTCTCCGCCTCATTAAGGGTGCGGTAAAAGGAGACATGTTGTGTCAGGAGGTCCTTATAGCCGTCTGGCAGCCGGACCTTCTTTAATGGCCGCTTATAAAAGGCAATGCCGGCTGCAGCCAAGGCGATGATCAGTAAAGCAATAACGGGGGTCACTCTCCCAAGTTATTACTTTTTCGCCTGGTATCAATAGACGGTGCTGTATCACTTTGATATATTACTACGTAAATTACAGGAAATAAATAGTATTGGGTAGCCTATACAAAATACCGCTGGCATTTTTGAGCATGGTCTGGGATATTTACTGGGGACTTGCCTTTGGTTTTATGTTGTCCTCCCTGGTGCGGGCCTTTGTGCCGACGAAGACAATTTCATCGCGACTGGGGAGGAACACTGTCGGGTCCGTCGGTCTTTCTTCTTTTTTCGGTGCTATTTCTTCTTCTTGCTCTTATGCGGCCGCATCCATGGCAAGGACACTATTGGTCAAAGGAGCGACCTGGTCGAATGCAGTAGTGTTCATGGTGGCCAGCACGAACCTGGTCTTTGAGATCTTTATTGTAATCGTCACACTGCTGGGCTGGGCCTTTTTTGGCGGGGAGATAGCGGGAGGCCTGATTTTTATAGTGATCTCGGCGCTGGTGATCGCCTGGGCCTATCCATCGAAGGTGAAGAAGGAAGCTATTGAAAAGGCTTCGGCAGAAGGGGTGAAGGGGAATGAAGAAGGAAAGCATGTGCATAACGGGATGATGCACGACCACGGGCGGCACATAGGACATGAGATGGAAGAAGAGCGCGGAGCCGGAATGCCTGCGGGGCAAGTGCGATCGGGGAATGCCCTCCGGCAGAAGTTGCAGGCCGCGGCCGGCTATTTCTATATGGATGTGATGATGGTGGGAAAGGACATCCTGATCGGGGTAACGATTGCTTCTGTCCTGATGGTGATGGTGCCACCGGGGTTCTGGAAAGCGTTGTTCTTGTCGAATAACAGTCACTTGCCCCATTTATTGGTACTGGCCTGGAATGCCTTGGTGGGCATCCTGATCGCCATCCTGGCATTCGTTTGTTCAGTGGGCAATATCGTGATGGCCACTGTACTATGGCATGGGGGTATTTCTTTTGGCGGTGTCATCGCCTTTATCCTGGCTGACCTGGTAACGGTGCCAATGCTGATGGTATATCGGAAGTATTATGGAATGAAAACGATGTGGTTTTTATTGATCACGCTGAGTGTCTGCATTTTTATTACTGCGCTTGTGGTTGATGTTGGTTTTACTGCGCTTCATTGGGTTCCAAAATTGCCTGTTGGCTATATGTCCGGCATGAGTCAACCTTTCGTCTGGAATTGGCAGGCGTGGCTGAATGCAGTTTTTATTCCCTTGTCATTGCTGTATTTCTTTTGGGGCAGGCGTAGTATGAAATAGGACGGGTATAGATAAGCTGCCACACTTCGGGTGGTTATCTCGTTTCAAGATCGTTCCTAAAAAAGCTTCATTATTGAAATATGTGAATAACGTAACATATTCCTTTAATTGTGTAACACATATAAATTTAGGAATATGAAAC
>Ga0302303_10002356_pt1 | contig 11504 bp, 8 predicted proteins | sample III_Palsa_E2_1_FD_194542 | JGI IMG/M metagenome (GOLD analysis project Ga0302303, IMG submission 194542) | Peat permafrost microbial communities from Stordalen Mire near Abisko, Sweden - III_Palsa_E2_1 | ecosystem: Environmental > Terrestrial > Soil > Palsa > Peat permafrost | place: Sweden... | reverse complement strand
GTATTGCCTACCTGACGGTTCCCTGGATCAGCACAACGGATTCGTTGATCTGCGAACAGATTGCAGACAGCCTGCAATCCGTCATCGCCCGCCTGGACAGCCGGAATATTTCGCGCTGGATCATCGATCTCAGACAGAATTCCGGTGGCAACTGCTGGCCGATGCTGGCCGGTATCGGTCCCTTGCTGGGCGATGGTATTTTTGGCTATTTTGTGGGATCAGGAGAACGGATACCTATCGCCTATTACGACGGATCGGCCTTCCAGGGCCGCCATGTCCGCTGCCAGGTGAGCGAAGACCACGGCTACCAGACACGGTCCACCCATAAATCCATCGTCGTGCTGACAGGCCGCAGAACCGTCAGCGCCGGTGAGATCGTGGCCCTTGCCTTCAAAGGGCGGCAGCAAACCTACCTGATCGGCCAGCCGACGGCCGGACTAACCACGGCCAATGCCACTTATTCCCTTTCAGACCGGTCAATGCTCGTCCTCACCGTCTGCCAGGAGGCCGACCGCACCGGCCGTATCTGTGAGGGCAGCATCCAGCCTGATCAACTGGTCGCTGCCAATATAGTCAGCGACGACCCGGCACGGGCAGCCGCCCTGACATGGCTGCAAAGTCACTAAGAATTTCTTGCGAAGCTGTGAGAGATAAATGATTTCCTATCTTTATCGATCTTCATTCTCTAAAATGACAGCTTATGACTTTTCGTTTTTTTCGCCATTCCCTTTTTTTGTCTTTAGTCTGCGGCGCAGTTGCCTGTCACCCGGGCGCCACCGGGAGCGCCGGGGACTCCGGTCTGGCCACCTTTAATAAGGACAGCCTGGCCGACGCTATCAAGGTCCTTTCCAGCGATTCCTTCCAGGGCAGACGCCCCTTTACCGCAGGTGAAACCAGAACGATAGACTACCTGGTGAAATCCTATACCGCACTCGGGCTGGAACCCGGCAACGGCAATAGCTATACGCAGGACGTACCGCTGGTCGAGATCAGCCCCGTCGGCACTCCTACCCTGCAACTGCAGTCCCCGAAAGGCAAGACCGCTTTCCAAAACCTGAACGATTTTGTCCTCTGGACGGAAAGGCCCGATTCAGTGATCAAGGTAGACGCCAGTGATGTCGTTTTTGCCGGGTTCGGCGTCGTAGCCCCGGAATACAATTGGAATGACTATGCAGGCCTGGATGTCAAAGGAAAGATCGTGCTGGTCATGGTCAACGACCCCGGGTTTTATGATTCCACTCTGTTCAAAGGGCATACCATGACTTATTACGGTCGGTGGACCTATAAATATGAAGAGGCGGCGCGACAAGGCGCCAAGGCCTGTCTCATCATTCACAATACTGCCGCCGCCTCCTACCCTTTCACGGTCGTACAAAGCTCGAATGGCGGGGTCAAACTGCACCTGGATACGCGCAGTACTCCTTCCTATCAGCTGGCCGTGCAGGGGTGGATCACCAGCGAAACGGCGAAAAAATTCCTCATGGCCGCAGGCAAAGACAGCAGCCTGCTCGTAGCAGCGCAGCACAGGGGGTTCAAAGCCGTACCGCTGAACGTCAAAGTATCCGCCTCTCTTGCCGTGAAGGAAGTGTACAATATGTCCCACAACGTGATAGCAAAGATCACCGGCAGCAAATACCCCGACGAATACGTCATCTACTCCGCCCACTGGGACCATCTCGGTATCGGCAAGCCCGATGCAAAGGGAGACTCTATTTATAACGGGGCAGCCGATAACGCCAGCGGTACAGCGGCCTTGCTGCAGATCGCACGCGCCTTCGAAAGCCAGTCGCAAAAGCCTGAGCGGACGATCATCTTTCTGTCCGTGACCGCCGAAGAGCAAGGCCTGCTCGGATCGGCCTGGTATGGGCAGCATCCCGTTTATCCGGTTGCGAAAACCGTCGCCAATCTCAATATCGATGTACTCAATACCTATGGTCCGACCAAAGACATCACGTATAGCGGAAAAGGGCAATCCGAATTGGAAGATTACCTGGCCGATGAAGCAAAGAAGAATGGCCGTTACATCGCACCGGAAGACCATCCCGAAGCCGGTCATTATTTCCGGTCAGATCACTTCAGTTTCGCCCGTGCCGGCGTGCCTTCGCTGACAGCGGATGGCGGTGTAGACGACCTTACCAGGGGGATTGCCTACGGCAAGCAGAAACATGATGAATATACCGCTCTTCGTTATCACCAGCCTGCCGACCAATATGACTCCACCTGGGATCTTACCGGGGGATTGCAGGACGTGGAATTGCTGTATACTATCGGCGGAAGATTAGCCAATAGCCATGAATGGCCGCAATGGAAAGCAGGTTCCGAATTCAAGGCCATCCGTGATCAGACTGCCGGGGAAAGAAAATGAAAAAAACTTGTTTGCTGTTTTGCTAAAACTTTACATTTACTTTTTTATCCTTTAACCCACCAGAAAAGCATGGGAGATCTCCAGATCAAGAAACAGCCCAAAAAATACGATGCAGTGATTGTAGGGTCAGGCGCAGGCGGAGGCATGGCCGCTTATGTTCTGGCACACGCCGGGCTGAAAGTATGCCTGCTCGAAGCAGGCCCGATGTTCGATCCCAAAACGGACTCCAATCAATTGAAGAACGCATGGGAATCTCCCCGCCGCGGGGCCAGCACCCGATTCAGGCCATTCGGTGATTTCGATGGCTGTTACTGGGGATGGGAGGTCGATGGCGAACCTTACACGCAATCCGGCGCTCCCGGAACAACTTCCTGGGAATGGTGGCGGGCCCGTATGCTGGGCGGACGTACCAATCACTGGGGACGTATCTCTTTACGGTTCGGCCCGAAAGATTTCAAACGGAAGAGCATCGACGGACTGGGCGACGACTGGCCAATCGGCTACGACGACGTCAAGCCCTATTACGATAAGATTGACAGGCTGCTCGGCGTATTCGGCTCGATGGAAGGATTGGAAAACGACCCCGACGGGATCTTTCTCCCGCCACCCAAACCGCGCCTGCATGAGTTGATGGTCAAGAAAGCCGCCGGCAGCGTAGGCGTTCCCGTTTACTCTTCGCGGTTGTCGATCCTTACCAAACAGATCAACAGTGAACGGGGGCAATGTTTCTTCTGCTCGCAGTGCGGCCGCAGCTGTAAAGTATATGGGGATTTCTCTTCCTCTTCCTGTCTGGTCATCCCGGCATTGCACACCGGTAATGTAGATCTCGTCACGAATGCCATGGCCCGCGAAGTATTGACCGACAAGGAAGGACTGGCGACGGGCATTTCCTATATCAGCAAAGACGATATGCAGGAATACCAGGTATTTGGCAGAACAGTGATCCTGGCGGCCAGCGCCTGCGAAAGCGCGCGGCTCCTGCTTAACTCCAAATCATCGCGTCACCCGAACGGCCTGGCCAACAACAGCGATGCCGTCGGCCGGTACCTGCATGATTCGACCGGTTCCGACATGGGCGGGATCGTGCCGCATCTCATGGACCGCAAACGGTACAATGAAGACGGCGTCGGCGGCATGCACGTCTATGCCCCCTGGTGGGGAAATAATAAGAAACTGGATTTTCCGCGGGGGTATCATATCGAATTCGGCGGCGGCATGGGCATGCCCATCTACGGCTTCAGCTGGGGTATCGAGAATATATTGAAAGGCATCAAAAAAGAAGATGCAGGCGGATATGGCGCTTCGCTGAAAAAAGATTACCGTGCCATTTTTGGCGCATCCGTTCACATGGCCGGTCGTGGTGAAGCTGTTGCCAAAAAAGAGAATTATTGTAAGATCGATCCTACAGTCGTGGACAAATATGGCATCCCCGTATTGCAATTCCATACCAGCCACTCAGAATATGAAATTAAGCAGGCCAAGCATATGATGGAGACCTTCTCCGAGATCTTGCATGCCATGGGCGCGATCATCACCCATGGACAGGACAACAGCGCCGCCAATAACTGGGGGCTCCATGCACCTGGCAACATCATTCATGAGGCCGGCACCGTTCGCATGGGCAATGATCCCAAAACCTCGCCGCTGAACAAGTGGAGCCAGGCACATGACTGTAAGAACCTTTTCTGCATGGATGGCGGCCCCTTTGTTTCGCAGGCTGACAAGAACATTACCTGGACGATCCTGGCCCTGTCCATGCGGGCCAGCGAACACCTGGTGGATGAACTCAAGAAAAACAATATTTAACGAACGCCGACCGGCGCTAAAAGATAGTTATGGATAGAAGAAAATCAATCAAGGCCCTGCTCGTAGGGTCAGTATCCGCCGGCGTGCTGGTAGAAGCCTGCACGACCGAAGATAAGAAGGTGCCTTCCGAACACGCGGCGGCGGCAGCTGACGTTACTCCTGCGGGTTCGATCAACCGCATGAAAGAAGAGGTCGAGCATGAAAAGGAAGTGGAAAGCGAGAAAGCCTTTTTCACCGCCGATGAAATGGCTACGATCACCATCCTGGGCGACATCATCATTCCAAAAGATGAAACCAGCGGCAGCGCTTCCGATGCCAAGGTACCGGCCTTCATAGAATATATCGTCAAGGATATGCCCGAGCACCAGATTCCCCTGCGCGGCGGTCTTCGCTGGCTGGACATGCAGTGCCTGACACGCTATGACAAAGCATTTAAAGACGCCAACCACCAGCAACAGATGGAGATAGTAGATGAAATAGCCTGGCCGGGAAAGGCCAAACCCGAAATGTCCCAGGGCGTCGCCTTCTTCAGCCTGATGCGCAATCTGGTAGCATCAGGATTCTATACGACGGAGATAGGTGTAAAGGACATCGGCTATATGGGAAATGTCCCCAATCAATGGAATGGGGTCCCTGCCGACGTATTGCAGCAATACGGCGTGGCCTATAGCGAAAAGGAATTGAAAGAATGCGTCAGCTTCGACAAAGCGTAAGCCTCCGCATTCACTCATTAATTAATTCGATATCTGTTTGTAATAGTAACCCTCTTCACTTAGTACAAAACTGTTGGGAACGAAGCTAAGAAGAGATTTTTTTACCATGTCAGTAGCTTCCTGCTGATAATGCTGGCCCACTTCGGGCGTCTTCATGGCAAATTGCCAGCTCTGAACTTTAAGAATGGCAATACGGCTTTCCTGCAGAAGGTAATTTTCAAAACGTTGGAATTCTTCAGCAAGATGGTTCTGATTATTCCTCGTGTACGGGGTCATAGGGAATAGTATTAGTTTAAAAAGATATTGGATTGTGGTGAACTTCGCCCGAAGGCTGGTTTCAGCCGCCGACCCGGTGGTCAGATGTAAGGGAAAACGTCGTATCGTTCATTTAATTGTGCCGCAGGACCACTTATTCCTTATACAGGAATTTTTTTCCCAGCCGGGGACAGGATTCGATCCGCCAATTCTCTCAATATATTGACCATCAATAATTTACAGATTGGCATTTCTTTAGTAACTAGTTAGTTGTAACTAAATGATCCATCCCACATCAAAATATTACCTTACCAGATTTGACGGCCATCAATAGATAAGGTTTTTTTAGTTTTTCAGGCTTACATTCAGGTTCTTCTACAAAAAAAAGTCCGCCCCGAACGAAAAGTAGGGGCGGTCCTTTTTATATACGTTAAAGATCATATTTAAGATTGCCCGTTCGCGGATGTTTATTGCATCGATCAATGGATCAATTCAATTTGGGATAAATCTTCCGGTCCTGGGAAAAAATAAATCGCCGCCAGAGCAATAATTATTTGTTAATCAATTCCTTATGGTTCTGGCATATTATTCGTCACTTCTACATTTAACAACCCCCAGACCCCTTGGTTCTTGACCCTTAAACAAAACCAGGCCCTCTAAACCTGAACATTTTTTAGTAAATGTTCGACTCATTCGAACCGGCCCTCATCACTTAAATGCAGGGCCGGTTTTTTTTATTCTGTCATAGTCTCTTTTAGTTATATTTCCCTTTTTCCCCCTATTTTTGCCCTCCTTTGACCAGCCGCAACGATATCGATTGCCGGGTTGAAACTTTGTATAAGACCTACTATTTATGGACAAACTGATTTATTTAGTTCCCGTCACGGGGGTCATCGGCCTCCTTTATACCTTTATTAAGTATGCGTGGGTGTCCAAACAGGATCCCGGTAATGAGCGGATGCAGGAAATCAGCCGGTACATTGCCGAAGGTGCCATGGCCTTTTTAAAGGCGGAATGGAAAATCCTTTCTTATTTCGTGGTATTGGCGGCTATCCTGCTGGCCATCATGGGTAATAGCAACCCGCAGTCACACTGGTCCATCGCTGTCGCGTTTATTCTCGGGGCCATCCTCAGCGCACTGGCCGGGTATATCGGCATGCGCAGCGCCACTAAGGCCAATGTGCGTACTGCCCAGGCAGCCAGGAGCAGCCTCAGCAAAGCACTTACAGTATCCTTCACAGGTGGTTCCGTCATGGGCCTGGGTGTGGCCGGACTGGCTGTGTTGGGATTGGGCGGATTGTTCATCCTGCTGAAGGCTATTTTTGCGCCGCATGCGGCGGTTGACTCCGAAGAGATGACCAGGACCATCGAAGTCCTCACCGGGTTTTCTTTAGGAGCAGAATCTATTGCACTCTTCGCCCGTGTTGGCGGGGGCATCTATACAAAGGCGGCCGATGTCGGCGCGGACCTTGTCGGGAAAGTAGAGGCGGGCATCCCCGAAGATGACCCCAGAAATCCGGCGACGATTGCAGATAATGTGGGTGATAATGTAGGCGATGTCGCAGGCATGGGCGCCGACCTGTTCGGCAGCTATGTAGCCACAGTACTGGCGACGATGGTACTCGGCCGTGAGACCCATTCGGACGACGCATTCGGCGGCATGGCCCCGATCCTGTTGCCGATGTTTATCGCCGGAGTAGGAATTCTTTTTTCCATCGTAGGCACCCTGTTCGTCCGGATCAGCGATACCGCCAAACTGGATACTGCAGTGGTCCAGAAAGCCCTCAACATGGGCAACTGGGGATCGATTATCCTGACTGCGCTGGCCTGTGTTGGCCTGGTCTATTTTTTCTTACCGGATACCATGGTCCTCCGCGGCCTTGAATTCACCAAATGGGGTGTATTGGGCGCGATCGGCGTAGGGCTGCTGGTCGGTACATTAATGAGCATTATTACAGAATACTATACCGCCATGGGCAAAGGCCCCGTATTGAGCATCATCCGCCAGTCCGGAACGGGTCACGCCACCAATGTGATCGGCGGTCTGGCTATGGGAATGCAATCCACTTTCCTGCCGATCCTGGTCCTGGCCGGCGGCATTTGGGGATCTTTCGCCTGTGCCGGCCTCTACGGCGTCGCTATCGCGGCAGCCGGGATGATGGCTACGACAGCCATGCAACTGGCCATCGATGCCTTCGGCCCTATCGCCGATAATGCCGGTGGTATTGCGGAAATGAGTGAACTACCCAAAGAAGTACGTGAAAGAACGGATATTCTCGATGCAGTCGGCAACACGACTGCCGCAACCGGAAAGGGTTTTGCCATCGCCTCTGCAGCACTGACGGCCCTCGCCCTGTTCGCCGCCTTTGTCGGCGTCGCCGGCATCCAGGGTATCGATATCTATAAGGCGAAAGTACTGGCCTGTCTCTTTGTAGGCGGCATGGTTCCCTTCGTTTTCTCTTCTCTCTGCATCCAGGCCGTCGGTGAGGCAGCCATGGCCATGGTAGAAGAAGTCAGGCGGCAATTCCGCACCATTCCCGGTATCATGGAAGGAACGGGCAAGCCCGAATACGATAAATGCGTGGCTATCTCTACGCAGGCATCCATCAAAAAAATGATTCTTCCAGGCGCGATTGCTATCTTCTTTCCGCTGATCATCGGCTTCCTGCTGGGGCCGGAACCGCTCGGCGGGTTCCTGGCCGGCGCTACCGTCTGCGGCGTGCTCATGGGCATTTTCCAGAACAATGCCGGCGGAGCCTGGGATAACGCTAAAAAATCATTTGAAAAAGGAGTGGAGATCAATGGCGAAATCCATTATAAAAAATCCGACCCCCACAAAGCTTCTGTCACCGGTGATACGGTCGGAGATCCCTTCAAGGACACGTCAGGGCCATCCATGAACATCCTTATCAAGCTGATGTCGATCGTCTCTCTGGTCATCGCCCCTACCCTGGCCAGCATCTACAGCAACCATGAAGGAGCGTCGATCCGCCACCGGCAGCCGGAAACAAAAACCACAGCGGTCGTCAAAACGCCATCAGTAAAAACAGCTGCGGCGTTGACCGCGCGTTAACAAAAAAAATATTATTTTTTTGTTCTGGATTTCAATTGAAACCCTATCTTTACTGTCCAAACTTACGACACTAATCAGATCCAAATACCGAAGTCGCGATGTTTCCACATCGGGGCTTTTTTTTTGCCCGAACAGGGCAAAAAAGCCGTAAGGCAATCATAAATTCCTTGCCCGTTGCCCACCATTTACGAAATATATCGTAAATTGTATTTTAAATATTTCTGTATGTCGACGAGGACCATCAAACCCACGGAAAGCGAACTGGAGATCCTGCAGGTTCTCTGGGTGAAGCACCAGGCCACTGTCAGAGAAGTGCACGAAGAATTGCTAAAATCGAAGGAGGCCGGTTATACCACTACGCTCAAGCTGATGCAAATCATGCACGAAAAAGGACTGGTGAAAAGGGATGATTCTGCAAAGACCCATATTTACCAGGCTATTGTCAGCAAAGAAAGGACCCAGAAACATCTCCTGGGCAAAATGATCAATACCTTGTTTGGCGGGTCATCCACAGAACTGGTGATACAGGCGCTGGGTAACCATAAAGCTTCCCCGGCCGAGTTGGAAGAGATCCAGCAATTATTAAACGACCTGAAACAGCAATAAACATGCACCTTTTGACCCAATCCCCCTTACTGAAGGCACTGGGCTGGGCACTGTTCGACAGTCTCTGGCAAATGGCGTTGCTATGGTTGCTGTACAGCCTGCTCATTTTTGTTTTCAACCAGATCGCAGCCGGCATCCGGCACAGGCTGGCAGTGATGCTGGTTAGCCTGGGAGCTTTCTGGTCAGGCGCGACCTTCGTCGCGACATGGTGCCGGCCGCAGCAGCAGGATCATTGGATCACCGGCTCCTGGTTGAACCTCTTACCGGCTACACAACAGGGAAGGTTATGGCAGATTAGTCGCTTTTTTACGGATGTCGTCCTTGTTGATGGCTCCTCGTTATACCTGCTGGTATTGGGCGGACTGCTGATCCGTTATTTGTATTACTACCGGCAGTCCACGCAACTCACCCGGCGCGGCCTCTCGAAATTGCCTTCAGAGTTACGGGTCTTTGTATCGGCAACAAGCAGCCGGATGGGTATCCGTCCGGCCGTCAGCGCCTGGTTATCGTCTAAGGTCGACGTTCCCCTCACCCTGGGCCACCTGAAACCTGTTATCCTGCTACCGGTGGCGATGATCAACCATCTTACCCTGCAACAGGTCGAGGCTATCCTGGTACATGAACTCGCTCATATCCGGCGCCACGATTACCTCTTGCACCTGGCAGTGTCGGCACTCGAAGGGTTTTTCTTTTTCAACCCTTTTGCCCGGCTGCTCATCCGCCAGGTCAAAAAGGAAAGAGAGAACTGTTGCGACGATCTCGTGCTCCAATTCCGGTATGATCGCCATTCCTATGTCAGCGCGTTGCTGTCGCTCGCCACGCGTAGTCGGCTCACTGCCCGTAGTCCAAAGGTAAATCCAGCCATAGCCGCCACCGGCGACGGAGACCAGCTGTTATTGCAAAGGGCCAAAAGGATCCTTCAGCAAAAACAATCCCATGACCGACCTGGCATTCGCCCCCTGGTACTGCTGTTATTCACGGGGCTGATAACCCTGATCGCAGTGTATGGACCGGCTCACCCTGTGGCCAGGCGGCAGGCGCTGCCAGCCGCTATCACCGTGACGACCCATCCGGGGAGGACGTCTGTCCCGACTGTCACGATGACCGTGCGCCCTGCCCTTCGGATTGCGCTATCCCTCCGGACCACCGCCATTGCGATGCATTCGCCTGTAGCAAAAACAATGACTGCACACGGGCACCGGCAGCACGCAACCGTGGATGACAATGGCACCGGCCCGGATGCCGATGACGGGCAACCAGAGGACAATAATATAACCTTTATCAATACGGCTGATGACGTGGCTACTCCCTCGGACCCTACAGACCCCACCGACCAGCCGGGGCAAAATACCGCACCCAGGGAATATTCGATCCGGCTGACCCGGCCCAATGCAGCGCCCGGCAGGATCATCCAACTCCATGGTACCCCTTTCGTGCCAAATGCCAGTTTTTCCTACCAGTTGACTACTGCCGACAGCATCCACCCGGCCGAACAGCTGATCTACTTACAAGAATCGACCCAGCGCGACATACTCACTGCCTTGAACAACCTTCACCGGCAATTTGAAGAACAGATGAATGCACTTGCCGTCGCGCAGGCAAAAGCCACAGAATCCCTGCAACTACGTCGGCAGATTCAATCCCGGGAATTCCAGCTGCAGCAGCTTTACCTAAAAAAGATGGCCGAATTCGAAAAGCGGCTGGAAAAGACCACCCACCTCAGGATGATCGTAAATATCTGATCGCCTGCTTTCCCTCACAAAACAATAGGTCCAGCACAGAAAGATTGGGAATAAACCCGATCCTTTCCTCGAATACCTGGCGGTAAGGGCGCGCCCCCCCGTCCTCCGCTGCGCCGGCGCCGCTCAACCTGGTCATACCCTCGCTCAACCTGGTCAAACCCTCACTCAACCTGGCCATACTTTCACCCAATCCACCCGTACCCTCCGCCCGGTGCTTAGGCAGCATCTTTCCCCGCCAGTCGGTCACCCGGTCTGACTCATACCCTTTTTCATAGCTCTCCGTCAGGCTTACCGGGATAGATATTCCCAGGACCCTTTGCGTCCATTCAAAGCAAACCAGGTTCCAATCCAGTAGAAAATTCCACTGCTTGCTGTACAGCCCCTCCAGCTCATCCCGGTAAAATTCAAACCATGGCGAGCGACTGTAACAGGAGACAATCGTCTTCCAATGTTGCGACTGCCAGGGTTGGGCACTGGAAATCCTGACATCCTTCATCAGCGCCTTTTGATCCCTTCCCCGCACCAGCGGAATGCTCAAATCAATCACCCCTTCGGCGCCCACGATCTGGCAACGATTGCGAAAACTCATTTTTTGATAGCTTTCGTATTGCTCAAAAACTATATTCGAAAAATTATACAAAGTTTTATATAATATAATCGATGGAAAATATTGTAAATCAACAACTAGAGTCATTGTATTTATATAAATGCTATTCGTCTGCAACAAGAGCCTTAAAATCGGCCCTTCATCCTGAACAGCAGGTTATTTTGGTAAAATTTTAATTGAAATAATTACGCATATACATTTGATAACTAATTAATTAAATAAAATATTCATACCCGATTAAAATTAGCGTTACTATTTCATTTCTCTCCTGGCACGAAAAGACCGAAAAGCTAATTCTTTTGGCATGGAAAATCGTCCCGTGTAAAGGCAATCATAT
>Ga0302303_10002355_pt1 | contig 11508 bp, 8 predicted proteins | sample III_Palsa_E2_1_FD_194542 | JGI IMG/M metagenome (GOLD analysis project Ga0302303, IMG submission 194542) | Peat permafrost microbial communities from Stordalen Mire near Abisko, Sweden - III_Palsa_E2_1 | ecosystem: Environmental > Terrestrial > Soil > Palsa > Peat permafrost | place: Sweden... | reverse complement strand
CAGTAAAATTCTGTGTAACGCATTATTAACTGAGCACGGAATTAGCTTAGCATATCAGCCGCATATTGTCAAGAGTGAAGTGATAGATGATTCGAGATGTTAATTAGCCTGTCTGCTTTAAGACTATAAAGAACATTCTGCATAGCCCACGGTCAGGCACTCCAGATTACCAGGAATAGTGAGCCGAGTAGGTAACCGTCTTCTCGCCGTTAGGCGGCACTTGTACTTTGAACTGGATCGTATGCGCATCTAATTTGTCGAACGGATCCGAATGCACAGAAATGGTCCAGTTCTTTTCTCGATAGAGATGCTCAACGACATTTACTGTAACCGCTGTGTCTTTGTGGTTGTTAAGCGTAATCAAGAAAGATTCATCCAGCATGGTGTTATTATTACCGATGGAATAACTCTCCTGCGTACGGTTGCCGACTATATCAAACGCGCTGCCCGTTACAATTTTTACAGTTTCATCCGGCGGTGTATGACCTATATTGTCCTCGCCGATGAACTCTAACTGACCGTCGTCATCCCTTCTGTAGAAGCGCACACGTCCGGCCGGCAGTGGCACACCCAATCCATTCACCTTGGAGTTTACAAACTCACGCTCTATCGCAATCTTCGTGTTCGATTCCGTTCCATAATCGCTCTGATTCCGTATGTTGTTGTAGCCCCATCCATTGTATTGGTTCTGGTCCAATTTGAGACCGTCATAGACATAGACTTCCTGGGACGCAATATTGCCTGCTTGAAGAAACTGAACTTGCTTGGTCTCGTGATTGCGCAGCGTAGTGGCATTGGGAAGCGTATAGAGATGATATTCGTCGAGCGCCTTCTCTGTAGCGCGCGTGGAGATAATCGCATCGTTATCCTGTAATCCATACACGGCTCCACCCTCACCGTAGGCGCCATCCCTGTTAGTCTTGATCTTGTTCACGTCGCCCGCCATGAGTTTGATGCGCGCGTCGTCGAACTCCTTGCCGCTCTCATTGTCCATGGTCACCCATGCGGTCAAATCGAGGTTGGAACCTGTCTTCGATGCGATAACGTTGTATGCTGCATCCCACGTGATTCCTTCTGTGATATAGGCCAATTCGGCATTAAGCAGGCCCGGCTTATCCGTGTACAGCGTCCATTCTAAAGTTGGGCTCAATATGGAATCATCTGTAAAAGCCGGGAACAGTGGAGTGCCTGGCAGATCGAATTCCAGCTTCCCATTGACCTCGATCAAAGGAGTGTTCGAAGGTCTATTTGTGTTGTATCCGTTATACGGGTTATAGTCCGGAGCCAGACTTAGCCGAACCGCCATTCTTGCATTTGTCAGGCAAGAAAAGTAATACGAAGTACCCGAGGCAGCTTAACAACCCCAAAAATCCCAGGAAGGGGGAATAGCCCTTTCCTACACTGTAGTTAAGGCACCCCCACACAAAACCACCGATTCCAATCAAGAGAATCGCTGTACCGATAACACGAGATGATCCGTTCGCAGCGATAAGACCGTGCCCGTGAGTTTCAAATATTATCCCGAGAGTAATCCCAATGTTGGACTTCTTTAGATTCTCAGCAATCATGCCGCAAGAACTCCACACCGGTCAAGTTGGATTACTCGGTGGGGGCGGCCAACTGCCAGGCTGCTGTCCGCCGTAAGGTCCGCCTGCGTTATTCGACGGTGGCCCGCCATTCTTGCATTTATCAGGCAGTAGAATAAGCACAATTAATCCAATACAACTTGCCACTCCCAGGAAACCCAAGTACCGCGAATAGCCCTTCGCTTCACTGTAATTGAAGCATCCCCAAATGAAGATGACAACACCTGCCACCAAAATCGGAATACCCAAGAAAATAAGCGGTGCGCCCGAGGCCGTCAGAACGCGGCCTGCAATTTCAAGAACAATCCCAATCCCAACTCCGATATTAGATTTCTTTACCTTCTCTGCGATCATGCGCCATGTACTCCTTATTTATATCTGAAATCATCCGCCATCACTGGTCGGTTTGATACGTTTTATCGCCTAACCCAATGGAATCTCACCCGCCGAACGACCGAAGATGTGATAGATACCCGCCCCGATACAACCAAGCAGCACGACGCAAAGTACCCAGCCGACTTTCGAATTCTTTGCGCCGAAATCGCGCCGGCACACGTCGACGATAGCCCAAATCCAGTAGACAAAAACTACGATCCGAAGAAAGATAATCCAGCCCAATGTAGTCTCTTGATCGGACTGTTGCGGATTGTAGTTAGGACTGATCATCGACTTCGGTTCTAGATCCATTGTCAGGCTTGGAGACCCATTCGTGCAGCAAGTAGAAGTATCGTATACATCCTGAATCATAATATAACCGTCGGGACTTCCACCCCCAGGAAGGCTACCCATTTGTCCTGCCGCTTCTACCCACTGACCGGACTTCTGTAAGACCTTTCCTGATCCACACGTAATCTTTTGATCGTATGTTTGGTCCCCGTTGATGGTGATTACTTCATGATTCCCTTTGCCAAAATCGGAGGACATTTGTCCCTGAAAGCCGCCACTGCTGCCGCAACCCGTCATCAAAAAAATTAGGCACGCCCCGGCCGCTGCAAAAGCCATCGGAATACGCGCAAGACAACGCGCTTGAAAACACGATATAGATTTCAGCATGATATGCTAACTCACCGTCTTAAAGACTACTCTCTATGACACTGAGGAGACGCAATAGTTACACTAATTGTCTAATCTTAACAGATTCTTAATAAAATGCGGACATAATAACCGCGTAAGCCGTATAAGGCCGATATGTATTTGGTTGGAACCTTGCTCAAAGGAGAATGGATATCATTGATGGACAACCCTTCGATCGTTCGTGAAGACAGCCTGGACGAGGCCTCTGTGTCTGCAACCCGAGACACCGTACTGTCTCGCCGTGACGTCCTGAAAACAGCGGCAGCAGGAGTACTGGTCAGTCTTCCTCTTCTGCAGAGCTCTGCAAACGCCGCGGACACCTGGACCCCTGCCGGCAAGTCGGGCACCTTCGTAAAGGGTGTACCGCAGCTCGTTGTTGTCAACGTCACTGAAGCCCTCTACATCACACGAACCGATACGGGCCTGACCGCTGTTTCAGCGAAATGCACCCATCGTGGCTGCGAATTGGCATGGACAGCCGCGGACACGCAGTTTGAGTGCCCCTGCCACGGAGCTGCCTTCAAATCCGACGGCACAAATGTACACGGAACCCGCCGTAACCCTGCGGAAGCTTTGTCTGCACTTCTGTCCGTGCCGGTTCGGGAAAGAGGCGGCAACGTCGAAGTTAATCTTACCAATATCTCCGCGGATCTGATAACTCCCAAACAGGGATAACGTCGATAGGTTTGAATTTTCCAACGAATCAATTAGCCCCGGATCATTGCTCCGGGGCTGATTGATTCGTTTTCCGTTCACATCCGTTTTCCAAATGACGCCACCCAGGTTTGTTATCTTATCCGGCGGCACAGTGTTTCGTTGCACTTAACTACCGATAGTACCACGAACAATGATTGCTCGCCTGATCGAGTAGGTTTCGCAACCGTTCACTCTTCATGAAGAAAATGTTTGCGATACGACTGTATGGTACGTCCGGTCTTTAGCTCCGGAGGGGCGAGCTAATCGGAGCCCGGCGCAACGCCCTGGGATGGAGCGTCTGCATGGAATTGCAGGCGCTCCATTTTCTCTGTGATCTTACTGTCCGATGCGCAGAATCAAACCCAACGGATTTGCAACAGACAGGTAGGAAGCCTGGCCGTTGACGTCGTCGTAGCAGAACCCGTAGGCCAGCGCGTTGATATCGTGCTGATGCCAGAATTGCGCATAGTAGTTGGCCGGTGCCGCGCCATAGTAATCGCCCACAACATTCCAGTCTGCCTCCGGTAAGGTGTAGACATGACGGTTGATCGCCGCGCATGTGTCGGGATCGGCAGCCGCTCCGGTGCCAAGCAGGATATCCTGAGTGTCGATGCTCGAGTATCCCGAGAAGTAGTTTGCGTTGGGCTGTCCCGCCGCAAACGATCCATGGATGGGAGCGACGATTCGATATGGAGACTGTACAGTAGCCAGACTCGTGAACTGCGACGGCACCGTACTCTGGAACTTCATAGGAAGCCCGTTCGTCGTTTCGATCTCATTTTCACCCACCGTCTGATCGAAAGTGTCCCCGACATTGATCAATCGATGCTGAATAGGGAATCCAAACATGTCGACGCGGGTTGTGTTGCCATGGTATCCAGCTCCGTCGATCGTGAACTCGATAAAATCGAAATTCACATTGCTATTAGGATCGGACGGATTGTCGATGTTCGGTCCCGCAAAGCCGGTGTTGTAGGTTGTGATATAGCATGGGCTGCCCCTGCTGATGTACATTCTCGCGGAGGTGATCTGCGGAATGCTGATCCATTGCCCCGGATTGATCGTGTTGTAAATGTTGGCGTAATCCACACCATTCTTTACCAGACAGCCCGACGCAGTGTTTAGAGCCGCCGAGATTGGCTGAAGGGTCCCGTTGGAACTCAGATAGCTCCACTGTCCGTTAGCCGGATTAATGCCGAGAACTCCCCAATAGATCTGATTGTTCGCATAGGCGCCATTGGTGCCGTTAAGGATTTCGAAGGACATGGCCCCACCCGAAGCGGGTGCTGGGACCGACGACGGTGATACCGATTCAATCGTATTCTCTGGACCGGCAACATTGTCCGTACGCTCCAGGGAAAACTCCTGCCAGGAGTTGCTGTTGTCCGGATATTGCTGCAGCGGAACGTTGTCTGCCGTGTTTCCGCCGGGCATGTCCCAGCTCATGCCGTCGAGCTCGAAATAGAACTTGAAGTGCCCGTCGAGTTTTGGCTCGATTCTTACCTGCTGGCCTCCGCTGTGGTCGCTCGAATTATAATCCCAGAGCTGGGTATCTTCGGCAGCGGCCGTGGAGTCATTGTCCACGGAAATAACACGGGTGGGGGCATTCAGACTGAAAAGGCTGAACCATCCATTGCCCTCGCTGGTAAACTGCCACTTGAACCAGGGATTGTTCTCCTGATCGTACTGGATAATAGGGGACCCATCGGTGCTGCCCTGATTCTGTATGCAGATATAACGGCCGCTTGCCGCTTTGATGTAATAGGTACCGTTTGGCTGGATCTTCCAGAGCTGGTTGTCCAGATCGGCGCCGGAGCCGTTGGTTGAATTGTTGGACCACGTATCGATCGGATTGTCGTTGCCGGTGCCGTAACCATCGTCATCGAGCACCAGACCACTGCGGACATTCACGATATAGAACCAGCCGTTTCCGGCGTCTACCAGATTCCAGAGCTGCGAGGGATCGTTGTTGAACTGCCAGTCCCAGACTATGGCGCCATTGGTCGTCGCATCGTTCGATACAGACAGGGCGCTGCCCGTATCATAAGCAACTATCTCGAACGCGCCATCAACCGGCACCAGCGACCAGAGTTGATTGGCGCTGCCCGAATCGCTGGCGTAAGTTTCGATAACGGCGCCGTTTGCCGTATTTCCACCAATCAGGTCCATCGAATTTCCGCTGTACTTATTGACGATGTTAAAGTACGGCGTAGTGCTGGCGCACGCTTTATTCGGCAACAGTCCAACAGTCAGAGCCGCTAAAACCCCATAACTAGCAACACTAGCAAACAGACTTAATCTCATGTGCTTGTTTCCTTTGCATTTTTACTGTCAAGTTTCAATTCCTCACTGAATAGCAATAAGTGTAAAACCTCCCCAATCAAACCAATTTTCATGTTCCAAGAACCATCCAATAAACCAATGTGCTATGCTTGTGGTCCTGAACAAGCATGTCCTACAGGTCCTATCCGTCAAGGAAAGACATGCTTTTCCCATACTAAAAGCATGGCGCATCCACGACGAGTCAACTAGCGCATACGTATGCGCAATAATGGGCACAAGTTACCACAACACGGCATAACTACGTTGCGCCGCGACCATTATAACAGGGCGAACGGAATACGTCAATACTATATATGTTCCATTACGACACCAAATTTTCATACATGAAATTACGTGCTTGCACCATACTTTTCGACTAGGAGAAGAAGTTACTCTGAACATGCTACCAAACTCAGATCTATCGTCCCGTTCTTCTTCTGTTACGTTCCAGTCGATTAGATTTGGAGGAAGCCGTTTGCGTTACTGTGATCCAATTACACAAGCGGGCTACCTTCGCCTTCCCCAACGTACAGAGCTGAATCCTATCCCCATAATGAGACACAGAACGCAGTCCAGCAGTGTGATCTGAACAGCCGCCTGACGGGTTTCTGGCTCCATGGCGTATTGTGACACGAACAAATTGGATTAGTTGCAGACTAATAAGTTATTCTCTTCAGTCCGAATTCCAAACCAGCACTGCGGTGGATTATCAGGTCTGCGATTTTGTCGGCCTGTCCTCCAAACACCGGCTGTGGCTGGTAGTTGTTTAGCAGGACGCCATTCTTGTTTCGTTCGTGGCTGGACGTGGTCAGGCAAGGGACGATAGCTGCGCCCGCCACTGTCGTTATTCCGTTCAGCCTACGAAACCGCAGCCTCAGAATGAATGTCTGTGGATTGTGGGCGAGTGAGTTTCCGCCGAACGCGAAGTTGCCCAGGCTGTAGACGATATATTTGCCCTTATACCGCTCGATGCCCTGGGCGACATGAGGATGCGCGCCGACAACCGCGTCAGCCCCGGCATCGATAAACGCTCTTCCCATGGACTGCTGCCATGGCCGGGGAACGGTATCGAGTTCGCTGCCCCAGTGCATCACCACGATTACGAGGTTGCCTGGCTTCTTGTAACGCTTAATCGCGCTCAAGACACGCTTCGGCGTGCCGTCTATGAGCGTCGTATTCTCACCAACTACGGTACAGTCGCCAATCAGGACGGTCTCAATACCCTTAATCGTTGTGATATAGGGGACGTTCTGGTAGAAAACCGGGACATGTGCTTTTTTGAAATTAGCGATGGTGTCGTTGAAGCCGGCCTGGAGATAGTCAAACGAGTGATTGTTCGCCAGTCCCGCCACTTCTACCGAACCCGCCGGAAATATGGAAGCGTAGCTTGCGTCTCCCTTGAACTTCCACTGCTTATTGGCGGTTTTGGTGGCGTTTGTCAGAGTACATTCAAAATTAACTACGGTCAGATCGTCATTCACAAACCATGGCTGCACCAGCGCGAACGGATAATCCTTTAGACCAGAGCGTCGATACAAAGCTGGAAATCGAATCGAACTGTCATCGCTGTTAACCGTGCCAAACGTGCAGTCGCCGGCGAAAGAGAGGACGATCTCGTCAGACTTCATGCTTGCCTTCGCAGCGTGAGCCGCGGCAGCTCGGTCCGCCGATCTGTCAACAGACATACGCCTAAGATCGATCGCCATCGCACAATGAGCAGCCGTCAGCAACAGAACTATCGCGCCCAGCCTTGAAATTTCAACCAGTAGCGAAGGTCTGGAGGTCGACTTGTTGATGTTTATCATTGGTGAAGCGTATTCAGGATCTATCTCGGGCTATCAACGAACGGCGGTACAGCAGCAGGCTGAGCCGAATCGTACAACTTCACTTCGTCGATAATCCCATCAAAGTAGTCTGTATAGTTGCCGCTCTGTACATTCCCAATTCCGAGACCGGGACTTTGCGCTGGGTCGAGGGGACCGAATGGGCGAACGGTAGTCGTACTCGTTGCGGCAAGGATGCCGTTTATGTATACCGACATCACTCCGGTGGAGTTGTCCAGCGAAGCAGACACATACGTCCAGACGCCAACAGGCAGCGGACTTGGACTCACCACGTGCGCCTCGTTGTTGCCCGCATCAGAAATGCTCAAACCAAGCGTTCCCTCCGGGTTCACAAAGAACTTGTAAGGATCGAGTCCAGGCCGGTCGTCACCCCGGAAAAGAATAAAGGCCGCCGCCGTTGGGTAGGCGTTGATATCTATCCACGCTGTAATCGCGAGTGATTGCGTAAGAGCGAGGCTGGGAGAGTCGGGGATAGCAACTCGTCCAGTTTTTCCGTCGAAATCAAACGCCAACCCAATGTCGCCCGGAACAAAGCAAACGCCGCCGTGAGGAGTTCCATTGTTACCCCCGACCACATCGTTGAAGTCGCCGTCCGCCGGCCAGTAGGCCACCAGAGAATCGCCCGGATCGACCACGGCAGGATCTGCCAACGCATGAGTTCCCACGATAAGCAGCGCAAAAAACGCAACAATAAGAGCTTTCAAAATCTTCTCCATCGGCCATTTGTAAATCCGTCTGCTTCGGATTGTGGATCCGTGGTGTATTGTAACATATACAAATACAAAACGTATTAATTGCGGGGAGCAGGTATTGCTGAGAGCGTTTTGGTTCAGTATTAGCTATTTAACGGAAAAAGTAGAACCAAACTAGTTCCAAATTATAATTACGTCAGCCTGCTTGATGTGATTTTGATACAAATATATGTACCATATAGATGTAATCATAACGGTCACATGCTAAAAAATCACAGGAACGTATCAAATCATCTTTCTCATTACGATGGCGAACAGGTTACTGTCGGTAAAGATCTATGCCTTCACGCATATCGCTCCAAAATCCCATACCTGAAATTTCTATTGGAAATTTGGTGCTCAGTATGGATCAATTATGGTTGACGGATTTGCAAAGCCTTGATATAATGGGGCATGTCCGCTGTACTAAGTATGAAATGTTACAGAGGGCGACACATAACGAGTTAATTGCACTCATAGCAATTTAACAGCGAATCAAGGAAGATATGCAAAATCAATCTACAAAAAAACTACTTTGGGCAGCGTGCCTGTCACTCGCCCTGGCGATAACGGTCATCTCCACCGCAGGGAAAGCATTGGCGCAGGGCACCGTCGGGATTTATGTGGACAGCCAGTACTATGCTCCAACAGCTGCCTCGCAAAACATTGCGCGAAGCTCCGGCTACACATCCCTGTTTCTCTTCACTACGTCCGTCAACTCGGCCGGAACGATCACCGGCTTCGGCGCCACACTATGCCAGAACGGTTCCTATACAGGAGATCCCACCTGGGGGTACAAGCTGGCCGCTTGTAAGGCCGTACCTTCCAGCGTAAACCGCATAGAAATTGTCGTCGGCGGTTCGGGAGACCAATCCTTTACCAATATCGAAAACCTGATTGCGGCGCAGGGCACCGGGTCCAACACCGTCCTCTATCAAAATTTTCTGGCGCTTAAGAATGCTACAGGTGTTAACGCCATCCAGTTTGACGACGAGGTTACCTACGATATCAATTCCATGGTGGCTTTTGGAAACATGCTGGCGAGTATGGGGCTTAAAGTAACCTTTTGTCCCTACACCAACCAGTCCTTCTGGGTAAATGTGAAATCACAGTTGGGCAGCAACGTAGACACCATTTATCTGCAGTGCTACGACGGGGGTGCCGGCAATGACCCGGGCAATTGGGACAGCGCCTTCGGAGGCTTCAAAGTAACGCCTGGTTTGTGGGGTAACACGGAAACCCTTCTATCTGCCACCACAAAGTTTGTGAACTGGAGAGCTACCGACGGAATTCCTGGCGGCTTCATGTGGCTCAACGGCACCATGCAATGGGACTACCAGCATTGGCCCCCCGGCCTTAATATGGCTTTTGCGAACTCGGCGGTCTATTACCTTGGGAGCTACGGCGACCTCGGGACGGCCTTGCAGGGAACAGGGGATCCCTATATTTCCACGAGCAGCGGTCAAGCGGTGAGTGGCTGCAACGAGATTGCGGAAACGTCGTCTAGCCCATATAATGCCCAACAACTATGGGGGATTTCCCCAATCGGCGGCGGACTATGGCACGTCCAGAATACATCTTCGGGTCAATTGCTGCAGGCAACCGGCGATCCTTATTTGAACAATGCAGGTGCGGACGTCAGCGGTTGCGATAAAGTTGCGCTCACGCCGAGTTCCTGGAACAGCGCGCAGCAAGCCTGGCAAATCCCCGTGACCGGCAACCCAGGATTTTCTTTTCTAAATCCTACCAACAATCAGTACATTCAGTCTACAAACGACATATTTCTCGGCTTGTCCGGAGACTACCAGGCGGCCGGCACTCCGTTTTCCTGGGGAGCCGGCACGGCAGACCAATGGAATCTAATTTTTGCCAGCAATACCGGGAATCCAGTCCCGAACGGCAACTATCGGATCATTGCCAGAACCACTGGAAACGCGCTCGACTGTACTGGGGGCGGCACAGGAAACGGAACCCCAATCGAGGTTTGGACAAACCTAACCAATCAATATCAGCTATGGCAGGTTACGTATTTGGGCAATGGCTACTACTCCATTATCAACCCCAACTCCGGACGGTCCCTGGATTGCACGGGACCTTCTGGAAACAACGGCACCCAGATGGAGTTGTGGGACCACAACGGCAATCCCGGTCAACAGTTTTCCTTCACGCCGCAGGCAGACGGCGGGTACAACATCTCCCCAGGCCTGACAAATGCCAGCGGAGCGACGGACGTACTAGACGGCGCAGGGTGCTCCGGAAACGCAGGCGCCAAAATAGACCTCTGGACCTGGGACGGCGGTACCTGCCAGCAAGAATGGAACCTGATCCCGGATTAACGATTACCCCTAGCCCTATCCGATCCCCCTGGAACTTGGGCTAGGGGAGGTGGGCTCCTGAGAAATTTGTTTACAAAACGACTATGCAAAATGGGCAGATGGTGTTATAATGGCGGTGCGCATACGTATACGCTTCATTCATACGTAAATAATGCAGAGTATACATAGTGCAACTGTCCAAGTGTTCGGGAAAATACTGACTCTCAGGCAAGCATTTAGTCCCTATGCCACAAATGCTATTCTGGTTCAGAGAAAGAACAAAACTATGATACGAAACGACCCCAAGCGTCCGCCCTGGTATACAATCCTTGTATTGCAAAAGTTATGTAGAAACAAAGTGTTTTCTCGTAAGGCATTGCTAATAGGGATTTGGTTGATTTTCCATATCGCTGTTGCGGCAGGTGCGGCTACAGCCGGCAATCTGACTACAAGCCCCTTCTACCTGGAAAGCCGAAGCGGTCCGCACATTCTGAGCAGCACGCCGCTGTCCACAGGAGACGGTTTTATTGGTCAGAGCATTACGTCTCCCATCACCTGGACAACCGCGGGCACGCTCTCGGGAACGACGGTTCCTTCCGGCAGTTGGAGCGTAAGTCTATGGACCAACTCGCCGGGAGCGGCGTCGCTGGTCAGGGTCGATGTCCTTCAAGGCGGCGTCTCAATCGGAAACGAAACGCTGGATGTCAACGCGTCGGGCGGAGGCAACCACCCTACCACCTATAGCATTCCTGTGACATCCTCCATAACATTCAATTCCCAGACGCTGGGAGTAGAAGTGACGCAGGTTAGCGGCGCTGCCGCCATTGCCCTGGCTGACGGAGATTTTCCGTCGACTTTGACGTGGTCGGCAGGCAGCGGAAGCGGTGGAGGCGGCGGCGCAACGACCAATATTACGGCCAACCCTTTCTACATGGAGAAT
>Ga0302303_10002348_pt1 | contig 11538 bp, 12 predicted proteins | sample III_Palsa_E2_1_FD_194542 | JGI IMG/M metagenome (GOLD analysis project Ga0302303, IMG submission 194542) | Peat permafrost microbial communities from Stordalen Mire near Abisko, Sweden - III_Palsa_E2_1 | ecosystem: Environmental > Terrestrial > Soil > Palsa > Peat permafrost | place: Sweden... | reverse complement strand
TTCGGCGACAATACCAAACCAGTAAATACGAGCCCCGCGAGATTCTAGTTCCTGGGTAACCCCTACCAGGGGTGAACTTTCGGTATCCGGAGAGATATAAACCAGGGTGGCGCCGGCGCTAAAATCGTCTAGGCGAGCGGATAGAACGTCGGCCAGGGTTTTGGTTCCGGCCGGGTTGGCCCTCGCGAGGGCCTCCAGAATGGCTGGCATGCTTACTGAACTGTCCGCGAAGACATCCGTTATCTCGTCGTCCGCGCAATAAATCAGATGGACCGTCTGAGAGCGGCGCACAAGATCCGCACAGATGGCAGCTGCAATCTTAACGGCGACCTCAATACCGCCGTTTGGTCCTTCTTCAAGATCCCTGTAGACGTCTTTATAGAGATCGAGAACAATCACCGCATCCAGAGCGCTTCCTTGTGCGCTCTCTACAACGGTGAGTTTACCTGTCCGCGCCGTGGTAGCCCAATGGATACGCCGGACTTCATCACCTGGGTGGTAAGCGCGGATGCCATGAAAATCGTGCCCGGACCCGCGGGCTCGTCCCAGTTCAAGACCGCGCCAGCCCTGTGCCGCACTCTCGTCGAGGAATGGGCGGCGTAGCGGCAGCACGGTGGGATAGACCATAAGCTCCGACTGCACGGGGATATTGATATTATACGTTGCAAAGCCGAGAGGGTCCGTTGCGATAACGTGGATTGTATCGATCGAGTAGACGCCGCGCTTTTCAGGTGATAGGAAATAGCTGATCTGACGGCTTTCGCCGGGTAGCAGAAAGAGAATGATGGGCGAAATAAACCCGCCGCTCTCCAGCCACTGCGGGAGCTTGTCTTCGGCTTGCATGTAGAACTTCGGCAGCCAGCCCGCATTGTGGATCGTAAGATTAACGACGATCTGTTCGTTCTCGTTGCAGCTCACTGGAATGGTGCGGGAGCACTCAATTCCATGGGCAAGGAAGTGCCCAACCCAGTAAGACACAACGGGGATCAGAAACAGGATCGCCGCCATAAGGTAGAGCTGGGTGACGTTAAGCAGCGCACCAACCAGACCACAAAAGATTCCGGCGACGTTAAGGACAAGTTTTTTTTGCAGCCGATGACTGGACACTTTGGCGGACTCTTCTCTACCAGCGACGACTTTGCATGGATCAGAGTGAGATTGGGATCGGCACTTGATCCAGAATCTCTTCAATCACCGTACTGGCAAAGACCTGCCTGTGCCTGGCATCGGGCCGCAGGATTATGCGGTGCGACAGGATGGACGAGGCGAGGTGTTTAATGTCGTCGGGCTGTACGTAAGTGCGTCCCTGCAGGGCCGCGTAGGCCTGGGACGCATGCAATAGAAACAACGAGCCGCGTGGACTGGCGCCTAGAACGACCTGGGGGTGGAGCCGTGTTGCGGTTACTACGTCGACAATATACTCGCGAAGCGACGGTTCCACGTAGATTTCGTGTACGGCGTCCTGAAGCTGCAGCAACTGTTCTCTTGTGACTACGGGCTGCAGATCGGCCAGGGCGTTGGTTCTCGTCTGTCGGGCAAGGATCTGAACTTCTTCGTCCCGACGTGGATAGCCGATCGAAAGCCGCATTAGAAATCGATCGAGCTGCGCTTCCGGCAAGGGATAGGTGCCGTGGGATTCGATGTTGTTTTCCGTTGCGATAACAAAGAAGGGATCGGGCAGAACATAGGTAATACCGTCATTGGTTACCTGGCGCTCTTCCATGCACTCCAGAAGGGAGGACTGTGTCTTTGGAGTGGCGCGGTTGATTTCGTCCGCAAGCACTATGTTAGCAAAGACGGGCCCTTCGCGGAACTCAAACTCGACTGTCTTCTGATTGAAGATGGCCGTTCCTGTAATGTCTGAAGGAAGCAGATCCGGAGTGAACTGAACTCTTTTGTAGACACATCCCAATGCGCGGGCCAGGCATTTGGCTAGAGTTGTTTTGCCAACCCCAGGAATATCCTCGATCAGCACATGTCCATTGCAAAGAAATGCGGTCAATGCGAGTTCAACAACGGCTCGCTTGCCTACTATGACTGTCTCGATTTCATCCGCTATTCGGCGAATGCTGTCAGCAACATCGGACGTCTTAACTAGCGTCTCGGTCAATCGTCACCCCCAGTTTACGTCTTCGTATGATATGAATGGCACATTTGATGGACTACAATACATCATCTCATCAACGATTTCCTTCATAAGTCCTACCTGGATTATATCTTACAGAAGAGACATAACGCCAACACGGCGGCACAGATTATCGACAAAGTGTTTACTTGATCGTTGCGCATCCAGGCAAGGCCCCTGTCAGGACGTGCGCCCGCGGGCAGTTTTTCCGTGTAGTTCCCGGTAACAGGATCTATACCCTGCGCCTGCAGTGTTGCGCCAAGCAAACTGTCCACTATAACTCCAAACACACCACAGCCCCAAATAGTTGCAGCGGCCCTTACGCCGAGCGGCCAAGCGAACAAAGCAAGCACAGCGGCTCCGGCAACGGATGCCATGGCGCCGGCCAGAGTGATGCCTCCGGATGTTCCGGCGGGAACCGGGCGGCCGGTCGTAAGCAAGTGCGGTTTGCCTCCCAGGGATGAGCCTATTTCGGTGGCCCAGGTATCTCCATTTGCCGTAGCTAAAGAGGCCAGAAAGAGAACCAGAAAAAGGTGGTCCGGCTTTCCATACAGCAAAATATGTAATCCGCTGCAGACAGCACAGAGGGCGGCGACCCCGCCGTTGGCCAGAACTTGCAGGGCGTCGCGCCTGCCACCTTTCTCCGGTTCTACGTAGTGAGTGTCAACAGTATGGCTGAAAGTTGGCTTCCTGGCGAACAGGCGGCAAACTCGTCCAAGGATTGTGGATGTCAAAAAGAAAGTGAGCAGCGCGCCTCCCCAGAGCCATCCCCCGAGGCTCAGGATCAACCCTCCCACCAGACATGCGGCCAGGGCCCCCGAAAGAGCGAGCGCTCTGGCCCGCATCGCGAGCAGTGCGATCGCTCCGGAAAGCAGAAATCCAGTAAGCAGCGACAGCAGTGGGTGGGAAGGATAGAGCAAAATTTATTTCCGGGACACGTAGGGATTTCCAGAGATGTAGTAACGGTAGGGCAGCTCTTTTCCGACGGTTAGGCCGATGCGCGTTGTGGTTACGATTGATACCGGTGCGTTCTCCCGGCCAATGATTTGCAGATCGCTGTTCGGATTGGTGATATCGGCGCCGTTGCAGCGTTGAAGGGTGAGTCCGAGGGCCTGGGCAAGACGTCCCGGTCCGTTGGTCACGGCCCTCGTATTCTTCGGATTCCCGCGGTTGTCTAGCATGGTTTCCAGGCCTTGCACGGGCTCAAGGGCTCGAATAAGAACCGCTTCGGCAACCCCCTCCGGTTGGCAGACCAGATTTAACATAGTGTGTATGCCGTAGGAAATGTAGATATAGGCGCGTCCGGGAAGGCCGAACATGACGCGGTTTCGCGGGGTTGGTCCTCGAAAGGCATGACTCGCCGGGTCCCCGGTTAAGTACGCCTCGGTTTCCACGATTTCCCCACAAAGCCAGATGGAAGGGCCAAATCCCGAGTAAAGATGGAGAACATAGCATCCCAGAAGGTCGCGTGCGACATCGCGAGTATCCCGCATATAATATTGCGCCGGCAGCGGACTTCCAAATCTGTGTGCGATCAACATGCGGTCTAAATTGTCCCAGGCGGCTAGAAACTTGCTTCGTTTTACCCGGAATCGGTCTGCTTCGGGTACAATTCTAGGTGCCGCTGAGCGTAAATTGAACGCAGGCGGTTATGCTATTTATTCTCGTATGCAAGGCGGACTCAGTGATCGACGAAGACCTGAACACAATGGAGAGCGCGGTTCCGCCTATGAATTTCGAAGAAGAGCTCGACGATTCGCCTAAAGAAGAGTGTGGTGTTTTTGGCGTCTATGCCCCAGGCGAGGATGTCGCGCGTCTCGCTTATTTCGCCCTGTTCGCGCTCCAGCACCGTGGTCAGGAATCTGCCGGCATTGCCGTTTCCGATGGTCATCAGGTCAAGTGGTACAAGGAAATGGGCCTTGTCACCCAGGTCTTTGACGAACGCGTTCTCACGCAATTGCGCGGGGACATTGCGATCGGCCACACCCGTTATTCGACTACGGGATCCAGCGTCCTCCAGAATGCTCAGCCGCTGCATTGCGCGTGGGGAGATGGAACAGTCGCCGTTGCGCACAACGGCAACCTGATCAACACCGAAGAGCTGCGCAAGGAACTGGAAGAAAAAGGCATCGTCTTTGAGACGACCAACGACAGCGAAGTGATTGCGCGCATGATCGCGACGATGCAGGATCTAAAGCTGGAAGATGCCGTAGCACACACGATGACCCGCCTGCGCGGAGCCTACTCGGTTGTGGTGCTTACGGAAGACACGTTGATCGGCATGCGCGACGCGTACGGCGTGCGCCCGTTGTGCCTGGGTTTGCTGGACCATAAGCACTATGTTCTTGCCTCCGAAACCTGCGCTTTGAATACGCTGGGAGCGCAGTACATCCGTGAAGTCGAGCCTGGGGAAATGGTCATTATCGATAAAGATGGCTTCCGGGAACGGCAGGCGGTGCCGCAGGAACGTCACGCGACCTGTTTACTCGAGTTCATCTATTTTGCTCGCCCGGACAGTACTATTTACGGACGCGGACTACACGACGCGCGGCGGCGCATGGGTCAGGAGCTGGCGAAAGAGCATCCAGTGATCGATGCTCACATGGTTATGCCCATTCCCGATACGGGAACGCCGGCGGCGATTGGCTTTGCTGAAGCTTCGGGGATCCCCTATGGCGAAGGGGTGGTTAAGAACCGCTATATTGGTCGAACCTTTATTCAGCCTGACCAACGCATGCGCGAAGCCGGCGTGCGAATGAAGCTGATGCCGATTAGAGAGGCACTTGCAGGCAAGCGGATTGTCATGGTGGACGATACTATCGTCCGCGGCACGACCACAGGACAGATTGTGAAGCTGCTCTTCGATGCCGGCGCGGCCGAAGTTCACGTTCGTATTACCGCCCCACCCGTGCAGTTCCCCTGCTTTTACGGTATAGATATGGCTAATCAGCAGGATCTTGTCGCGGCGCGTCATTCCGTGGAAGAGATCCGTAAGATGATTGGCGCGACCAGTCTGGGATATTTGACACTGGCCGGGGTAACGCGGGCTATCGGAATTCAAAAAGATAAGTTCTGCCGAGCCTGTTTTGACGGTAAATATCCGATTGAGATTCCGGCGCACGTCCGTGTGTCTAAATTCGCGCTTGAAATACCTATTCTCGATAACGAACCAGACGAAGTACACGTCGGCGTATAACCCATTATTCCATGACTCACCTTATATTGATTATCGTTGCGTCCTATATCCTGGGCGGGATTCCGTTTGGATTGATTTTAGGACTGCTCGTTAAGAAGATCGATATCCGCGAGTACGGCAGCGGAAATATCGGAGCGAGCAACGCCTGGCGTATATTGGGACCAGTGTGGGGCGGACTTACCTTCCTGCTGGACGTGCTTAAGGGCTATGCTCCCGTCGTCGTGTCTCATCACTTTTGCGGACCGGGCAGTCCTCTTCCGGTCTTTGCCGGCCTGGCGGCTCTGCTCGGACACAACTTCAGTCCCTTTCTTAAATTCAAAGGCGGAAAAGGCGCGGCGACCTCGCTGGGAGTGGCTTTTGGCCTATCTCCGCTTGCCGGCGCAATTGGATTTGGGGTTTGGCTGGTCGTGGTGGCCGCCACCCATTATATTTCGGTGGGGAGTGTTTGCGCCGTTATAGCAGGCTCCTTTTTCATCTGGTGGTTCAACTCAAAAGGTATTGCCTACGGCGTATTCGCACTGTTCGCCATAGTCTTCACCTTCGTAAAACACCGCTCAAATTTTGAGCGTCTAAAAGCCGGCACCGAAAGCAAAGTAAAGTTCGGCAAATCCTCTGAAAAGCCCGACGAAACTCCCCCTGAAACGAATTAACGAACAAGGAGCCTCTCTGCCGTGAAACCACGACTGATCCTGGCATCGACATCCCCCAGACGGCGCGAACTGCTCGGTGCGCTGGGTCTCTCCTTTGAAATCCAGCCCAGTGACTTCGACGAAGACGCCGTCCCCGTCGGCGAAAGCTCGCCCGAAGAATGGGTAGTCACCCTGGCCGCCGGCAAAGCGCTTGCTGTGGCAATGCAAGTTAAAGAAAGCGCCATCGTGATAGGCGCCGACACAACCGTAGTGCTGGACGGAGCCTGCCTGGGCAAACCCAAAGATCCGGAAGACGCCTGCCGGATGTTAAGAAGTCTGAGCGGACGGACCCATACCGTCTATACAGGCCTGGCAATCATTCAAGTAACGAACGGCGAAGCTCAATCCCCTATTACCGATGTTGTGGGCACAGAAGTTGTATTCGACGAATTGACGGACGAGGTTATCGAAGCGTACGTCGCTACGGGTGAACCTCTGGATAAGGCCGGGTCTTATGGCATTCAGGGGAAGGCGCTGTCATTTATTCCGAGGATTAGTGGGGATTATTTTAATGTTGTGGGGTTGCCGTTGAATCGATTGGTGAGCCTGCTAAAACAGCAAGGAATAAGCGTCTGGTAGCGCCCCCGGTGCCACGGTCGTAGCCCAGGACGGCCGTGTCCTTTTCGAATTGGATCACCCACGCTGATGAAGTTTGAGTTCCGACTGGATGCTGTTGAAGACATTGCTCCGTGGACTAATTCCAAGGGTACAAAGAAGCTGGGATGGTACGCCTTAACGCTTGGCTGGTTCTGGATTGATGCGGCGGAGCCTAAACTTTTCCGTTACAGCGACGAGATTATAGGGCACTCGTGCGAAAAATATCCTCTCATCAAGCAAGAGCCACCGTATGTCAGTTACCAGGTCGCGCGATTGTGGGAAGATCTCATAGTCATGTTGCCTCACGTCCTTACTCCCCTTCCGAACGACTTGGCGACAAAAATCGCCAACGCTGAGCGCTGGCGAACTGGGACGGAGAGAGCGTATAGGTACTCAGCGGAGTCAAACGAACTCTTAGTACAGTTCGAGAACGCGCTATATTGGTGGCGAAAGCGAACGCTTGATACCGCCTATCTACGTTATGGCCCTGACATTTGGCTTTGGACTGTGGACGATATGGTCCACCTCCGCTGGGACAATCGCGGAATCTCGGAGAACAACGTCCCGATATGGCGGGCCGAGTCGGGCGAACTCTCTATGCCTATTGGCGCATTCATTGAAGAACTAACGCTGTTCGACGCTCTGTTTATGAGCACAATGGCAGAGCGAGTTGAAACGATCTGTCATAACGGATGCTCAGATGACGTGCTCATCGACTTGGAGCACCTGAAACTCGAACAGCGAGAACGCTCAACCTGGTTAGCTGGTGCGTTATCGCGACCACGCGAATGTGAAAGCTGGGATATTATTCTGTCTGACTTGAGTGAACTTGAACGTCTTTTAAACTGAAACTCAACAGTCCATAAAAGCTAAGAGGCTGTGAAACATAGGATCTACTGGTTTCACCACAGACGCTAATACCTCTGTTAAAGTGCGCCCACCATCCCCTCGAGATTCAGATTAAAGGCATCGCCAGTGCTGGGTCAATGCGGTTTCCTAAGTATGATATGCCTGTGCACGAAGTCCAGGGTCACTCCGAAGTGGCTCATGTAATTGTAGCCAATGATTCCGTCATAGTGGTTATCCATAGAGGTCCGGTACGAAGAGAAGTTCTGGACAGAGACAGGCAAATATTGTACTGTCGCGCCACCGACGCTGATCGTAGCTATTCCCACCGCGACGTGCTCGCTCGTCCCGAACGCCATTGCTGTCGCACCTGTCAGTTTGGTTCTGACCCCGGCATGGGCTGCGAGATCACTAGCGATTATTACAACGGGGCAGCCCGTGTCGAAGAGAAATGGGTACGGTCCGTGCCCGTTGACTAACACCGGCACGAGAATGAGTGTGTAGGTTTTTCCGTGAGTGCGCTGCACCACCTGGAGTGGAACCACAACGTTCTGCGGCCGTGCTGCTACGGTTGCCATGCGTGAGCGGGAGTGCGCGGCTCCAGTCGAGTCGTCCAGACTCCCAAAGCAGATTAGGGCGCACACGGCGGCCAGCACACGCCAGGCGTGGCCGGATGGCCTCTCGGGTGGATTACCTACATACATTGGTACAAGTGTCTTTGCACGTTCCAGCATGTGTGCCCAGTTTTTCCGCCACTGTTGTTCTGTTAACGAAGACATGTTGTAGTCACTATACCTTGTCGTAGCAGCCCACGCCATTGCAACAAGGCAGAGGGTACTATTGCCTTTAACCTGCCGCCCACAGCGTCGCAGTCAAAATTCCCAGCTGAGAACTACGGAGATTTCTCCTGGGCTCATTGAGCCGTAAGATTGGACAAATTATGAAAGTCGTCATTGATTATAAAGGGCGTATCTGTCTCGTGGCTGCCATTATCGGTCTTATCTCGCTTTGTGCAATTCTAACAGCCGACGCCGCGCCAGCGAAGCAAAATGCAGAGGCAAACGGCGCGCTCATCGCATTGTGGCCAAAAGACGATCAAATATATTACTCAAACAGCGTACCAAACGTATCTGTAGCCCAAGTAAAAGCCCTCATTCGTAGTGGTGCCGATATTAGCGCCAGTGATGAGCAAGGCAACACACCTCTAATGCGGGCCAGCGAAGCGGGAAACCTACTCTGCGTACAATTCCTTGTGTCTTCGGGAGCCAAGACCGAAGCTCGAAACCACGAGGGCTGGACTGCGTTAGTGTTTGCTTGTTTTCTAAGCAAGGTCGACTGTGCTCGATATCTAATCTCCCGCAGAGCAATTGTTGATACTCGCGACAAAGGTGGGGAGACGATATTACGGATCGTAGCCCAAGGACTTGCTGAAGAATCGTTCGCTGCTGATGCAAATGCTGGACACCCTGTCGCCAAGGTGGATGGGCAAGACGGTCTGATGCGTTGCGTAAGGCTTCTCGTCAGCCAAGGCGCCGACGTAAACGCCGCCGACAATGACGGGGGAACATCGCTTATGTGGGTTGCCCAGGGAGACGGAAACGTGAATTTAGAGTGCGTCAAGTTCCTGGTTTCGAAAGGCGCAAAAGTCGATGTTCAAGACAAAGACGGGACCACAGCGCTCATGAACATCGCGAGTGGCATGCCAATTTATTCTGATGGAAAGGCGTGGAATTCAGGAAGGATCGATTGCGCGAAGTACTTGCTGTCAAAGGGGGCGAACCTCAGTCTCAGGAACAAGGACGGTAAGACAGCTCTCATGCTCGCAACGAATCCAGACATGATCTCTATATTTACGAGATGTCGCGTTGATGCTCGGCCAGACTCAGCCAGATCGAGCAGAATTGGTTATTGCGTCGATACCTGACGGACGTTACAGGCGCCAAGCAGAACAACGTTTCGCGGATTGTCTATTTATGAACCCAAGAGCGTTTTTTTGGAGGAAGCCCAATAAGGAGTAGCTATTATCTGTGGCGATTGCTGAATTGGTGGGCTGGTGTTCAATCGCATAGTTGCGCTTCTCGGACAGTTCCGCGTTAACGTATGGTAATCAGGAAATGAGCAGAATGCTCGCAACCAAATGAACGATCAGCAAATCGCAATTGCAGTAAAGATCACAAGATTTGTCGAGATTGGATTTCCTGGATTCGTGGAATGTCTCCTCATTGACGCCAATGGGCAAGAGTGGCTCTTTGTCGATAAAATCCCCGTTGTTGCGTGTAAAGACCTGGACGAAAATAGCAGTTATCCTCAGGTTGGTCAAATAGCCTGTGAGATTATTTCGCGCCGCACTGACGAAAACAACCACGAAGTCGTTCTCGTCGATACGAGCCGGCCATGGCATATCGATTCAATCACAGGGGAAACGCGTTTTGAGGTTTTTGACGAGCAGCTTGTAACGCTGACTTGGGAGTCTTAGTTGTTATTAGCTGGCACATGCACCAATGTGGTTGGGCTGCCGCTGAATCGGCTGGTGTGTTAGAGCATCTTGGGTGAGCGTTTAGTAAAACACCCGACCGGTTGCAGTATAATAAAAATACGAAGAAAGGTCAATAACCTATGCAAGCCGCAATTCAAGCATTTCGCCTGGAAACCTCATTGAAGCAAAATGGAACCCTAACACTTGACGATTTGCCGTTTCAAGCAGGTGATTTCGTCGAAGTCATCGTTTTGCCTCAGCCAAATCCATCCAGCACCAATGCCTCCTACCCGCTTCGGAATTTGCCCATTAAATACGATCGGCCGTTTGACAGTGTTGACGAGAGTGACTGGAATGCTTCTCTGTGATCATACTCGATACTCACATTTGGGTATGGTGGATACACGCCGACAAACAACTGTTACCGCCAATTGCCGACTTTATTAAGAGCGAGGAACAGAATGGCCTTGGCGTTAGCGCCATTTCCTGTTGGGAAATCGCCAAACTTGTGGAGCGTGGGCGTCTGCAGCTTCCAATTCCAATAGACGAGTGGATGAGTAAGGCTCTGAATTATCCAGGCATACTTTTACTACCGCTATCACCGGCAATTTCCATTGAATCTACCCGGTTGCCTGGGTCGTTCCATAAAGATCCCGCCGACCAAATTATTGTTGCCACGGCTCGCGTGTATGGCTGCGGTCTAGTCACAATGGATCAAGCCATTCGATCGTATCCTGATGTTGTCATAGTGCCAAGCCAGACTTAATTCCACGCACATTAAGGTGACTGATTTATCGAGGATAAGGCTCATGGGTGCCCCATATCTCGATCAGTCTTCATATCTTCGCAGGCAAAGCTTATTTTTAGGGGTTCGGCTCTCTGTCGAATACGTGCCGCAGCTGCGCGTGCCTGGATACGGTCTAGTTTCGCAGCGTTAGGGACAAGGAGCACGACCGGCTTACCGTGACGCGTGATTACGATCTCCTCGCCTTGCTCGACGCGATCCAGCAACGCCTCAAATGTATTCTTTGCCTCAAATGCTCCGTTTACGTGCCATCTACCTGTCCTATTCAGCTAGACTAAGCTAGTTTTTACCACAAAACGCTACCAGGCACAAGCCCATGACGGCGCTTTTACTCCGATACGTTTGTTGCTATTTAGGTCCCCAAGCTCGACTTCGCAGACACTTTCATTGTCTATGCCGGCGCCAAAGATCTTGCCTTCGCGCGCAAAAACCACCCTGCCGTTTAAGTCCCAGTCGGCCCACTCCGCGTTAGATAGACAGGTCTCGTGCCCGGTAGCATTGTTGCCAATAAGGTATTTTCTATTATTTTCCATGGCGACAAATGCCGTGGTCATTACAAGGGTTTGATTCCCCAGGGGCGAGACTTTTTCGGACAGTATTGGACAATACGTGACGTACCCGTAATTCCTGGAACCACTTCCAAGGGTGGCCTCATGGAGTTCGCGCAGCCAATCCGCTTCATTCGAATCAATCTTGGATGCATTGGCCGCGAAATCCAATTTAACGCCTTTTTGGACAAACGAACCTTTCCAAGGCTGAGTACAGTTCCATCCGTCCCGCTCTAATCTCTCCGCAAAGACTGTG
>Ga0302303_10002346_pt1 | contig 11545 bp, 6 predicted proteins | sample III_Palsa_E2_1_FD_194542 | JGI IMG/M metagenome (GOLD analysis project Ga0302303, IMG submission 194542) | Peat permafrost microbial communities from Stordalen Mire near Abisko, Sweden - III_Palsa_E2_1 | ecosystem: Environmental > Terrestrial > Soil > Palsa > Peat permafrost | place: Sweden... | reverse complement strand
GGTTGACAGCCTTGGGAGGAATAACGACACGAAGCTGATTCAGGTCATCGTAGATATACATGGTCACAAGCCAGCCCGTATAAGGGCTGGAAGAATTTACCACATTGGCCACCTGCACTTTCTTTTCCACTACCTGACCTTCCATATCCTTGTATTCAACCACCATACTGCCACGTTCATCCGTGCTGATGGTTTTGTACAGGGTTCCTGCTGCATAAGTACTCGTGCTGGTGGGCCAGTTATTGGCATCAATGGGCGGATTAAAAGTAATATTCCATAATGGAACAAGATCGGTAGCGTCATTTACAAGATATTGAACGCTCGGCCCTACATTACTGCCAGTCCAGCTATTACCGGGAGCGGTGGTCTTAAGTACCCGATTTAAGGGCGAGGCTTCAAACTGGGTCTGACCATAGAAAGCCTGTTCCCCTTTGTAGGCAGGCAGGTCTGTGGGATAAGTATTGGTATAAAAGGTGTTTTGATCGGTAAAGGCGGTGGTTTTGAAAACACCGTTGTTGGTCGTGGCTTCATAAGGTAGGAATTGGTACTGTTCCCTGCCAAAGGCATCGTAGACTTTTGGGGCTACCAGGTCCTGTCCAGTGCCGGACATTTGCCAGGCAACTGATTCCAGCGGCCTGCCAAGTCCATCTACATAACCGGTTGTGCGGTGGACACCGCTGGTGGTCGTAGCGGCCAGCAACGCTGCTTCTGTAGTATAGGGCTGCTGGGCATCCCAAGTGCGGACATAGTTCATTAACGTGCCGCCGGTGGGGTTAGCCGGCTGGTATAGCGTCACCGTAGAAGCCGGGACCTGCGTAAGTACACCCGGCGAAATCGTTTGCCCTAAGGCCACACTACCCACCAGTAAAGCTGCCAGTGAAAGAGGGATTAGGAAAATAGTGCGCTTAAGCTTTGGATGATTCATATAATCGTAATCAGTACTTTGAAAAGAATGCCTATTTGTGACCCTGGACCTGCTGCTTCAATTGCTCAATAGCTTGCTGCTGAGCCTTTAATTGCGCCTGCAATTGCTCAAGTAATCTCTGTTGCTGGACAAGTGTTGCTTGCTGTTGGGTAAGTGTAGCTTGTTGCTCACTAACTTTCTGATCTGCCGCTAAAGAATAGAGGGTTAATTCCTCCACCTTTTGTAGCAAGCTGGTCGTCGTTTCCCCTAAATCCATACCTTCTCTTTGCATTTGACTGGCAGAGGCAATTCCCGGGAGATGATGGTATTGTTTGACATATTTTCCAAGTCCAGTCAACGGAGTCAATTGGTAAGCTGAATCAAATACAAAATCGGCGCCGGTCGTATTTATCGTTACACCCGTGGCCCGAATACCCCCATTGACATCCAGCCTATAGGCAGCATTGACTTGTGTGGTTTCTCCGATAAGGACGTTATTACTGCTGCCGCCGTTGATGACGACATTGTTTCCGATCGGATTTAGAAATAAAGGGAGAGAATTAAACGATTGTAAAACACTTCCTGAAGCATAACTTCCGATTCCAAGATCTGCCCCGTCCTGGGCTACCGTAATGGCATAAGTAGTTGGATTGGTTGCTGTAAAGGTATTGGTTTGCACTACCTCTAGTTTGTTGGCGGGGTTAGTGATTCCAATACCTACGTTGCCTCCGAGCGGATTAAGTGCCAGATTGCCCGACGCTCCTGAGCTATAAACCTGAGCCTGAATACCAAAGACATTTTGAACAGGCGTATAAAAGGCTGCCTGGGAGTTGGCTGCCGGATTAACATTTTCAAAAAGCGCCATGTTGGAACCTATACCGGCATATTTATTAGCCACTGTCAACACGCCTATTGACTGGCCTCCTGATGCAGGAAGATTCACAGAGTCCCATACAGTAAGCTTACTTAGGGTAAAGCCGGGAGTCGATCCAATACCTACATACCCTGTATTGGAATTATAAATATTATTGCCGCTTGTCGTCCATTGAGCAAAAAGAAAATGGGTACTTAAAATAAAAAATATAGACAGAGCCGTCTTTTTCATATCGATAATATTTATTACTTATTAATGTCCGTTATTGATTAGTGGTTTGGTATTCGTAATCATACCGTTTGAGGATATTGCCGTACTGGTCTTTGATTAGTTTCAATCTACCAAAGGCATCATAAATGTAATAGGCTATACGATTTGACTCGTCACAGTGAGTTGTCATTCCTACCATTGGAATATAGGTGTAGGTCGACATCAGGGCGCCTTTTGGATAGAGACGAAGTTCATCAATCACGGCTGTTCCGCTTACGCTCACTGATCCCGCCCCACTAACTTGGTGTTCATAATACGTCCATATACCAAGGGTTATGCCTGCCAGCCCGGTCGTGCCATTACTGATAGTTAAAGGACCGTTCTGAGACCAATAGCTGACAATATAGTTCGTGGAACTATTAAGTCCGGATTTAGTAATCGTATTAGAACTTTTAAGGCTATAGGAGATATTGCCGGTAATAGATACTGTTCGATTACGGGTGGTATCCGGAATTGTCCAGTTCCCACCGCCATCAGCTTCAAATGAAGTATAGGCGATGTTAGACGGTGAAGCGTTGGAAACTTCAGCAACTGAGTAGCTATTGCCATAATCCCAAATGTAGGAATGGTCTTCATCATAGATCTTATGCTGTTGAAGAATATTTTCCTCCGCATCATATTGATCAAATAATGTTAGGGCCTCATACCTACTATCCTTAATATAACTGTTATATAAAGTTGTAGAAGGGCTGAAATTGGTTAAGGGCAGTGAAGATTTTATTCTGAATGAGGAATCTGGTTTTGCCATGGATGGCTTATACGTAATAAAATTACCTGATATCGTTGTCGCTGCGTTTCCAGCCCGGGAAACCTGAGTATACCTTTCAACAATATCATATACCTTATGATTCCGCAGCATATTATAATAACCTTGCATTGTCATTATGGCGGTTGTCTGACTAGTATCTATATCCGTAATATATTTAGTGTATTGAGTGGTTGTACTTCCATCACTTTCATAATGCACTTGTGAGGTAGGCAGCATGTTATTGTATTGATAATTATATATTATGGAATCCTGAACCGTCTTGCCAGATACCTGGTCATAATAATATGTTGTTTTATACAAGGGAACTTTACAAACCTGAGCCAATATCTGATATGCCGCAATTACATCATATCTTGGAATGCCTGCAGAGTAGGCCGGCGAACCACCACCATTTACCGTCATAGCATAATTTAAGAGGCGGCCCTTCTTCAATCCATTTACGTATTTGACCCCCAAATTTTGGGGTGTGAAAAGTTGGTATTGAAAATCAGTCAATTTAACTAAGCTGCCGGTGTTATTAAAATAGCTTTCGGATAAAACAAGCCCTCGATTCCAGTCGTAATTTGGGGAGGGTGCAAAAGGAAATGTATACGGAGTATTAACATCAGTTCCTTCCAGATCAATAGAAACAGGAGTCCCCCAATTACCAGGTCCTACAGAACCAGTTTCAGAAGGTAGGTAATTATCAATGTTTATAGGAACAGGTGCTTGAAAATAACCATCACAAAAGCCTGATTGGTTTATATCACAGCCGTCCACAGTATAATCCGAAGTCACACCATAAGCACCAGGAACGCTGAATCGTTTCACCACCTTCCCATTATTCGTCTGAGAATCTGTTATTTCTCTATAACCAACATTGACACCATCAAACCCATTAAGCGACGCTTGGGACACATCAGATCTAACAACATTGTATTTATAGTATGTACTATCATTTGGAGACCGAATTGGGGCGACAGGCGGATTACTATTTATATCAGGCACATAGCTATTATATACTTTGAAAGCATTCTCACCATAAGCAAAAACTGGTAAATTAAACAGAACGCCACTTGAAGTAATATTATCACTTGTGTTTACATACGAATAGTTATGAACCACATCATTAATATGATTTATTCCGTCGAAGGAGCTTAGCTGCTTTAATCTTAATCCCCCACCAGAAAATGACTGACCATTGTAAATAAAAGTATGAGGCTCAAATATAAAATTAGTATACCCTCCGGTAGGAAATTGGATCGACGATAATGAGCCAGATAGAATGGAAGCAGGATTTGTATTCCGATTGGCCCCTGGTAATATATACATCTGACCCTCGTAGTTTGTTTCAGGGAATACCGAATATCTATTATATTGAATACCCTGCGAGTTAGTCGGAAAGCCAATGGTATACACATACAATTTAGGAAACCCGTTATTACAACCATTATTACAATAATAACCCCAGAAATCTTTTTGGTTAGACAACCGATCGGGGAGCGGTGTGGAGTTATTGTATTGAAAATTGTAGTTGGAAAGAATATTCCCATTTGCATCAATGTTATACACGGTGTCCAACATCAAATGCATTCTCGAATCACCATAATTGCCTGGATCATAAGTAAATTGTTGAAGTTGTGGTTTGCTTAGATCCGCAATATAACTGTATCCCAACTTGAATTGTTTTACCAAAGTCTGACTCAATCCATTGTTGCCCGTAGAAAATAGTTTCACGGATGTTAAAGCGCTGTCATTATAAATATCCTGTCGTGCATGGTTAGCATCAAATTCAATCCTGAAATTAGGACCGGTTATATTGGTCAATCTTTCCCCTGTTATGTAAGTGAAGGTCTGTGCATAGGTCGTCCCAAAATCATTGGAGGTTGGCGGGTTTGACGAATTCAACAAGCATCCCTGTGCATCACTTAACGCTATCATATTTATAGAACTCGGATTTGCCGGATTTGTCAATGTTGCAGTTATACTATTGGGAACTTCGTACCTGTAACTCTCACTTACGTACGAAAACCTGATAGTATCATTATTTGATGTCACTATCTTAGAAATAAACCAGGAAGAACGATAGTTCATAGTGTTTTCATAGGACGTCCCAGTGACTGAACCATCATCACTACCCGGGGTCGTCGTATTGGTCGTACAAGTCTCACACATACTTACGGATCCATAAGTATATGTGATAGTTGTTTCGGTAGAGTCAAAATAATATTTGTTCCCTCTCTCGTCCGTTATGATAAACTGATTTATCAGGCCGAAAGGTTGAATGGTAGTTGGATTAGCGTTAAAATCAATTTTAAGATCCTGATAAGGTATTAAAAGGACCTTCCGGTTTAGGGCGGAAAACCCTGAGTCAAAAACAAACTTGCCCGACCGCCCATTAAAATTATAATAGAATATATCTGGCTCTGTGTCTTCTCCGTAGCCCCTCATAAATCCTAAAATTCCGGCTATTGTTGCAGGCGCTGTTGCGCCTGGAGTAGGGTCAATTCTATCAGAAAACCCATTTCCAGTTGGATTGTAGCCTGGAAGAAACCAATTTTGATACAAGAACCCAGTACCTCCCAAGTTGCTTTCGCCTGCATCATTGTCATCAGGCACGTCCACCACACTTCTAGTAACTACCCCACCCGCATCCAAAGACCAGCCCGTTCCAACCCAACCGCTTATATCCTCAACTTTGATGCCGCCAGCATTATAATTCAATGTTATTGGTAGGCGAAAATCTTTTATCTGCACTTCCAATAATGGCACACTGATTGCCGGTACACCAGTATAGCCGACTTCATAATTTCCATATGCTCCTAATGAAGCCGCAGTGGGAGCAGGGGAAACTGTCTGATTTATCTTCGTATATAACCCCTCCTGTTGGGCAATTACTAAATTTGAAACACAAAATAGAGGTATTATAAAGAATAACCTTTTCACAGAAATTACTTTCCAATACATTTTCTTAATTTTTTAATCTTTCCTAGAAGTTATATCCAAATCTGAACTTAATCATCTGCCCCCTCGGAATCTGCTGACTATACAACGCATCATACAACACCTGAACATTCCCTTGCAGCTTCGCTGAGATCTTGTATTTGCGCTCCAGCCCTATCAGCAAACTTTTCTCCCACGCATCCACATTCTTCAAATCCGCAATACTGCTAAACTGAGTCATATAGTTCTCCTCATATCCCCCCACCACGTAATAGCTCTTCTTGATCTTCCAGTCCATAAAAGATCGAAGACCAATAGCCTGATTACTGAATTGAATATGGTTCCAGCCCGTACCCATGCCTGCCGTATAAGCGAGCCCCGTCCCAATGGTGCTCTTGTCGTTAAGCTTATATCCGAGGGTGACGCCGACGTTGGCTGTGGAGGGCACGAAATTGGTAGATTGGGCAAACTGAACGTTTATGCCGTATTCTAACCTCTTTAATAACGTCTTGGTTTTCTGCGAGTTAGGTGAAAACCCCGGAGGTAGGTCCATGCCGCCGCCCGATGAACCATACTGGGATATCTGTTGCTTCAGATTGGCCAATTGGCTTTGCGCCGCCTGCATTTGCTGGGCGGCGGCTTGTTGGGCACTGGCCCCACCGGCTGCCATCTGTTGCTGGATAACCTGCTGTACCTGAGACCGGGTTTGGAGACCGGTTAGGGAGGCGGGGAGGATACCAGGAGCACTCCCTCCACCCGGGGGTGCTGAGAATAAGCTGGCCAGAAAACTATTGTGGCTGAGGAATTGCTGATACGCAGGCACGCGGCTGAGTACAGACACCGTAGTGGCCTCTATTTTATCCGGGTCTGAAAGCATATCCTTATAGGCCTGTACTTGCTGCCGGTAATAATAGGCCGTCTCTTTATACTGGTTGAAGGTGTTGGTAATGCTGGAGGGGAGATTGGAATACTGGCTTAGCACCTGGGAAAGTTGTTGCCTGCGCTGCTGGATATACTGATCCACCAGGTTCGCCTGGTTCAGGTTCCCCTGAAGTTGATTCACCTGGGCGGAAGCGGATGACAATTGGCCAGTGGCGTTGGTAACTGCACCGGGTTGCTGTTGCAGAAAGGACAGGGTAGTTTTGAGGGTATCGAGGCCGGGTACATAGGTTCCAGGGGCTGCGGCTGAAGTGGCCCCGGTAGTTCCGGAGGGCGTGGTAATGCTATTGGGCGTTTGTCCTAACCATTTATCGTAGCTGGAAGGGGCTAGAGTCTGAAGTTTTGAGGGATCCAGGCGCTGTAATTTGCCCAAAATCTTGTTCTCTAACCGGGAAAGCTTATTAAGGTATTTATCTGTCTTTTTGGTCAGGGCTTCGTCTATGGACTGGGCTTTAGCCTGGACCTTGGCGGCATATTGGGCCGGAACCTCCTGCAGGTGCTGCGCGGTAGAATCTCCCGGAACCTGGGCATTCGATGGTAAATACAAAAACAGTGAGCCTATCCAAGTAAACAAAGCAGTAGCCAACCGCATAAACAGTTACATTATTAACGATACCTGTAAGTAATAAATGTCATTTGAGCAACGGCTCAAACAGAAAAATCTTAAAAAATAATTGAATTGAAATAGGCGCAGTTAGTAGTGCCAAATATATAAAACTTGTAACCAGACTTCCTAATGAAAATGAAAGATTTATTAATTTAATTATTCGGCTAAGAATAGGTGAAAATACCCTTTTATTTTTGACAAATAATACGTATGAAAACTTTCAGCCCTTACTAATTGCGAAAATGCTATTGCTCAAAAATAGGCCGACCATAGAACACAGCCCATTCAGCTTGTTTCTTCAAATACATTTTCAGTCTACATATTTCCAACAGAAATTTCCAGCATGTTTTCGCCGACCCTTTGCCACAGTAACAATGCAGGGTATGGATATACCCGTTAGGCGAGCGGCCTCAGTAATAGTATCATATACTTTCACTCTCTTGCCTACCAAGGTTAGCTGCTCAATTTTTCGTTCTTTTTTTGTTCTGAGCTTTGCCCATTCGCCATTGTAGGGATGATCTTCATATCGCCAGACAAAACCGCAAGCCTGCTTTCTTTCTCCAATCAAAACGGATCTAATATTTGCATGGTTTGCGTTATTAGCTGTAGCAGCGTCTTTTATGGTCTTAAATGATCCAACAATCTGTCCGTCCATAGAATATTGAATAACTCTTTTAAAGGCCGATAATTTTGCAAGCCCTCCATTATATCTTCCGCCTCGATATCGCCAGACATAACCCCCGGCCGACCTTGCTTTTCCTTGCGCGACCAGAGAAATACCCGTTAGGTTAGTACCAGTTACTTTGGCGGCCTCTGTAATGCTGGTGAAAACGTTTAACAACGAACCATCTATTGCGTATTGCTTCACCACTAACTTTCGGTTATGGTCTTTTTGATCCATCTCCTTACGTTGTATTGCCGACATATGTAAAAATGGCGATTCCGAACGCTTCTTGTCAAATATTCTTTGTTGTTTCTCGGCAATAGATATAAGCTCCAAGTTCTTTGGCTTGCAGTTGAAGCCATCCCCATCTTTCACAGTTACCAATTTATCATAGGGAAGTTCAAGAGGGATGGGAGATACAAACATGTGATACACTAGTCGGCGTACATTGAATCTATAGCGCCTACCTTGAAGTTGGACGCCGGCATATAATTGGTATACGTAATCTCCCACCAATTGATTGTGATTCTTTTGAAAATATTGTCCAACTATTCTCTCTTTTGTAAAAGAGCTAACTCCGTCTGTCCGTTGAACATTCAAGGGCAATGCCTTAATTCTTCCATGATTGGAAACTAGTAAAAGATCCTCCGTTTCCGGAATAATAAGCCACCTTTCGCCCTTCCTGTTCCTCAGAAGCTTGTCTTTGAATGGATATAAGTTAACCTCCGGCTGCATATGGCGCGGGATGGCTGGCGCTTTTGACATCATATATAGGCAAATATATTATGCTGACCCGATCAATGCAAGCTTAATGGCCATGAATTTCTTTGGTGTTTGATCCGGCTTCAGAAATAACGTATCTTTTTATAAAAATAGTTATGAAAGCCAGGATTTTGATCATGTCCATTGCGATGTTACTGTCTTTTGGCGGAGCTGCTTTTTCGCAATCCAGCGCGCGTCCGGTGCCGGTAATCTTCGACACGGACATGGGGCCGGATTATGACGATGTGGGGGCGATTGCACTGCTGCATGCGTTTGCCGACAGCGGCAAGGCGACGATCCTGGCGACAATGGCCAGCAATAAATATGAAGGTGTTGCTGCCGTGCTAAACCTTTTCAATACCTACTTCCACCGGCCGAATATTCCTATTGGCGTACCCAAGGGCAACGCTGTCAATCAGCGGGACACGCAGCACTGGACAGACAGCATATTGCGCAGGTATCCCCATTCCATCAAGCTGAATGACGAAGCAGAAGATGCGGTAACCCTATACAGGAAGATATTGTCCGCGCAGTCGAATCACAGTGTGGTCATCATTACAGTGGGCTTTCTGACCAATCTTCGTGGCTTGTTAGAGTCGCCAGCGGATAAGTATTCGGGATTAACCGGGTTGGAGCTGGTGCGAAAAAAGGTAAAGCAGCTCGTTTCGATGGCGGGAAAGTTCCCTGCCGGCTGGGAGTTCAATGTCATGCAGGATTCGGTGGCGTCGCAGGTGGTTTTTAGCCATTGGCCGACGCCGATATTGTTGAGCGGGTTTGAGATTGGAGTGAAGATCAAATGCGGACTTCCGCTGGTGCGGGATGTGACAATTCAAAACGATCCCGTCAAAGATGTGTTCCGGATCAGTCTTCCTCTGGCAGAGGAGGACAGTGCGGGGAGAAGCAGTTGGGATGAGACGGCGGTACTGGTGGGGGTTTGTGGGTATGCGCCATATTATACAGTAAAGAAAGGGAAGATGCTGGTGATGGCCAATGGAAGCGACAAATGGGAGGATAGTGCGGCGGGAGGGCAGGCCCATTTGATAGAGGCGCGGCCGGTGGCGGAGGTACAGGGGGTGATCAATGGGCTGATGAAGCACCAGCCTGGTAGGTAGGGGTTTGGACCCGGCAAGAGGATTACGTGGCATGGATAACCGCCAAAAGAAAAATAGTTAAATATTCTGCAAACTCCATAAATTTAATCGATGAGGAGATGTTCACAAAAGATAGGCGTTTCAATTCTTTTTTTTCTGTCAGGCTACCAACAGGTACTAGCCCAAAAATTCAATACGGATGCCATAACAAAATTCTGGGAAGTTGTTGATCAAATAGAAAAGGACCGCCCCCTGACCGATTCGCTATGGAATGCATACTATACGTTATATGGCAATAAGACGTATATAGAAAAAAACCGGGATGCGGTACAGGCAGCTGAACACCGGAAATACCTGGAAATGATTTTTCGGCCGTCTACGTCCGATTCTATAGCTGAACTTGAAAAAACGAATCAAAACACATCCGATGATATATTGAAAAACCTGCTATACATCAAGTCAAACGAACGGGGGCTGCGGCAGTACACCGCGCAGATCATATCGGGGGAGTACCTGGGAAAATGCATTGCGCTGGCGAAAAGAAATTTACCTTCAAAGGTGAACCCCCTTCCCGAGGACCTGACTATCTACATCAACGCGATGACCTTTGACGCGGCGGTACAACCGCCGGACATGTATTTCGGCCTATCAATTATTTACGAATTTGACAGGTTTCAAATGGGTGCAATAGCAGCCCATGAGTTTGATCACCAGTTACGGGTAAATAAGGAAATCGCCAGCAAAGTAACCTATGCAGATTCCACCAGTTTTTCGATTGTTAATCAAATCAACAACGAAGGAACCGCAGACATGATTGATAAAACGATTGCTCTAACATATCGCACAACCCTTTATGACGCCGAAAGCCTGCTGCACTGGTTGTTTGATGATGTAACCCATGTGATCGCCGCGCTGGACTCAGGTTTTCTCCTCAACGCCAAAGCCGGCCCCGACCGTCTCAGTTATCGTGATTTCAGGAAGATCACTTTATATTCCAGCGGCCACATTCCGGGATTTTATATGGCCAATATCATTGCCAGGAACGGCGGCAAGCAGCAGTTAATCAGTCATTGCGACAACCCCTTCCATATATTCTTTTTGTATAATAAATTAGCAAAGCAGGATAAAGAGCACCCCCCAATGTTCAGTGAGGCCACTATGGCCTATCTGCGAGTGCTGGAAAAAAGGGTCTATGCCAATTGACCTTAAATGGGTGCAGCTGTTCGTACGGCGCTGTTAATGGGTTTGGGGCGCCTCTTGCTCACCATTCTCCGGTATTCTGCAAGGTTTGCTTTTCCAACTTTAACAGGAGCTCATTGTGGGCTGACAACATCTCCCTCATTTGTATGAATATTCTTATAATCTGGATATTCATTTCTACAGCCCTGTCACCATTTAAAACGCTGGCTAGTATGACGGCCTCATGTTCCGTAAGAACATGTGGTAAGTTGGGGGAGTATTTCTTGGGTAAAAAGGTGGTCGCAAAATGCGACCACCTTTTTATCTACAAAACATTAACGATAACAGCTTTGTAGCAAACGAACCTCATCGATGGCGATATCTTTCTCGTATTGATAGCACAACCTTTCTACATAAATTATCAGCTTTTGAAATAATATAATAGTAATTTCTTTTTGTACATTTTTTATTTCCTTATCAATTATCGCACTTTGCTTTGTAGTATCGTACTGAACATCGTTATCAAAATTCTTATACATATACTCCCCTTTTGCATGATAGAAA
>Ga0302303_10002341_pt1 | contig 11561 bp, 8 predicted proteins | sample III_Palsa_E2_1_FD_194542 | JGI IMG/M metagenome (GOLD analysis project Ga0302303, IMG submission 194542) | Peat permafrost microbial communities from Stordalen Mire near Abisko, Sweden - III_Palsa_E2_1 | ecosystem: Environmental > Terrestrial > Soil > Palsa > Peat permafrost | place: Sweden... | reverse complement strand
CAGCAACGCCTGCGCCCGAAAATTGCGTACCGATGGCTCGATGCCAAGTGTATCGGCATTTATCCATATACCTGAAACTGACTCAAGGGAAGGTATATTTTTCGCGATGGCGCTTTTTGAAACCTGGGCCGACGCATTAAAAGTAACAACGGTCAACGCTAAAAGTAAGGCTGCTTTACGTGTCATATGAATAAGTGATTTATAACTGGTTGTTAATGGATTCAAATATAATGACCAATTGTTAATTTAAATTTTTTTTTAAAGAAATATGCATATTTATTATATGTTTGTGAACCATAACAGTACGTAACAGTTGTACCACATGATCAATTATATCAAGATAGAACCTGATTCCCCGGTACCCAAGTACAAGCAGCTGATCAATTCGTTTCACGACGCCATTGATGAGAAGTTTTTAAAGAAAGATCAGAAGATACCCTCCATCAACGAGCTGGTGCAAAAATTCCAGCTATCGCGCGACACGGTGCTCACTGCCTTTAATGACCTGCAGGCGCGCGGCATCATATCGTCAAGACCGGGAAAGGGTTATTATGTAAATAATGCAACCATTACAAAAGCCCATAAGATATTCCTGCTTTTTGATAAACTTACCTCCTATAAAGAAGAATTATATTTCGCATTTAAAGACGAGTTGAAACGGAAAGGCAGCGTGGAGATATTCTTTCATAACTTTAATAAAAAGGCTTTTGAGACCTTGATACGGGACAGTATAGGCAATTATACGGCTTACGTGGTGATGCCCATCCCTTCCAAAACCGTTGCCGAAAGTCTGGCGCTGATCCCCAAAGATAAGTTATATATACTCGACCGGGGCAGGCGGGTTTACGGGCAGGATTTCCCCTCGGTTTGCCAGGCATTTAAAAAAGATGTTTTTAACGCCCTGACATCGGGCAGGGAATTGCTCGCTAATTACAACAAGCTTACGCTGGTATTTCCCTCTGAAGGACACGCACCGGCTGAAATACAGCGCGGTTTCGCGGAATTCTGTACGAGGAATAAGTTTGATTTTGAAATAGTTAAACATCCGCCATCCGCCATAAATAAAAATGAGGCCTACCTGGTGATTGATGACAAAAGCCTGGTCGCTGTTGTACAGCAGGCACAACAAAGGGGTTTTGAATTAGGCAGGGACATCGGCGTTATTTCTTATAACGACACGCCCCTTAAATCCGTGGTGGCTAACGGGATTACTACCATTTCGACAGATTTTAACGCCATGGGCCGCAGTATGGTGAACCTTATCCTGAACAATAAAAAAGACCATATTGAGAACCCCTGCAACCTGGTGGTCAGGAATTCATTATAATAATTTGATGATGTCAGTAATAAACGATCCGATAAGCCAGCCCTTGCAAACCCTGGATATGGCTAAAGGCGTGTTTGCAGGAGCCGGTTTAATAAACAGCAACAAAAACATTGGCCAGTTGCAGCATCTATTTTTGGATGAAGAGGCCCGCCAGCAAATGGATCAGCAACAACCCGTTTATAGGGTGCAGGCCTGGTTGCCCGTGGATGAAGGTACAACAGGCGGCCTTTTTATGGGCACTACCTGGATAAAACCCGGCTTAGTGGGTGATGAGTATTTTATGACCCACGGGCATTTCCACAAGTTGGCGGATAGAGGCGAATATTATTGGGGCCTGGAAGGCAAGGGCGTATTGCTGTTAATGGACCAACAGCGCAACACCCGCGCGGAGTATGTGTATCCTGGCAGCCTGCATTATATCCCCGCTTATACGGCGCACCGGGTGGCTAATATTGGCGATACTGAACTGTCGTTCGGCGCATGCTGGCCATCCGACGCAGGGCATAACTATGATGAAATAAAGGAACGTGGCTTTTCCAAAAGGCTAATCAACCAAAATGGGACACCCACATTGATCAATGCATAAAATGACTTTCGATCCAGGCCTCCCTATCCAGCCAATAACTGATCCCTTAGGGTTTGTATTTGGCGAAGATTGCTTTGGCCCGGAAGTAGAGAACCGCAAGCTGGACGATATCCGCAAAAGCCTGCGCGACCCGGACTGCGACGGGCCGGAAATTGTGTATACTATCGCGATGGATGTCGGGAAAGTAGAGGATCGTCCCTTGTTACAGCAAATGATGTTATTGTACGGCGTGGTGACTTATGCGAAAGGCAAGTTAGGGAAAGAGCCGGTTCGCAGCCAGGGGCATATTCATAAAAGATCGTCGCATAGCGGCTGGTCGCCGCCGGAAATTTACGAGGTGTGGAGCGGGAAGGCTATTATTTATATGCAGGAGTATGCACAGGACAACCCCGGCAGGTGCTTCGCGGTATATGCAGGGCCGGGCGATGTGGTAGTTGTTCCGCCGGAATGGGCGCACGCAACGATAAGTGCCGACCCGGATTCGCCCTTAACATTTGGCGCCTGGTGCGACAGGGAATACGGCTTTTTATATGATGACGTCCGGGCGCATAATGGCCTGGCCTGGTATCCTGTTTTGGATGCGAAAAATAGGATCAGCTGGAATGCCAACCCGAATTATGATGAATCAGATCTGATCGTTAAGCGTCCGGGAGATTATAGAGGGACTTTAGGGATTGATAAGGCGATGCCGGTTTATAAGCAATTTGAACAGGAGCCTGGAAGGTTTCAATTTGTATCGAAACCTGGCTTGAAGAAAGAAATATGGCAAAATTTTACACCCTGATATAAAACATTGATGAAGTTTAAAGCTAATTACGACAAATTTCCGCATGTGCAGGTCGAGGTTGAAAACCGGTCCTGCATTTTGGGCTGGAATGCTTTGATCAAACGGGTAAATGACGACATCGCAGCCGGTAAAAAGCTGATCGTTATTGAGTGCTACCAGGGTGTGCTTGACGAGGTTCGAACTCATTTCAGGAACGGATTGACGTTTGATGTTTGGATAGATTCGGAAGAGGCTTTTAAAAGCGAGGCTGAAATCTTAGCCATGACCTACCCCGATGTTACGGACGACCGCATATTTGGTTATTTAACCCGCTTGAATATTGACGACTACCTGGATCCGGGCAAAACGTTATTATTACGTGATAAGATAGACGCCGGTAAAGTAACCGTCATCTACGGAACCGGCGCCAGCCTTATCGCTCCGTCTCCCAATCTGCTGATCTATGCCGATATGGCCCGCTGGGAAATACAAGTGCGGATGCGTAAAAAGGAAGTGCACAACATCGGCATCAACAATAGCGACGAAGATTTTTCCATTCAGTATAAACGTGGATTTTTTGTGGACTGGCGCGCTTGCGACCGGCTGAAAAAACAACTGTTTAGCCGTATAGATTATTGGCTGGATACCAATAAATCCAATGAACCAAAATTGGTAAAAGGCGCGGCGATATTGGCCGGTATGCAGAAAACGGTAACCCGGCCTTTTAGGGTAGTTCCATTTTTTGACCCGGGACCATGGGGCGGGCAGTGGATGAAAGAAGTGTGCGACCTCGACCGTTCAGCCATTAACTACGCCTGGTGCTTTGATTGCGTACCCGAAGAAAATAGCCTGCTTTTGCGCTTCGGTGATATTGATGTGGAAATTCCCGCTATCAACCTGGTGTTTTATCAAACCGATAAGCTGCTGGGGCCAAAGGTACATGCACGTTTCGGGGACGAGTTCCCCATCAGGTTCGACTTTTTGGATACCATTAAAGGCGGCAATTTAAGTTTCCAGGTCCACCCATCTACGGAATATATCCGCGAGAAATTCGGGATGCCTTACACCCAGGATGAAAGCTATTATTTTTTGGACGTGGATGGCGATGCGGATGTTTATTTAGGCCTGCAGGAAAATATCGATCCCGAAGAAATGCTGGCCGACCTGCGCGCGGCCGAACGGGGAGAGAAACTTTTTGACGACCAGAAATTTGTAAAAAAATGGCCGGTAAAAAAACACGACCATGTTTCTATTCCCGCAGGTACAGTGCATTGCTCGGGCGCAGGCGGCATGGTATTGGAGATCAGCGCCACACCCTACATATTTACTTTTAAGCTGTGGGACTGGGGGCGTTTGGGCCTGGACGGCAGGCCACGGCCAATTAACATTGAGCACGGCAAAAACGTCATCCAATGGGACCGAACCGCGGCTTGGGTGGAAGAAAACGCGCTTAACCTGGTGGAGGATATTGCTTTCGGCGACGATTGGTGTGAGGAACGGACCGGCCTGAACGAGCTCGAATTTATCGAGACCCGCCGGCATTGGTTCACAGGGGAAGTGTTGCACAATACGGATGGGATCGTAAACGTGTTAAACCTTGTTGAGGGCCGCGAAGTTATCGTAGAGAGTCCCGCCGGCGCTTTTGAACCGTATATCATACATTATGCCGAAACGTTTATTGTTCCGGCGGCAGTGGGTGAATATACCGTCCGCCCGCATGGAGAATCTGTGGGCAAGGAATGCGCCACTTTGAAAGCATATGTGAGGGTGTAGTGAAGAAGAGTCGAGCGCCAAGAGCCTGGTAGAGTGGCAGTAGCAGTGGCAGTAGCAGTAGCAGTTATGATTGAGCAGTAACCGTCATGAGTCAGAGAGAAGAGGTGAAAGGCGAAAGGTAAAAGATAGAGCCAAGAACCAAGAGTGAAAAATCAGTTTGAAGAATAAATCCCGCACATGCGGAAAAAAGGCAGAAGTCAAAAACAAGGAGTTAGAAAAATGCCGATGAGAAGACAAATTGTCGAAAACAGGAAATTTACCTGCTTGTCCCGGTTCTTGGCTCTAGGTTCTCGATTCTTGACGCTATATTCGCAATAACCAATTTTACCCTAAATAAACCCAATTATGAACCAGGTAACAACGTCGCAAACCTCCACCACGGGTTTTGTGATAAAACTAACAGTGGTAGCCGCTTTGGGCGGATTTTTATTCGGCTATGATACCGCCGTGATTTCGGGAGTTGTACCCTTCATCACCACCAAGTTCGCCTTATCCGACACGATGGTTGGCTATGCTGTAGCCAGCGCTATTGTCGGCTGTATAATCGGCAGCCTTTCTGCAGGGCCGATCAGCGATAAGATAGGGCGTAAAAGGGTATTAATATTTACAGCAGTCCTGTTCGCCATATCTTCCATAGGAGCAGGTTTAGCCGGCAGCATTACCGGGTTTGTATTGTTCAGGGTGATTGGCGGCATGGGCATAGGCGCGGCATCCATGCTTTCGCCTTTGTATATATCCGAAGCTGCGCCGGCTAAGATAAGGGGCATATTGGTCAGCGTTTACCAGTTGGCCATTGTAATTGGCATACTGATAATTTATGGCGTAAACTTTGGCATTGCAGGTTTAGGGTCGGAAGCGTGGAAGGTTGAGACCGGCTGGCGCTACATGATCGCTTCAGGCTTGATACCATCTGCATTGTTCCTGTTTTTATTATTCATTGTTCCTGAAAGCCCGCGGTGGCTCATTAAGAACAAGCGCAGGTCCGAAGCTATGGATACCCTGGAACGGTTGAATGGAAAACAGGAAGCAGTTGCTGTAGCCAATGAAATTGAATCGACCCTAAATGTGGAAGAAGGCACCGTGGCCGAGTTGTTTAAACCCGGTTTACGAAAAGCCATGATCGTGGGTATTTTCCTCGCGCTGTTCTCACAGATCACGGGCATAAACGCTATCATCTATTACGCGCCAACCATATTTGTAAATGCGGGGTTCAGCGCGCATAATGCTTTGGGGCAAACATTCCTGATAGGCGGCATTAACCTGGTATTTACTTTTGTCGCGATTGGCCTGATAGACCGCATGGGACGGAAGAACCTGCTGCTTTGGGGCGTTGCCGGTATGATCATTTGTTTGGGCGGCACAGCTTATTGCTTTTTAGCGCATGTACAGGGTTTATGGCTGGTAGTCTGCATTTGCATGTATATCGCTTGTTTTGCGGCATCATTGGGCCCTATTCCATGGGTTATTATATCAGAGATATTTCCAACCAAAACGCGCGGTGTCGCCATGTCAATAGCTACGACGGTGTTGTGGGTAGGCACATTTCTTATTTCATTTTTTACACCGATAATGCTGACCGCTGGCAACATTGGTCAAACAGCCGCCGAAGCCGGGGGATATACCTTTATCATCTTCGGCGTAAACGCGGTTATATTATGGGTATTCACTAAGTTCTTTATACCCGAAACAAAGCAAAAAACGTTAGAAGAAATAGAGTTGAGCTGGAAGAAATAGTCTTTGGAGTCAAGAATCAAGAGCCAAGAATCAAGAGCCAAGAGCTTGGTAAAGTGGCAGTAGCAGTTATAACCAAGAAGTAAGGGTCAAGAGCGAGAAAGCAGAGGTGAAAGGCGAAAGGTAAAAGGCGAAAGATAGCGTCAGGAGCCAAGAGCCAGGCATCAAGATTTGAGCCCCGGCAATCGTTAATTGTTCAGTTTAAAATTAAGTGATGATGAAAAACAGGCTTTTCCTAGTAGTAACCTTGATCATTCCCGCATTGGGATTTGGCCAGGGCAAAAATTATAAGCTATTACCGGACGCGAAGTTTAGTAAATATGCATTATTTAGCCCCACCGACATTACCCCGGGCGGATGGCTGCACCAGTTTTTGGAATATCAAAAATCGGGGCTCACCGGGCATATCGAAGATGCAGGTTATCCTTTTAATACCGGCATGTGGACAGCTAAAGTGAACGACAAGCAGGAGGACCGCTTTTGGTGGCCCTATGAGCAAAGCGGGTATTTTGTGGACGGCTGCATTAAAGCAGGTTATTTGCTGCGCGACACCTTTTTGATCAACAAAGCCAAAGTACAGGTAAATTATGTCCTCAATAAAAAGAATGAAAACGGGAGGCTCGGTCCGCAGGATTTGAAGGGGCGCTGGAACAAATGGCCCTATACCGGTTTCCTGCGGTCGTTTATGACGGAATATTCCGTTAACCACAACCCCGCTATTATTGACGCCATGCTGAAGCACTACGCTACGTATAAAGGCGAAGAGTTTGCCGACGAGCTTGACGTTTGCAATGCCGAGGAAATGTGCTGGCTATATGGCATCACCGGCGACGTCTCCATGCTGCAGAAAGCCGAAACCGCCTATGCTACTTTTAAGTCGGACCACAAGTATCGCGACCGGGATGGGAGGGATATTAATTTTGCATCGGATATGGTGCCCAATTACCATGGCGTGGTGTATATCGAAATTGTAAAGATCCCGGCCATATTGTATAGCTATACTGGTAAAAAGGCCTATTTGGACGAGGCGCTCCATGGGATAGCGCAGATGGAAAAATACGATATGCTGGTGTCGGGCGTGCCAAGCTCGAATGAGCACCTGAACGGTATATCCGAGTTAGCCGGACACGAAACCTGCAATTTATCCACCATACCCTATACCTATGGCTATATGCTGCAAATTACCGGCGACGCGCATTGGGCGGATAAAATCGAAAAGGCTGTATTTAACGCAGGCATTGGGGCAGTGACCAAAGATTTCAGGGCCGAACAATACTTTTCGGCGCCAAACCAGTTCATCGCTACCATGACGTCCAATCACCTGGGCTATAACGACGCGCGTATGGCCTTCCTGCCGGGGCATGATACCGAATGCTGCACCGGCAATGTTAACCGCTTTATGCCTTATTATATCGATGAAATGTGGCTGCGCACCGAAGGTGACGGTATCGCGGCGGCGCTCTTCGGGCCCGGCGCTATTGACGCGGTGGTCGGCCATGCCAAACAACACGTAAAAATCACCGAAGTCACAAATTACCCATTTAGCGAAAAGATAGATTTTACTGTTCATACCACCAAACCTGCAAAATTTCCATTCCAGGTACGCATTCCCGGCTGGTGCAAAAACCCGTCCATCACCCTAAACGGAAAGAAACTGGAAGCTAAATTACAACCGGGCAATTTTTTCACCCTTAACCGCATATTTAACAACGGCGATAAGGTGACGCTTACTATACCCATGACCGTTAACATCAGCAACTGGCCAAATAATGGCGTTGCAGTAGAACGCGGCCCCATCGTTTACAGCTATCCGATTGCGGCAAAGGAAGACACAGTTAAGAATTATGCCAAATCAACCGCGGCATTCCCCGGTTTGGAATACAAACCCGCTGCCGCCTGGAACTATGCCTTACTGGTAAACAAGGCCGCCGATGTCCAGGTAGTGAAAAGCACCGGAACCGCTTATCCCTGGGCGACAGGCGCGGCGCCTGTCACGCTCAGAGTACCTGCCGAAAAGTTAACCAACTGGAAACTGAAACAAACCAAAAATGCCGCAGGTGAAACCGTTTACCAAACCTCCGGGTTTCCCGCTAACCGCGACAGTACCGGCACAAAGCAATATATTACGCTGGTACCTTATGGCAGTACATTGTTGAGGCTTACTGTTTTCCCGGAGAAATGAGAGAGGGATTCGATATTAGTTAAAAGTTTTATTTAAGAGAGATATAGTCGTCGATGTTACTTTGTTTATGATGACAAGTTGTGTTTTATCCATTAAAAAAAAATGGCAGGTAAATTCTTTGTCTGCATCATAATTCCAGTTCTTCAACTCATCAAAAGCATTTTTAATGAGTTGAAGCTTATTTTTGTGTTCCCTCGATATAATTATAAATTTAGTAACCGGCGTAGTTTTTATTTTATCCACAGTCGATTGTGAAATACCTTCTTCATATTCCGAAAATGAGGCGTATGGGTAATTTTGACCAATTAAATTAAAATCTGCCGGATCGTCTGTAAGTACAAAACGATAGGTCATCAGGTTAGTCAACTCTTTCGTCCAGTTTGGAAAATTACGCTCGTAAATGTTAATGTATTCGTTTACAAAGTCCCGATCCATTGGCTTGTTAGCCAAAATATATTGATTTACAAGCGGATAGATTTTCTTGGCCATCAAGTTTATATATTTCTGATTGTACCAGTTTGTAGTATCTATCTCACCATTTAATTCGGCATATACATAACCGTTCCCTAATACTGTTGCCAATGCTTCATTCATAAGCAGGTAAGCATAGTTACTAACCGGCGACGGGTTATTTTTAAACCATCCGGTAAGGTTTCTTTTTACTGTTAATGATTGTTCGTCATATATAATATGAAAAACTTCATGAAGCATAACGCTTAACAATACATCGTAATTTTTTAAATCGGTTTGTATAGCACTCACCGCATAATTATCAAACGCTTCGGCTGTAAACCCTTTGGAATTGGGCAATGGATAAAAAGCAATTTTAAACGGAATTGAATTATCCCAGGCTGCGTTATAAAACTTCAGCCCCATCCTGAAATATCCGGGAACGTCCTTTACTTTGATATAATCTGAAAATGATTTTAGTTGGCTTTCAAATTTATCTTTGTTCTCATCATAGATCAACTGCTGATAAATGGGTAAAAAATCAGCGAGTATTGAGGCTAATTTAAGCAGATCGCTGTTAGGGATCAGCCCGGTTGAACGTATTTTGAAATCTTCAAGAGAACTGCATTCTATCAGGTTCTTTTTGATAAGCCTATCCACCCTGCCCGGCATTTTAGAGAAAAAGGGAAAGTCTTCAAATTGATAGGTATATGAAAGGTTGATGCTGTCGAACTGTGTAATAAGATCTTTATATTTTTTTTGGTAGTAGGTTGATTTAATAAATTCAGTTTTGAACGGATTATCGGGATAGCTGTCCGAAAGATTTTGTACAAATACGTAAACCGCTAAGGGTTCTGAAAATTTGACCTCGAACCTGGGTTGTTGTGCAAATGTTGATAATGCTATACTTGTATAGATAAGTGTGGAAAGGAGGTGCTTCATATTACTCATTTAATATCGCCTGCATCAACAACTAAATATATAAAATTGACAGTTTATTCCATTTTGAAGCAAATATAGAAGAAGAACAAATGAGTTAATACCGGCAAAGCGGTTTTAATTTGCCGTCATTCCGGTGAAAGAATATCAGGGACTTTTGTCAATAAACACTCATTTAAACCGGCCTTCAAAAAGCGGAATAAGTAATATACTGCTAAAAATCCCGGCTTTTGGAAAGGAAAGAAGAACCAGGGGATTAGCTTTGCTGATCCCTTTGGGGGAGGTTTAAATCAACAAAATGCCAGTTCGCTGCGCTCACCGGTAATTTTTATTTGATCGCTTATGCTCAGGCTCGGCCTGGCAACGCATCAAATATCATTTAATGCGGATTCTAACGGATTAGCTCGCTGCGCTCGCTGATCCCTTTTGGGGGATGCTTAAGTCAATCGAATGCCTGTTCGCTGCGCTCAAGGTCATTTTTATTTGATTGCTTATGCTCAGGCTCCGCCTGGCAACGCATCAAATAAAAATGCCCTCCGCCAGTTGGCGGAAGGCATTCAATTGACTTGCGGTGAGGGAGGGATTCGAACCCTCGGTACAGTTTCCCGTACGTCAGTTTAGCAAACTGATCCTTTCGGCCTCTCAGGCACCTCACCATCTTTGCCTTGCGGCCGTTATACAATAAAACCCCCTTTTTTCGGGACTGCAAATATAGCAAATCAGCCAACGCGTCAAAAAAAAGTTTTAGATAGCATGCTGTAAATCTTACAACAGTCAGGCAAACAGACGTTTCAATGTTACGTTACCTTGTTCCGAGTGATGGTTTGATCGTTAGAAAACAACCAGCGCGTAAATTCAACCCGTTTTTCCATCCAACACGCCCGCCTCCCTCAAAAACATAATTTGCAAAATTGATTTATTTAGAATACTTTTATTTCCGGATACCAATTGAACCTCATAAGCTGAAAAAGTTATTCGCAATAGCAATGCTTGTATGCCTCCTTTTTTCCCAGGGGGGATATGTTTTGCTGTTTCAATACTTCATGCACAAGACGGATGCAGTGATGGCCGAGCATATCGACCAAAACCTTTATAAAACGTCGGACCTGGTGGAAATAAAAATTCCGGCCAAACTTTATTACGGAAATAGCTCAGACGACTACCAGGCCATCAGCGGGCAGGTTAAGATCAAAGGTATTTGTTATAACTACGTTAGACTTAAAATTGCCAGTGATACCCTCTACATGGATATCATTCCAAATAACGAGAAAACCCGGCTGGCTCAGTCAAAAAATGCGCTTGATAAGCAGGCTGCCGATGTGCCGGTAAATAAGAAATCGCATAACGCATCTGCAAAACAATTCAGCGACAACGAATTAAATTATGCCTTGTTAAATCAATTGGCAAGGATCCCTGCATCTATCAGGAAAACAGCCGGCAGGTATGCTGTATCAGCTACTACCGATTCTTTGCCCGGCGTACCGGGCCAACCTCCCGAAATCGCGTAAACACTTTCTTAAATGTTTTCCTGGTTCAGGCCAGGGCTTTACTACAGTCGTAGGAACGAAGAATCAACGATTTGTTAAAGGCAAACTCTATTATTGGGTTAAAGCTTTAATCAAATGTTAAGCGCAATTACGATCAGAACAGCCCCACCCATCCAGCAATTACTTATCCGGCTTAATCGACCGTATGCCTTTCAAATCCAAATCCTTGTGTTACAGCCAGGCGGGTTGATTTAATACAATGAATAAGTAAACATTGCTGACGAACCGGCCCAGGAGACCTGCAGACTAAATTTCATTTG
>Ga0302303_10002336_pt1 | contig 11579 bp, 7 predicted proteins | sample III_Palsa_E2_1_FD_194542 | JGI IMG/M metagenome (GOLD analysis project Ga0302303, IMG submission 194542) | Peat permafrost microbial communities from Stordalen Mire near Abisko, Sweden - III_Palsa_E2_1 | ecosystem: Environmental > Terrestrial > Soil > Palsa > Peat permafrost | place: Sweden... | reverse complement strand
GGCAGCTTGCCGCGCAGGGCGACTACTGGGGACAGTCTGTGAGTGTCAATGTTGCGCCGTTTCTACACCAAAACACCAACATCATAGAGGTTGAAGCGACAAACGAGGGGACCGAACCAAACCCGGCAGGGCTGATCGCAAAGTTCCACTTTGCATCTGCTGCGCATGGCGCACTTGATGTAGTAACGGATGATCAGTGGCAAGCAAGCTCGGACAAAAAATCTTGGACCGGCGCAATTCCGCTTGGAGCCTATGGAATGCAGCCCTGGGGATACGTTCTGGAAGACGACAAAACGCTGCCGGCCAGATACCTTCGGCGGGAATTCCATGTTCCAAGGACAGTAGCGCGGGCTACGGCGTACGTATGCGGGTTGGGCTGCTTCGACCTGTTTCTTAATGGCGCGAAAGTCTCGGATGACGTTATGGATCCGGCTATTTCGGACTTTGCCAAGGCCGATTATTATGTGACATTCGACGTCACGAAACAGATTCGACGGGGAAGCAACGCCATCGGGGTCATCCTTGGAAACGGCAGGTTTTACTCTCCCAGGGCCCTGGCATTGGCTTACGGAGCGCAGTCCTTTGGATATCCCAAGCTGCTCCTCGAGCTCGTGGTTGAGTATACGGATGGGTCCAAAAGTAGGATCATCAGTGACGGCTCATGGCGCTTGACGACAAACGGGCCAATTCGCGCCAACAACGAATACGACGGCGAAGAATACGACGCCCGCATGGAAATGCCGGGTTGGGACAGCGCCGGATTTAACGACGCGGCCTGGCAAAAGGCGCAGCTTGTTGCGGCGCCAGGCGGTGCGCTGCGATCTCAAATGATCGAGCCTATGAAGGTTACCCAGGTCATCCACCCGGTATCCATAACCAAACCGATGCCCGGAACATACATCGTGGACCTGGGTCAAACCATTTATGGGAACGTGCGCGTATCGGCGCACGGACCACGAGGGGCTCGAATGACCATGGTTACGTCCTACAGTCTAAAACCCGATGGAACACTCAAGACAGCGGACAACCGCAGCGCTCGAAGCACGGACGTGTACACCTTCAAGGGCAGCGGACTGGAAGTCTGGTCGCCGCGGTTCAGAGGACAGGGTTTTCGACGCATCCAGCTTACCGGCTTTCCCGGCATTCCGACGCGGGATAACTTTGAAGGTCTTTCGATCCACACGGCCGTAGAGCCGGTAGGCGAGTTTGAATGTTCCAACGGACTGGTAAACCGCATTCATGCCGCGACGCTTGCCGAAATGAAGATGTTTTTGCGCTCGGCCCCTCTCGACCCGGACCGCGACGAACGGATGCCATGGATGGGCGATCCCGCAAAGGACGCGGAGAGTGACGCCTATAACTTAAATGTCTCGGCGTTCTATGCAAAGTGGATGGATGACGTCCAGCGGTCGCAACGCCCTGACGGCTCTATTCCAGATGTCTCCATGTACTGGACGGGAGGCGACGGAGTTGAATGGCCAAGCGTCTTCACGATCATTCCGGACTGGTATATCGACTTCTACGGGGACAATACTGTCGCGCAATCTCACTACGACGCCATGAAGCACTGGGTGCTCGCCATGCGCAGACACCAGTTGAGCGACGGCACACTCACTGCAACAAGCTTTGGGGACTGGTGCGACACATATTCGATGGATGGGAAAGGCTCCGATTTCGGATCGACACCCCGCGCCCTGGTCTCGACGGCGTACCAATACCACAACTGCAGGATCATGGAACGGCTGGCCCAACAGCTTCCAACAGCAACCGTCAGCAAAGGCGATGGCGACATGTTCGGACAAATGGCGGACAACCTTAAGACGGCATTCAACAGAAAATTCTTCGATGCGTCAACAAACACCTATGAAGGAAACACACAGTGCGGCTATGTGCTGGCGCTGAAGTTCGGGCTCGTCCCGGAAGACCACCGTAACGCCGTCATTGCCAGACTGGTTGACGATATCATGGTCAAGCACCACGGTCACTTAACGGTGGGCCTCATCGGCATGCAGTGGCTGATGCAAACGTTGTCCGATATTGGGAGACCCGACGTCGCCTGGACCATCGCTACCCAGACCACCAGGCCAAGCTGGGGCTATATGCTCTCCAAAGGGTCCACCACCATCTGGGAACGCTGGGACTACGATACTCGCGATCCGGGCATGAACAGCGAAGCCCTGCTCATTCAGGCCGGCAATTTGGACGCATGGTTCTATCAAACCCTGGGCGGCATCCGTCCTGCCGCACCGGGCTTCAAAAAGATCTTGATCGAGCCGTCCGTTGTCGGCGACCTAACCTGGGTGAAGTCGCACTTCGACTCGCCTTATGGCCGCATCGTGAGCAACTGGCAAATTAAAAACCATCAACTAACTATGAACGTCGCTATTCCCCCAAATACCACGGCAACGGTAATCGTCCCCGGCAAGAACGGAAGCACGCATAACATCGGATCGGGGAGTTATCAGTTCACAGAACGGTGGTCTGACTAACGGTTCGCCCTCCCGGTGCCACGTTCGTAGCCCTGGACGGGCGTGTCTTGCGTGTTTCCATAAGCACAGTGCAATTAGGACACGCCCGTCCAAGGCTACGAACGTGGCACCAGGGCATAGGCTATGCGGTATTTAATACCCTCAACGTAAGTTCCCGACGGCGTTCGAAGAAGTCATCGGAGATCGCCGGAAGCGCTCCATCGGTTGAAACAGGTTCGACGAGATCGATCCACGAACGACAGCCCCCGTACTGTGGTAATACAGGCCGCATCACCGGTTCTGGAAGACGATACACTCGGAGCACCAATACAAAAACAGGTTTGTAAGGCTCCCAGTCGAACCTTCCGTCGATGAACTGCTCCTTCCAGATATGTGTGGGAGAAAGACGAATCAGAGGGGCTCGGTTTTCCAGCTTAACGACATCCGTAACCTCGGCAAAGGCTTCGAAGCGTACCTGGCTTGCGGGAGGCTTTGCCTCCTCTTCTTCAACCAGCCATTTCCCAAAACACTCCTGCACATCCCCTAAACGCTCAGTTTCGTGCTCGTACGTCGGATAGAGCAGGAAGCGGTTTACTTGCAGTGCAAACTCTCCTGTCTCTTCGATCAACCCACCCTTGCGGATGAGGATGATCTGATGGCCTTCGAGCAGCGACCGCTGTACGACTGCCCATTCCTTAAGTGCTGTCTTGATATCTTCCATAGAACTTCCAAAGCTTTCATTGAAAACGTGGAGATATTATAGCTCCTGCTGGGAATAATCGCGTAGATCTGCAAGTCTCCTCCATGGAACCACAAAAGCCAACACCGGCCAAACAACCATGGGAGCAGAGAAATGAAAGACATAATCACCGAAAATATCAACGACGACGGGATCGACAGGCGAGGATTCCTGAAGTGCATGGCCTGGGCGGGAACCGGGCTGCTCTGCACGGTCAGCGGCGGCATCTTGTCGTCTCAGGCCTTTGGAAAAGGCATGAAAAGCAGCGCGACTGACCTCTCCTTCGTACAGATCAGCGACAGCCACATCGGCTTTAACAAACCCGCGAACCCGGATGTAAACGCGACGTTCCAGGCTGCCGTCGACAAGATCAACGCCATGCCCAATCCGCCCGCGTTTATCCTGCACACGGGCGATCTGACACAGCTTGCCCAGGCGGACCAGTTCGACACCGTCGATCAAATCCTAAAAGGCGCGAAGACCCAGACCGGTCAGGTCTTCTACGTTCCCGGCGAGCACGATGTGGTCGGCGACGGCGGTGCGCTCTATTTGCAGCGCTACGGCAAGGGCACTAAAGGAAGCGGATGGTACAGCTTCGATCAGAATGGAATCCACTTCATTGGACTTATAAACGTGCTGAACCTTGGTGCGAATGCCATCGGCGATCTTGGACCCGATCAGCTGGCTTGGCTCAAGGACGATGTAAGCCATCTGTCGCACGAGACCCCAATCGTGGTTTTCGCACACATCCCGCTCTGGGAAGTCTATCCAGCCTGGGGTTGGGGTACAACGGACGGCGCGCAGGCGCTCTCATATTTGAAGCGCTTTGGTTCGGTAACCGTGCTGAACGGCCACATTCACCAGGTGCAGCAGAAGATCGAAGGCAAAGTCCAATTCCATACCGCCATGTCCACCGCCTTCCCCCAGCCAGCTCCAGGAACGGCAGACAAGCCCGGTCCAATGAAAGTCCCGGCAGGTCAGCTCCGCCATGTGCTTGGTGTTACCGACGTGAGTTATGTGCAGGGACATCACTCCCTGGCGCTGGTGGATTCGCCGCTGGAAACGTCATCCGCCGGCGACGCCATGTAGTTCCGTGGCAACACAAAGAGGTATTGGGATGAGATCGATTAACGTACACGCCGTGACATTTGTTGCGGCGTGCCTTGTGCTTACAGCGGCCTTAACTACTAACGCACAAACCCCGGAGGCACCTAAACAGAAGCCGCCAGATTCCACTGGGGTGTTTGTATCCCGTGGACATACACTGTTCCTGAGCAGCTGCGCCCCTTGCCATGGCGCCGATGCCAAGGGCGACGACGGCCCGAACCTGCACAACCTGGGACTGCCCGACGATGTTATATCATCGACAGTGAGCAATGGGATAAAAGACGAAATGCCGTCATTCTCAAAGAAACTAAAAGGCGACGACCTGAAAGCAGTCGTCGCCTACGTACATTCCCTGCAATAAACCCCGTGGCATGGTTTCTAGCTTTGGAGTAACCATGTCCTAAAAACGCAACGCTGTGCACGACCCCCCATGGTTACCCCATGGCTGGAAACCATGCCACTGGGTCTGCTTTTATCCCGCATCTTTCAACAATTCACAAAACTGCCTCAACTCTGTCGGATTGAGATCAGACGTCGCCCACCACGTCATTTGTTTACCTTGCCAATGGAAGACGTTGTATCCGTGATGCGTTGGCCCCTGTGTCAGCCCCCCCCCGGACCGATCGCTTGGCCAAACGAATACGTTGATAATGTGCTTGGCATGGTGATACACCAGTGCAGCTACCGGGCGGTCCGCCATATAATCGAGCCGCCCGCCGATCAACGGGAAACCCTGGGACGCAAGATCTGTCACCGGAGGTGAATAGTCCAGCTTCCCGTTAAACCAGGGTTTGACTGTGTGTTGATCCGTAGAGATGACGTCTTCAAGGTGATTGGCCTGCAGGGATCGGATATGGGCGTCTACGACAGCGCTTGCCAATGGATCGCCGGGGCCCATCTGCAGCCAGATAAATGGCAGGAGGACAATCAAAACGGCAGCCATGGCATATCCGGTGGACTTTCGCCAAAACGAACTCGGGGAAGAGGTCTCCTGTGAGACAGCCCTGCTCCATCGTTGCTGGGCAGCGGCGGATGGTTGAAAATTGAAGGAAGGGTCAGACAGCGCGGCGCGCTGGCTCAGCGCCGCTCGGTAGGCAGTCTGGCATTCGGCGCACCCTTCCATGTGCGACTCCACTTCGAGGCTGTGCACCACGTCGAGCTCACCATCAATATAGCCCTGCAGCAAGGAATCTTTAGTCTTGCAGCTCATATCAGGCACCGTCCCGTTCTGCGGCAATAAGTGAGTGCTGCATCCTCGTGCGTGCGCGGGCAAGTCGCGACATCACCGTACCGATGGGGATATCCGCGATTTCCGAGATCTCCCGGTAGGAAAGGCCTTCGAGCTCGCGCAGCACAATCGCTTCCCGGTATTCGACCGGCAGCGCATCGATTGCTTGCCTGAGATTGGCCCGGTCAATAGCTTGCAGCACAAGCGCCACCGGGTTGCTCTCTTCATTGGCCTGGGTGTCTCCAATCTCCTCAATGGATTGATCCACCATGGCTTTTTTGCCCCGCATCTGAGTATAGGCCGTGTTGCGTACGATCTGGAAAAGCCAGGCCCTGATATTTGGACTGCGCACGGAATCCAGGTTCCGAAAAGCGCGGATGAGGGCGTCCTGCAAGACATCTTCCGCATCAGCATCGTTGCCAAGAAGCCAGCGCGCCAGATTATAGGCAGAAGAAGAGTGAGGCATTACAAGCGTGTCAAATCGCTTCCGCTTGTCGTCTGCTTTCACTCTAAATAACATAATTCTTCCTGGGCCATGGATTACATTTTGGAGACTCAAAAAGACGAGGAAATATTCCCACAACCTTGAGACAATAGTATACCTATGTCCCCTGGACCTAAGTTGGGATGCCGAATATAATGGAACAAATGTGCCATGCTTGTAGCTTTGGACAAGCATGTCTCTTAACGCAGAGCCTCACGGCCCACCATCCTGATAGAAAACATAAGCCGTCAGAGGAGCAAGTCCCACAGTGCCTTCTGCAACGGCGACGCCCTGGCTGCCGGAATGATCCGGATCAACGGCAACATGCCATCGACCACCCGGCAGTGTAATTTGGGACGCCACAGTCTCCCCGTGAAATACCACCAACGTCCTCGACCAGCGATCCCCGGTAGCCGAGCCGTCCAGCGTAAAGGCCACGGTTTTCGGCGGCAGACCATCGGTCGAGTAGAACGACAAAGTCCGGCGTACCAATTGCGCTGTCGCACACCGGAAGACTGGGTGCGCGCGTCGAAGGGCAATCAGCCCCTGATAATAGGACTCCACCGGCCTGAACTCCAGCCCACGCCGCCAGTCGAAGCGGTTCGTCACGTCACCCGCATCGTGGGAGTTGTTGTCCCCGCCCTTCGTACGACCCATTTCCGCACCGCCCTCAAGGATGGGCACACCCTGGCTCAGCAGGACAATCGCTCCGGCGAATTTCAGCACACGCTGCTGTGTCGCCATATCCGCAGACGGAAGCGACTTTTGGATTTTGTCGAGTAGAGTCAAATTATCATGGATGGACACATAGTTCATGCTCTCCGTGGGAGCCGACGCAAAGTCGGGTGAACCCGAAATTACATTCTGCAAAGCCGAAAGATCCGCTCCCCCGCCAAGGGCGAAGCCAGCTCCCGTGCCATCGAGATCGCCGCGCAGGGCAATGCGGAAGTTGTCGTTGAACACGGCAACCTTGAGGTTGCGCTGCGCGCCTTTTCCAAAACGTGTAGGTCCGCCGCCTGTCCACGGCTCGCCGTACAATAGAATGTCGGGACGAACACGGTGCAGGGCATCGGAGATAGATCGTACGGTCTCCGGCGTAAACATGCCGATAAGATCGAACCGGAATCCGTCGATGTGATACTCGCCCGCCCAGTAAATCAGGCTGTCGCAGATGAACTTCCGAACCATCGGACGATCGTCGTCGAGGGCATTTCCGACCCCCGATTCATTCAAAAGCTGACCTGCAAAGCCGGTTCGAAAGTAATAGTAGGGTACGGTCGCCCAGAAAGGGGATGAGTCTCCAGATACAGGCACAGCGTGGTTATACACCACATCCATAATCAGCCCCATGTGGGCGCGGTGCAGGCCAAGCACCATCGTCTTAACCTGCCGAACGACTCCGGCCGGATCACCTGGGTTGACCGCGTAACCAGGTTCGGGGACATTGAAAAGATCCGTCTCATAGCCCCAATTGTAATTGCCTTTATGCTCGGGGTTAATACTCTGTATGGGAAGGATGTGCACATAATTGACGCCCAGTCCACGCAAGTAATCCAGACCAGTTACAGCATTGGCGGGCGCGGACGCCCCCGGTACATGTGTGCCGGCGTCGACAAGTCCCAGATATTTGCCGCGCAGCGAGGCTGGAACTCCGCTAGAGGGGTCAGTGGTAAAGTCTCGGACGTGCAGCTCGTAAACGACGGCATCGGTCGGGGAAGACAGCTGCGGGGCCGGCACAGTGGCCCAGCCGTCTGGATTAGTTTGCTTCAGATCGATCACCATCGACCGGCGCAGTCTCACATCTGCCGCGCGTCCATACAGATCTGGAGCCGTGTGCACGCTGCCGTACGAGAAAAAGCGGTACTGGTAGAACACGCCGTTCAGGTTGCCGGGGACCGTCGTATTCCAGACACCGGACTGCCCCCGGTGCATGGGTACCGACCGTAGAGTTCCTCCGACCGCCTTCGTGTACAAGAGCAATGTTGTCGACGTCGAGACGGGGCACCAGACCTTAAAGGTTGTCTGGCTGTGCGTGTAAGTTGCGCCGAGGTCATTGCCATGATACACGTATGCAGCATCGGACAGCACGTCGCGCGCATAAACAGGGATCGTGATCCCGTCCATCTGTACAGTCATCGGACGGACAATGTCAGTCGGGCCAAGAGGCCGTGCAAGGTCTAATTGAAGATACCGCGTCGGGTGTGTATCAGAGACTGCCTGCGATGCTCCGTGTGAACTATCCGTCTGGGTTGGCGGCCGCACCTGATTCGGATCGTCCGCGGAGTTTAAAATCAGACGCCGGTTGAAGTCCACAACGAAGCGGACCAGAGATGTCCGTGGGACGTTGAGCGCAATATTACCGCCCCCAGGACTGAATCCCGCGCCCCAATTCTGAGCCCACGTTCCGCCCCGCGTGACCTTATACTCATAAGAGCCCGCGGGTATGCGAACCACAAGCTCGAACACACCCGGTCCGTGCTCGCACATCCGCGTGCGTCTGTCGTTTGTCTGCCACGCCTCGCCGCCCAGAGCAGGCTGAAACGATCCCGCCAGTTCTATCTGATCGGGGTCCGCCGGCGGCGATTCCACGCCCGATGAGCCCGCAGCCTCAATGCGTACGACAGGGTCTGGTGAGCCGCCGCAGACAACTGCGATGTGGCCTGCCAGACTTGCCGGGTCTACGGCCACCGTCACGGATAGGTCAATACGCGCCGCAGAATCCAGAAAGGCCGACGGCCGGTCGCCGGAATCGCACCACCCGCGAGCTGGCAGAATGGAGATACAAAGTACCACCGCCCAGATGCACCCGAATCGACTGCACGAAAATCGAAATCCGTTATTTGCCATTCGAAGGGTCCGGGCCAGTTGGCGAACTCACCTGCTTAGGATTGTCGACGGAGTCCAAAATCAACTTCCGCTTGAAATCTACGGTAAATCGCACCCAGGAGGTCCGGGAGACTTTGATCGGAATGTTAGCGCCATTGGGGCTGAAGCCCGCTCCCCAGTTCTTGGTCCAGGTGCCTCCGCGCGCTATCTTGTACTCGTACGAGCCCGCGGGCAAGTGAACGACTAGCTCGAATACGCCAGGGTGCTGTTCATGCATACGCATGTGGGGGTTGTCGGTCTGCCAGTCGCCCATTCCCGGCACGGATTTAAAGGACCCGGCCAGCACCACTTCAGTTGGGTCCGGTGCTTTCGATCCCGCATGTGCGGGCAGAACTGAGAAGAGGAGTGCAGCCGCCAGTATCCACTTTGTGGAGCAGGCTAGCCTCTCCTTAGTGAATGCCCCGATAGCGAGGGTGTCAATGCTTCTAGTCAACTTAATAGTGTCCCTTTTCATGTTTAGGCGGACTACCCCAACCGCTTGGGTAATCGACATAACGGATTGTATCACCATAAAAGCCACATGTCAAGTTGGCGGTTAAACATCCAAGCTATGGAACTTAGAGATTGGAGCGCAAGTAAGCGACATCCGGATCAATATGTCCTGACACCAGGGAACGGACCGCAGGTTATGTCAACGTGATGGAGGCCCTGCCCTATATGAAAGGGTGGGACATCGAACCCATAGCTGAGAGAACCGACACGCAGTACATGATGGCCTGCAGATAGGCCGTCAAATCTAAGGTTACCGACGCCGTCCGTAAGAAACGACTGCGGCCACTCCTTGTCTACCAGAGGACCAACGGGAGGGTCGAAGGCAATTGCGGCATTCCGAAGCGAGAATCCTGATTCGTCTGCACAGTGGAACTCCATAGGACCCCCTGGATTTGGGATGTCTAGAGTGATCGGCGGCAGCGTCTTACCAGCCTTAATCTCAATGCGTTTTGTTGGGGAAAACCATATGCCGTCGCGGCAAGCTTGTACAAAGTAAACTCCGCACGTCAACCCATCCAACTCAAACTTGCCGTCCTCCTGGGGCCTTGCTTCAACACTAAGCAAGTCCCCGAGATTACCCGCCCGTCTGTAGCGGGCGTAAACTTCGTAGGTCGAACCCGAGTCACCAGGAAGAGATCCGCCGACAGTAATTCTACCGGTCTGATCGACCGGCTTAGGCAAAGTTAAATCGACAGGTTCGCCCGGCTTCAACGGAACGATCACAGCGCCACATTCTTCCGGAACTAGAGCAACAAGATATACATAGGGTTTGGAGCGGTTCTTATCCCCAGTTTCATCCCAGGGGTTCCAGTATTTGATGGGACCATATTCCACTTTCCCGGAAGCGTCCGTCGTTACGAGAGGACGGACATTATCGTAGTGGGACAGATACATGGCTACCGTCGCCCTGTTTGCGGGCGTACCGTCCGACAGCCTTACCGTTCCAGATATGGACATGGACCAGGTAATGAGAGCCTTCTCAAGTCTGCTTATCCTCTCCTGTTCCTTGTCCCCCGCTTTATCAAAAGCGCTAATTGAGCCGGGCGGGAGGATACGAAAGACCACCGAAGATACCTTGCCGGATACGACCGAGATCGTATGATACGGGGGATCGATGACCATATTTCCGGAGGGTTCATCGTATGGGCACGCATCGAGGTCGTAGCTTCTCGTGGGCATAGCCGGAAACTCGCCCATGCCTTCGGCGTTTGTCGAGAGTGCGTATGCAAAGCCTTCGCCGTTTGGCCAAACATCCACAGCGCCTCGGACGGGACGCCCACGCCAGTCAACAAGCTTAACTTTTATGGAACCAGGTAGGCGGCTCGACGCGCAAATGTCCACGGGCGGCTCATCTTGCAACACAGGAGACAGGGCGACTACCTGCAGAGCAGTGGAATATGGTTCGGGGTGACCATCCAGATCTCCATGTGGAACGTCCCTGGCTATAATTTTGTAGGCGTGCAAACCTCGCCCATAAACCGTCCCGTTATACGTTCCAGCGCCATCCGCCTTGAGTTCGTCGCCTGACGTATCCTCTCTTTCAATGAAGATCCCTTTGTCACCCTGAATCGGACCGTTCGAGTCGGAAACCCGCATTGCGAGCGGCGTGCCTTGAGGCAATTCTACGAGAGTGACCTGGGACGCCTGATTATTCCGAACGACCACCTTGTCGGCATCCGCAGTTTCGTCAAGGTTACGTCCACTGAGGTCTCCGTACGGACCTTGAGTATCTTTTGCATCAGCGACACCTCCTGCGTGAACCCTCCACTTCCCTGGCGCAACATGTGTAAAGTGCGCTATCCCGCGCTTATCGGTTACAGAGATTGGGCTCAGGAGCCGCCAAATAGCGGCAGCATCAGTTGGGTCTATGCCTTTGATCAGCTCCGGTACTGTGAGATCAACGCCATCTTCGGGTCGAATCTGGACAAGATCACCCACATCGGGCGATCCGTCTTTCAACACCTTAACGTCCAGGTTTCCACCTGTATCGCCGACGGCAATACTCACGCATATTGCCGGCTTAGAATTGTAATCTTCGGGCGTCTGCTGCGATTCATCCAGCCGGTAAACTTTGGTGACCGGCGCCATATTAGGTGTGGAGACTGCCAGAGTTCCATGAGCCAGCCCGGTTCGTTGGTCAAGGGGTGCGTAGCCGAAGGAAAATCGGCCGTCGAC
>Ga0302303_10002332_pt1 | contig 11586 bp, 6 predicted proteins | sample III_Palsa_E2_1_FD_194542 | JGI IMG/M metagenome (GOLD analysis project Ga0302303, IMG submission 194542) | Peat permafrost microbial communities from Stordalen Mire near Abisko, Sweden - III_Palsa_E2_1 | ecosystem: Environmental > Terrestrial > Soil > Palsa > Peat permafrost | place: Sweden... | reverse complement strand
AAATCCACTCCGGGAGTTTCGGCCGCAGGCAGCACCGCTACTTCCCTGGTCGTAGTGGCGGGGAACCCATCGGAATTAGTGGCCGAATAGGTGATGGTATAAATACCCACCGTCGTATTATCGACGGTGCCAGTGATCGTTACAGGCAAGTTAGCTCCCTTGGCCGAAGCAGTGACTCCGGGTTCGGTGTAGGCTTGCCCTTTTACGATAGACATGTACGGACTGCCCGACATAACGAACGTTGCATAATAGGTAACCTTTGAAATACCTACCTGGTTAGCATTGTCAATGATGGAATCCTTTTTACACGCCGGTAAGACGAACAAGGACAGTATAACAAAAGAGAAAATATAGATGATATTACTTTTCATATAAAATGATTTTATATTATTTACCCCACCATACAGCAGTAGTACTGGGAACAATAGCTGGAGCGTTCGTATTCCTGGATGTTTCGTCGTAAGGGAACACCAATCGTTTAGGCATCAGACCGGGCGTCAGCACCGAATTTTTTACGACCACCCATTGGCCTGGAATATAATTGAGCGACGTGGAATAAACGGCACTCTGTTCAGGGTATCCTGTCCTGTTGTGCTCAAAGAACCCTTCCATTCCATGGCATCCAAATGCAAAGGACGCCCACTTCTGCCGGATGATCTGTTGTATGGGTTGGAGTGTTACTCCTCCTTCTACTTCAGTTCCCCAGGCGTAGGCACCGCCTGGAGCGATAAATGTACTTGCATCGTTCCCTGTGGCGGCAAAGGCTGCGGTTACACCCTGATTATATAAGCCCTCTGCCTTTGTTCCGCCGAAATACCTGACATCGGCTTCAGCCTGCATAAAATAAGACTCCGCCACAGAAATAAAGTCGACGGGATCAACGGCGGTCTCTACAAAAACAGCCGCGTTAGGATAGGTAGGATCACTTGACCGGAAATCACCCTGGTTGATCGCAATCGGGGCGCTGGATCCAAAGAAATAATTGATGCGGGGGTCAGCGTTGGATTCCAGCCAGCTTACAAAGGTCTTGCTCGCCCTTAAATTGACCGCCGTATTCAACTGGCGGATATTTTGTTCATATAGTGGGTTGTCCAGGCCCGGAGCGTCAGAGAAATTGGTGACACTGGCTCCGCCAGTGCTCGCATTAATGAAAGTCGCGCCACTATTGATCAACGTCGTAATACCCGCAGTAGCCACATCCGGGTGGGCATTGATCATGCGCAGGTACATTTTTAATTTGAGCGTATTGGCAAACGCCACCCAACTACTCATCTTCCCGCCGAAAATTAAATCCTGGGAACCCGGAGCCGTCACAGTACTAGCGGTAAAGTCCTTACCCAAGGCTGTGTCTATACTGGCGATCAGGCTGGTATAAATAGAATACCCGTCGTCAAACTTAGGGTTCAATTGTGCGGCACCCTGCAAAGCCTGGGAATAAGGCATCTGGTCATACAGATCCACCAGGACTTCCGCCGTGTATGCTTTCATCACCGTGCCCAGCAAATAATAGTTCCAGTCCTGTAACGAATCGGCCTGGGTAATGACATACTGATAATTTTTAAGGCCGCTGGAAAACATCACGTCCCAGGGAGCATCCACAAAACCGTCCGTATTTTGCAGGTTATATGAATCCACATCCGTGTATTGCTGGGATAACGACGCCTGGGTAAAAATCTGAGACCACATCCCGCCGACAATCGCAAGATCACCTCCCACTTTTCCCGTGGTAGCCAGTACACCCACCGGAAATACCAGGGCGGGTGTTCCCTGGGCCAGCGTTGGAAAGTTTGGATCCTGGTTAATATTGAGTGTTTTCTTACAGCCTGTATCAACGAACATCGCTGAAAGTAAACAGGTCCCTATGACGATATATTTATTGAATATTTTCATGTCCAAGTTCCATTTATAGATTAAAAAACAACTTTTAATATGACCCCATAGCTTTTTGTGAGCGGCGTGGAAGCAAGTTCTCCGTACTCTCCCGCCAGGTCATTACCTAAGTTGGTAGCTTCCGGATCAACGTACACATTGGTTTTAGGCGTCCATAACAGGAAATTACGTCCGTAAACACCTAGCGAAGCACTGGCGGCGCTTACTTTGGAGGCCCACCTGCGAGGCAGGCTATAGGACAGGTTCACATCCCTGAGTTTCAGGAAAGAACGGTCAATGATCCTTTGTGCGTCAGCACTGGCCGAAAAGCTATTACTTTCAGAATAAGCATTATACGTCTGGTCGCTCTGCCCATTTGCGCTGGCGCCGATGTAGGTTGTATTCGGAGTATACGTTCCGTTAGCTCCTGCCACAACTGAATTGGGTATAATGTAAGGACGGCGGTCATTGTAGGTAGTGGCGATCCCGTTTCCAACAAACAAATCCAGGTTCGCTGTCTGACTGAACATGACGCCTCCGTACCTGAAGTCAAGCGATGCACTCAATGAAAAGTCCTTGTAAGTGAATGTGTTGGTCAGGCCCATGGTATAATTATACAAGGCGCTTCCATAATATCCTTTAACCTGTCCAAATGGGTCCAGAGGAGTGGCGTTTGGTATCGAAAATCCTGTCTGCGGATTTACCACAATCTGGCCTGTAGGTGATTTTTGAGGTACGCCGTCGTATATGGAGGCGACCGTTTTACCCACCACCGCACGCAATTCAGCATCGATGGCGCTGGCAAAGCCAAAAAGCAGCGGGTCCTGCGAAGCGCCCGTCAGGCTAAGCACCTTATTCCAGTCTTTAGCAAAGACGTAAGTAAGGGTCCAGCTGAAATTCCTGGTTTCAATGGGTTTCAGGTTCAGCGTCAATTCAATTCCTTTATTACTGACCGTACCGAGGTTTTGCACCAGTGTGGTATAGCCGGTAGACGGGGCAATGGGAACAGGGAATATTTGTCCCTTTGTTTTCCTGTTATATAAAGAGACGTCGAGGCCTAACCGGTCCTTCAGGAACCTGGCTTCTGCTCCTACTTCTACTTCGTCGGTGAATATGGGTTTTAAGCTGGGGTTGCCAATCTGATTGTCGATCCCGTAGCCGCTCACTCCATTAAATGGCGTGGTCAGGCTTCCAAACGGTAAAGTGATATTACCGCTGCCCAATTGCGGCAATACCAGGTAAGGATCAGGATCCGAGCCCGTTCTTCCGTATGCTGCCCTGAATTTCAGGAAAGAAACGGCTGTCCTTGAATTGAACAGTTGAGAGGCGACCCAGGAAAGGTTGGCTCCCGGGTAAAAAATTGAATTTGAATTGATCGGCAGGGTTGAAGACCAGTCATTTCTCACATTGCCCGTCAGGAACAATTCATTTTTATACCCCAACGTGACCTGACCGTACAGGCCTTCCCTCCTCCTTTGAAAAGTGGCATCTGAAGTAGTGGGGGGGGCGCTGGTGTTGGACAGGTTGTAAAAGCCCGGGACCACAATATTGGTGACCGTAGTGGCTTCCGACCTTTGATTAGTGGTATAGTAGTTCGCCCCGACCAACGCATCCAGTGATAAATCCCTGGTTAGATCCTTATTGTATTTAACAATAAAATCCCCATTCACGATGCCGTAATAGTCAGATCCTTGCGTAATTCCGCCGAAATCAGGTGTTCTGGCGAATCCTTCCGGATTGGTAGGACCAGGCCCTACCCAACTGCCCGGTTGTGCATAAGCCGAGTTCTTCCACTCAAAGGTCCTGGCATTGGTAATATCCGCCCCTAGCCTGAATTCAGCGCTTAAATTATTCGTAAATTTGTAGCCAAAGTCCAGGTTCCCGAAGATCCTGTCCAGCTTCTGTTGGTTCCCGTTTTCAAGCAATCCGAAATAAGGGTTTTCCGCGTACGGCGTAAAGAAGTTATTTACATTGAAGAATTTGCTGTTGATATCCCTGAAATCGTGGATCGGAAGGTCCACCGGGATCTGCAATAAAGATTCAAAGACACCGCCGCCGCTGGAGTTACTCTGCCCGGTATTGGGTACTTTCAGATCCTGGCCCACGTAATTCAGAGACGTATTGAACGTGAACTTTCCAAAATTGCTGTTGGTCCGGAATGAGAAGGTATTACGCTGCTGAGTATTCCCGTTTTCCGGAACGATCCCATTGCTGCTTACGTTGCCGTAAGAAAAATAAAACCGGGTTACGTCAGTGCCTCCTGATAAGGCAAGGGAATTATTATATTCATGACCCGTCGTATAAAATTGCCGCAGCGGATCCTTTATCGCTGAAAAGGGTTTGAGTAATTGAGAGTTGTCCACGATGGAACCCCAGGGACGGACGACACCATCCAGCTTTGGTCCCCAGCTTCCATTCTCATCCAACACGAATACCCCGCCCCATCCTTGTCCGAATTCAGACTGGTAGTCGGGCAGTTTGCCCACCTTGCTAAAATTGGCGGAGCCGCTGTATTCTATCTTTAATTTACCGGCCCGGCCCTTTTTTGTCGTGATCATGATCGCTCCGTTCTTGGCCAATCCTCCATATAGAGAAGAAGCCGCCGTGCCTTTTAGTACGGTGATGCTTTCTATATCATTGGGATTGATGTTGGTCATCCCATTCCCATAATCCGCTCCATCCGTACCATTCATCGACCCTTGGTAGATGCCATCACTTAAGGGCACCCCGTCTATTACGTACAAAGGCTGGTTGTTCCCCCCGGCTATTACCCCGTAACCTCTTAAAACCACCTTGGTGGAAGATCCCGGGCCGCCCGTATTGGAAATATCCGCTCCCGCGATTTTCCCTTCCAGACCATCCAATGCACCCGTCACTCCATTTTTATTAATGGCGGCGGTGTTGAATGTCTGAGTGGCATACCCGATTTTCGCCTTGCTTTGAGATTGACCCAGGGCCGTGACGACCACTTCTGTGAGTGCGCCGGCTGCTTTGGTGACACTAATCCTGACAGTGGTGGAGGCCCCGTCTACATTGTACTGATAGGTTTTAATCCCTACTCCAGAGATTATCAGGACGTCGCCGACCCTTGCCTGAACGGAAAAATTACCGTTCTCGTCCGCGACAGCGCCTTTATTGTTTCTTTGGAGTTTAACGGTCGCAAACGAAACGCCAAGACCCTGATCGTCAACGATCTTGCCTTTTAACGTGATGGATTGCGCCAATAGTGTGCTTGAAATGAGGCAGATCGCCCCAAGGATGACCAGGAATTTTCTCATAACTATACTTTTCTCTAATGGTTAAAAAACAACTTTGGGTCATTCCTTCTTTCGGGGAATGAGCCGTGATTTTTTAAATTCTGCTAATTTCTAAAGATTGTTTCTTACTCTATTCGGAGCTGAATGAGTTTGAGGCAGGTCGTGCTGCATAATAAATAGCAAGCATCGACCGCCTTAAGCGGTAAAGTTCATCTCTCTCAAATGGTTCAAAACAATTTTCGGATGCAGCCTAAAAAGGGTCCCAAACCTTTCTAGTGGCGGCTGCATGTCTTAACAAAAACTTAAAAGACGCTGTAAAATAATGTTAAGTTTTATTTTTTCAAAAAACATTTAAGTTTTCTATAACAAAGATTGACACATTGTACTAACCTTCTGCTGCATTAAATATTGTTTTCAAACAGATTTTTATTTCAGTTATATTTTATTTTCCGCTTTTATTCTGCCTGATTGGACATTGCCATGTAATTTTGCGTCATGCAAAAAATCGATGGAAAGCTTGTATCCCAGGCTGTAAGGGATGAATTGGCCGAAAAGGTACAGCACCTCACGAAGAAAGGGCTTCGCGCCCCGCACCTGGCGGCCATCCTGGTAGGCAGTGATGGAGGCAGCGAAACCTACGTGGCAGCCAAAGTAAAGGATTGTGAAGAGATCGGTTTCGGATCTACCCTGAGAAGGCTGCCTGATTCCATTTCCGAAGAAGACCTTCTGGCTGAAATCGATGTCCTGAACGAGGACGAAAGCATTGATGGCATTATCGTTCAGCTTCCCCTGCCCAAGCATATCTCGGCGGAAAAGGTGATCAATGCCATACACCCCTCCAAGGATGTGGACGGCTTTCATCCCGAAAGCGTTGGCAAGATGGTGGGCGGTTTCCCCACTTTCGTATCCGCTACTCCTTATGGCATTCTGATGCTGCTTGAATATTACCGCATTGAGACCAAGGGCAGGCATGCCGTGGTGATTGGGAGGAGCGCGATCGTGGGAACGCCCATGAGCATCCTTCTCAGCCGGAATACCTATCCCGGAAATTGCACGGTCACGCTTTGCCATTCCGCTACCCCTAATATAAAGGAGCTTTGCCTCCAGGCGGATATCGTTGTGGCCGCCCTGGGCAGGCCCGGTTTTGTCACCGGGGATATGGTGAGAGAAGGCGCCGTTATTATAGACGTAGGCACCACAAGAGTATCCGATCCTTCTAAAAAAAGCGGATTTTCATTGAAAGGAGACGTTGAATTTGAAAGTGTTGCGCCTAAATCCTCCTATATAACCCCTGTTCCGGGAGGGGTCGGTCCCATGACGCGCGCCGGGCTGATGAAGAACACATTTCTTGCTTATGAAGCGAGAGAAAAGGCTGCCGGGCGCTAACCAGGAATTGGTACCTTTGCGCCTATGTTGGCTACAGTAGATACAGACCTGACCCTTAGCACCCTGCCGGTGATGGAATCCTTTTATACCCTCCAGGGGGAGGGAGCCTACCAGGGACACGCTGCCTGGTTCATCAGGCTGGGAGGTTGTGACGTCGGGTGCGTTTGGTGTGACGTCAAGGATAGCTGGGATGCCGGCAAACATCCTCTTAAGCCTGTCAAAGATCTTGTAACAGAGGCCAGCGCACATCCGGGCCGCATCGCCGTCATTACGGGGGGGGAGCCCCTGATGCACGATTGCGGAGCTTTGACGGAGGCTTTAAAAAGAGCAGGATTCCGGACCCATATGGAGACTTCCGGTTCCTCCCCCCTTAGTGGTCATTGGGACTGGATCTGCCTCTCGCCCAAAAAATTCAAGGCGCCCCTGGAGGAAGTCATCGTTCGCGCGGATGAATTGAAGATCATCATCTACAACAAACACGATTTTGATTGGGCCGAACAATATGCGGCCCGGGTACCCCGTTCCTGCAAGCTGTACCTGCAGCCGGAATGGAGCAAGTCAGAAGTAGTCACCCCTCAGATCGTGGAGTATATAAAAGCACACCCGGAATGGACCCTTTCCCTGCAGGTCCATAAATTTATTAATGTGCCCTAACCTCTAGTTTGCCATGCGTTTGATCAAATACTCCTTTTTTTGCGCGCTGCTCCTGGCAGGCGTATGCCGGATACAAGCCCAGTCTTACAACCCGGACAAGGTTGACAGGAAGGCTGTGGACTGGTATAATATGGCGCTGAACGAGATTTCGCAGAACAACGACCGCAACAGGGCCATCCAATACCTGAATGAAGCCCTGAACGTAGATCCGGGTTATATAAATGCCCACCTGACAAAGGGAGGCATCTATGCCGACATGAAAAATTACCCATTCTCCATTGCCGAATACGAAAAAGCCAGGTCTATGGATACCGCTTATTTCGGCGATATGGACCTGCCCTATTCCATATCCCTGGCTGGTAACGGCCAGTTTGCCCAGGCATTGGAAACCATCCGGCGCTTCCTCCTGCTCCCTAACCTGAATGACCGGGCAAGGGGAGCGGGGCTTTACCGGCAAAGGACTTATCAATTTGCCCTGGATATGGAAAAAGAGCAAAAGTTATCGGGGTACATATTTGCTCCGAAAAACCTGGGAGACAGTATCAATTCCCGTGCGTCTGAATATCTCCCTTCTCTGACTTTGGATGGAAAAACCCTCATCTTCACCCGGAACGTAGACGGGCATAACGAGGACTTTTATGAAAGTCATATGGGCGCAGACGGCAACTGGAGCCTGGCCCGCCCTCTCCAGGGAAATATCAATACACCTGACAACGAAGGCGCTCAGAATATTTCCCAGGATGGTCAAATGTTGGTTTTCACGGGGTGTAACCGGCCGGACGGCTTGGGAAGTTGTGATATTTATTATGCCCTCCACACAAGACAAGGATGGTCTACGCCCCAGAATATAGGAGAGCCTATCAACACAGAGTTCTGGGAGTCTCAACCCTGCCTTTCTCCTGATAAAAAAGACCTCTATTTTGCCGCCAGGGATCCCAGCGGTTTCGGGGGAAGCGATATATGGGTCAGCCACCGCCAGCCGGGGGGTAATTGGGGGAATCCCCAGAACCTGGGCACGAATATCAACACGGTGGGGGATGAAAGCTGCCCTTTTATACACGCCGATAATCAAACCCTCTACTTTACGTCCAACGGGCTGCCCGGATACGGAGGCACAGACCTGTTCGTGACGCACAAAGACAGCGCGGGGCATTGGGGCAAACCACAGAACCTGGGCTATCCCATCAATACCATTGATGACGAAGGATCCCTCTCCATTGCTGCCGACGGCAAAACAGCCTACTATGCCAGTGACCGCAGCGATAGCAGGGGCGGATTGGATATTTATACATTCGAGCTGAGAGAAGGTATCAGACCTTTCCGGACCCTATGGGTAAAAGGCAAGGTCTTTGATAAAAAGACAAGTGAGGGACTGCCTTCAGCGGTGGACCTGACGGATGTCCATTCGGGGCAGGCAATTGCCCGGACTCAGACAGACGAAGAAGGCAATTACCTGATTACCCTGCCTGTAGGCAAGGAATATGCTTTTGAAGTAAACCGCAAAGGCTATTTGTTCTATTCCGGGCACTATGATTTTTCCCAAAAGGCGCCGGATTCCACTTACGCCGTCAATATCCCGCTGCAACCCCTGGAACCCAACGCCAGCATTGTCTTGAAGAACATCTTCTTTGATACAAAAAAATACGACCTCAAACCCGAATCCATGGTAGAGCTGGAGGAAGTCGTCAGTCTCCTGAAGGAGAATCCTGCACTGAAGATCCAGATCAGCGGGCACACCGATAATGTGGGGCAGGAAAAGGAAAACCAGGTATTATCCAATGCGCGGGCAATCACCGTCATCAATTACCTGATGGGCAAGGGAATTTCTCCTACCAGGCTGACGGCCAAGGGATACGGATCAACTAAACCGCTTTCGGACAATACCACTGAAACGGGAAGGGCTATGAACCGGAGAACGGAATTAACGGTCATTTCGAATTAGCCCCCTGCAAAACAAATGATGGCGGGATGGCCCTTGCAAAAACGGGGATTATTGTTTATTTTGAGCAGTAATCCTATCGATTGCGCTGTTACCCTATGTCTTCTCCCGATGAACTATACTGGCAGATCGCCCTTACCATGATACCCGGTATTGGCATTGTCCGGGCCCACAGGCTGGCAGATCATTTCAAATCTGCAAAAGCCATTTTCCATGCCTCCTTTGGAGAATTGGCCTATATTGGAAAAGACTCAAAATCAGCCAGTGAGATCAAGCACTTTAATAAGGGGAAGGAAGTGGATCAAACAATCGCCTATGTCCAACGGCACGGGATACAGACCCTATTCCTTTCAGACGATGCATATCCTTCCCGGCTGAAGAAATGCTATGACCCTCCGGTATTACTGTATTACATGGGGAACGTACCCCTCAACAGGCAACATATACTCTCCGTTATTGGAACCAGGACGCCTTCAGACTATGGCAGGCAGTTGACCGCCACCCTGCTCAAAGAGCTGGCGAATTATGACGTTTTGGTGGTGAGCGGGCTGGCCGACGGCATTGACGCGCAGGCCCATAGGTGTGCTTTAGGAAACCGCCTTCCCACAGTGGGCGTACTGGGACATGGGTTAGATACGATATACCCCACTGATAACCGGTCATTGGCAAAGGAGATGCTTTCCAATGGTGGCTTGCTCACAGAATTCAGACAGCGGACACCTCCTTCTACCTTCAATTTTCCCCGGCGCAACAGAATTGTAGCGGGCATGTCAGATGCCACCGTTATTGTGGAAACCGCCATCAAAGGGGGAAGCATGGTCACTGCCAGTCTTGCGTTTGGATACAACCGGGAAATCTTCGCTTTTCCCGGCAGAACGACCGACTTCAGGAGCAGCGGATGCCATGCATTGATCCGCCAGAACAAAGCGGCCCTGGTGACCAGCGCCTCCGATATAGCTTACTACCTCAACTGGGAGCCCGTAAAAAAAACACCTGCTGCCGGGACTTCGCCGGGCAGCACATCTCCCAACGTGGCGGATGCAACGACTTCTGGAAGGCTGCCCGACGGGGCAGCCTTCAGTGAACACGCTCCCCTTCTACAGCTACTGCAAAATGAGCAAAGTATGCACGTGGATGAGCTCCGCAGGCGAAGTGGTCTTCCTGCTACGACGCTGGCCGCCGCACTCCTTACCCTGGAGTGGCAACAGATCATAGAATCCTTACCAGGCAACCGTTACAGGCTCTCTAATGCCATTACATAAAGCCCTGCGGAGGCGCCCTATTTGGCTCGTATATCTATTTTACTTTACCTTTGCACATGGCGACAATAAATAATCGTTTTTTTGGTGAAGGCCTGACCTTCGACGACGTCCTCCTGATGCCGGCTTATTCCCAGATTTTACCCAGGGAAGTGGACATACGTTCCAAATTGACAGCCTCTATCTCCTTGAACATTCCGATGTTGTCCTCTGCAATGGACACCGTTACTGAAGCTACCCTGGCCATCGCTCTTGCCAGGGAAGGGGGGATCGGTATCCTGCACAAGAACATGTCCATCGACAAACAGGCAGAACAGGTCAGGAAGGTTAAACGCAGCGAAAGCGGAATGATCATTGATCCCATCACCCTGCACAAGGACGCTACCATCGGTGACGCCCTGAAACTCATGAAAGAAAATAAGATTGGAGGGATCCCCATTGTAGACCATGGCGGCAAGCTCGTGGGCATTCTTACCAATAGGGACCTCCGCTTTGAAGATGATATAAGGCGGAAGGTAGTAGAAGTCATGACTTCTGAAAACCTGGTTACCGCCCCTGAAGGCACAGACCTTAAAATGGCCGCCATTATCCTCAGACAACATAAAATAGAAAAGCTCCCCGTCATAAAGTCTGACAGGACCCTGGTGGGTCTTATCACCTATCGGGATATTTTACAGGTACAAAGTCAGCCAGGCGCCGTCAAAGATAGCTTCGGACGTTTACTGGCAGGGGCCGCTCTTGGCATCACGGCCGATATGCTGGACCGGGCCGCGGCACTACAGCATGTGGGCGTTGATGTAGTCGTTCTGGATAGCGCCCACGGGCATTCCAAAGGAGTGATTGAGGCGCTGAAAGGGCTGAAAAAACAATTCCCGGCGTTGCAGGTCATTGCCGGAAATGTCGGGACGGCCGCAGGCGCCAAAGCGCTGGCCGATGCCGGGGCCAATGCCGTAAAGGTAGGGATAGGACCGGGCTCCATCTGTACCACCCGGATTGTAGCCGGCACTGGTGTTCCACAATTGACTGCCATTATGGAAGCCGCTTCCGTACTAAAACCCCTGGGTATCCCTGTGATTGCTGACGGAGGTATACGGTATACGGGAGATATGGTAAAAGCCCTGGCAGCCGGAGCAAATGCCGTCATGATGGGCAGCGTCTTCGCAGGAACAGAAGAAAGCCCCGGGGAAACTATTCTCTATGAAGGCAGAAAATTCAAACAATA